>Ga0351913_1346_pt1 | contig 8365 bp, 7 predicted proteins | sample TotcelHT113001M4_FD_206865 | JGI IMG/M metagenome (GOLD analysis project Ga0351913, IMG submission 206865) | Enriched cells from coal bed in the Powder River Basin, Montana, United States - Total cells T11 rep1 HSBNCT.T11.300.1.M4 ... | reverse complement strand
ATGTCATCATCAGATACGAGAAGGGATCGATTGTGGGCGTGACCTTCTTACACGCTAAAAAAATCTTGTTGCCAAAGCCCAGTAGATGAGACCGCCAATGTCCAAGAATATATAAATCGACTTTCCCACCAGCATTTTCAAATCGCATGGAGATCCGAAAAATGTCCGCCCCCGCCTGGCAGTACCACGAGCCCGACCACCCCGGCGCAAACTTCGACGCCCTGGCCGAGATCTATGATCGTAATATGCAAAAGTTTCGAGATGTCCAGGGCGAGATAAAAGAGATCCTGGGCTTTCTGGATCTCAAGCCCGATCAGCCCGTCCTGGAGATAGGGACGGGCACGGGCGAGTTCGCCCTGGCCGCCGCCCGCCACTGTCGCAAAGTTTACGCTGTGGACCTCTCGGCAGGCATTCTGCGCTACGCAGAAAAGAAGGCTAAGACGCGCGGCGTAGCCAACGTCGAATTTCTGCAGGGCGGCTTTCTCACCTATCAGCATGAGGGCGAACCGCTAGATGCCATTGTGAGCCAGATCGCTCTGCACCATCTGCCCGATTTTTGGAAGCAGATCGCACTGCTGCGCATGGCTGGCCTGCTGGCTGAAGGCGGAAAGCTTTGCCTTAGGGATGTGGTATACTCCTTTGATCTCAGGAGTCACGAAGAATTCCTGGATGAATTTATCTCGAAGGCCGCGGAGAAGGCAGGGCCGCAGTTTGCCCGCAGCATCTGTGAGCACGTGCGAAATGAATATTCGACCATGGATTGGATTATGCGGGGCGTGATCGAAAGAGCGGGCTTTAAGATAGAAAAAGCGACGCATAGCCAGGGGTTCTTCGCTCTCTATCTGTGCACGAAGACGACTAATAGCGCATCATCAGAAGGGAATACTAATGATTGACTTGGATGAGGATGATCTCAGGCAAATGTGCACCGAGTCCTCTTTCGACCGGGGGGAGCGATATTTCGAGGAGGGAAGAGTGCGCATCAAGGAGGCCACGACCACCAGAGTAAAGGCGGTTGTGAGCGGGACAAATGACTATCAGGTGGAAATTGAGCTGGATGAGGAGTTTTCCGGCGAATGCGACTGTCCTTACGACTGGGATGGGCTATGCAAGCACATAGTTGCTACCTTTCTGGCAGTCATCCGCGATGACGTGGAGATCGAGCCTCTAATGAATAAAAGCAGCTGTGAATTGGAGGATACCGAGCAACTCCTGAAGCGGGCCGATGCGGATGCTTTGCGAAGCTTCTTGCTCTCCGAGATGGAACAGCGAGCTGACCTCAGGAATCGGTTTAAAGCCGTCTTCGGCAAAAAAGGCGAGGGAAGAAGCCTGAATGATTATAAGGCGGAGGCGGAATCGCTCTACGATGATGTCGAGGATCACGGTTATGTTCCTTACGGAGAGGATATAGACTTCTCTTCGCTAAGCGATCTGGCTGAGCTTTATATTCAGAAAGGCGATTTCCTGGAGGCGGCCAAGATCTACCAGGCCCTTTCCGAGGTCATAGCTGAGAAAATGGATGAGGTGGACGACTCAGACGGCAACTATGGAGGAGAGTTCACCGATAGCCTGGAGGCATTCACAGACTGCATATTCAAGGCCGGACTGGATGCAAATGGCAGGAGGCCTTACATCAAGTATCTCTTCGACAAGTACCGGCGAGGGGATCCTGACTATTTCCAGAGCGACTACCGCGAAGCTCTAGATAAGCTCTGCCGCGAAGAGTCGGACCGGCGATACTGGAATGAATTGCTGGAGCCGCATATGCCTGGCGAAGTTCCCAGTGATAAGGATTGGTGGCACCATCATGGTGCGATAGAGCTGATCACGATGAAGCTTGACCTTCACCTCAAGCTCGGGGAGATGGATGATTTTTATGGGCTCATCGAGAGGTATTACCGTACCAGTGATGCTCTTTGTCTCAGGTACGCCCGGCAGCTTTTAGCCGATGGGGCGAAAGCGAAGGCTCTGGATGTGGCGGAGGAGGGCGTGGCCATCTTTGAAGATCATCTTACAAAGGAGTTACGAGATTTCCTGAGCGGGATCTACAAAGATTCTGATCCGAAAAAGTACCGGGATACACTACAGTCACTATTTCTCCAGAGCGGTGATTGGCAGTATTACGGACCACTAAAGAAGGCCTCTAAGGCGGAGGAGTGGCAAGAGCGGCTGCGCAAGATTCTGGATCACTTTTCCCAGAAGAGATCGGCAGGCTGGCATGGCAGCAGTATGCTAATTGATATCTACATTAAAGAGAAGATGTATGATCAGGCATTAAAAGAGATTCTTGCCACGCGGAGTCTCTCCACTTTAAGCCTGTACCAGAGGGATCTGAGCTTCCTCTACCCGGAGCAGTACTTCAATGCCTACCGGGATTTGATAATTCCCTTTGCTGAAATGGGCATGGGAAGAAAACACTATCAAGAAGTCGTCTCCTATCTGAAGAGGATGAAAAGCATTGAGGGCTACGAAGGGGCCGTTTCAGAGATCGTAGGGCGGCTGAGAATTGATCAGAGGAAAAAGCCGGCCTTCATAGACGAGATGAAAGAGTTGTGAAGATCTGCGATTGAAAGCGACCTCATGCTAAAGTCCAAATATGAAAAGAGAGAATAATTAAATTGATGCATAAACTCACTGCCTTTGTCTCTGGAAAAGTGCAGATGGCCGGCTACAGATCCAAGGTAGTGACCATAGCGAGAGCATTTGGCCTTAAAGGGTATGTAAGAAATCTGCCGGACGGCAGAGTGAAGATATTGGCCGAGGGCCCCCTTGACGATCAGGAGAGGTTTCTTAAGGCCATAAAAATTGAAAATACTCTGATCAAAGTTGATGATATTCAAAGCGAATTTTCCGATGCGTTGGGTGCCTACGACGACTTTTTTAAGGTGGCTGGAGAGAATGAGACCGATGCCCGGCTTGATGTTGCTGCCGGTCATCTTAAAGAACTGATTATGGTAGTGAAAGACGGTTTCAAGGAGACGGTCTCCAAGCTCGGGGGCATGGACGGTAGCCTGAAAGAGATCTCCCAAAAACAGGACGAAATGATCGTGGAGATGAGAGGCGGCTTCAAGGAGCTATCCGGAAAGCAGGACGAGATGATAGCTGAGACGAGAGGCGGCTTCAAGGAGCTATCCGGAAAGCAGGACGAGATGATAGCTGAGACGAGGGATGGTTTCAAGGAAAACAACGCACAGCTCCGCGAGATCTCCGCAAAGCAAGACTCTGTGATTGATGCCATTGACGAAGCCCGCGCGGACGTCGTCTCCGAGGTGCAGGGCTTGCGCTCGGATCTGAAGGATCGCATGGATGAGCGGCTGCAGAGGATTGAGAGCGATGTGGTGGAAATCAAGGCCCGCATGAAGCCTTAGTCTCGTTGTAGCTGGCGGCAAAGAGCTGCTTTGTCAAGCTCGAGATGCTTTTCCCTAAAATGTGTCGAGTGATGCTGATGATCGGGCAAGAGATAGATTCAGTGAACTACCGCGTCCTGAAGGGCGCGGCTTCCCACGTCATTGCCAAAACTTGCATCACTGATATGTGATGTAGTGGTTTTGGTTCTATGGGCGCTACGGGCTGTTCCATCCCTGTGATGAGTATATTCCTGGAAGCATTGTAGTCTCGATCACACGAGAATCCGCAATAAGGGCACTCATGTACTCGTACCGATAGATCTTTCTTTACGATGCTTCCGCAAGCAGAACACCTTTGAGTGGTGTTCCTGGGATCTACTTTTATCAACTTTCGACCAGCACTTTGAGCCTTGTACGAAAGCATGAATATGAACTTAGACCATGATGCATCATGAATGCTGCGATGCATGCCACTATTATGGTCTTTCTCTTTCAGGCCCTTGACATCAAGATCTTCAACACAAATGATATCAAAGTTATTGATATAGGTCCGAGATAACTTATGCAGGAAATCATCTCGTTGGCAATTGATTCTCTTATGCAGCTTAGCGATCTTATCCTTGATTGCTTTGCGATTATTTGATCCCTTCGTGGCTCTGGCAATTTTTTTTTGCAGCTTTGCCAGTTTATCCGCCGCGTGGTCTCCACATCTTGGATTCTCTATTTCATTACCTTCTGAATCAACCACGAAGGAAGTTAGACCTACATCCAGACCTATTGCTTCCTCCGTTTCCGGTAACGCCTGTGGTTCCTGATCGGCCTGGACTATGGCGAACCATCTCTCGCCTTCTCTCTTGATTATGACGGCTTTGATGCAACCTTCGATCTTTCGATAGATCTTGATCTGCATTTCTCCGATCTTGGAGAGATGCAATAGGCCATGATCTCGATCGATCTTGAACCCGGATTGGTTGTAATTCAGGGTATTATACCAACCATACCCTTTGAAGCGAATATGACCGATCTTCCGATCGTTCTTCTTTGATGCCGAGAGTCCTTTGATGTTAGACCAAAGAGTGTAATTCACCATCTGAAGAACTTTAGAGTAGACAAGATTCAGCTTTGGATTTACGAGCTTCAGAGAAGGAATCATGTTCTGAGAATCATAGGTCTTGAGCTTGATGCCTTTTTCTTTTGCTTCATTCAGGTTTTGTAGAAGCCGATTATAGAGCCATCTACAAGCATCCAAATTCTCCGCTAACTTCCATTGGGTGATCTTGTTAGGAAAGATAGGATACTTGTAGCAGATCATCAAACGAATATAGACATGCAAAACTAATATTTATATCAGTTGAGCGCGACGTGAAAGTAATCATGGCAAAGGACTCCGCTTTCATCCCCACCCTAATGGATGGGGACTTCCCGCTTCGTCCTTCGCAATCCTACAAGTTAAAAGAGCTGTGCACTGAGCAGTCGTTTCAGAAGGGCCTAAGATATTTCCAGGAAGGCCGTGTTAAGATCTCAGATGCATCTCCTTCTTGCGTAGTGGCGATCGTAAGCGGAACCGAAAACTACCGAGTAGAGATCGATCTCGATAAATTCCATGCTTTCTGCACCTGCCCTTACGATCTTGAAGGCTTCTGCAAGCATATTGTGGCCACATTTCTGGCGATCGACAGCAATAAGAAAGAGGTCGACAGGATGATGGATGAGTGCGGTCTGGAGCTAAAGAAGATGCAGTCTCTGCTGGAGAGTGCCGAGCCAAAGGCGCTCAAAGACTTCTTTCAGAAGGAAATGGAGACAGATCCTGACCTTAGAGATCGCTTTTTGGCCTGCTTTTCTGAGAATGGGGATGGCAGGAGTCTTTCCAATTACAGGCGCGAGGTTGATTCGCTCTTTGATGAGGTCGAAGAACGCGGCTTTATCCTTTACGGGGCAGAATTGGATTTCGCGCCTTTTGAGAATCTGGCGAAGATCTACGTCCGGAAGGATGATTTCCTGGAGGCGGCCAAGATCTATCAAGCTCTCACCGAGACGATTGCTGAGAAGATGGATCATGTGGACGACTCCGACGGCTATTATGAGGGCAAGTTCTCCGATTTTCTGGATGGGTTCGTGGAGTACATAATGCTGGCGGAATTGGGAGCAGACGCCAGGCAGATGCATATAAACTATCTCTTCAAAAGGTATCTGCAAAAGGATCCTGACTTTTCCCAGGATGATTACTATGATGCTCTAAAGCAGCTATGCACCTCGAAAGATGATTTATATTACTGGAAAAAGCTGCTGGAGCCGCATCTTCCCGATGAACTTCCCGACAAGGAGCAGGATTGGGGTAAATATTACCAGGCCGAGAATCTGATCTCTATGCAGCTTCATCTGCTCACCCGGTTGGGAGAGATGGCTGATCTATATGCCTTGATGGAAAAGCATTACCGCTCCAGTTATGAATTCTGCCTTCAATATGCAAAGCAGCTCCTTGAGAATGGTGATCGAACGAAGGCGATACGAATCGCCGAAGAAGGCACAGCTCATTTTCCCGATCATCTATCAAAAGGTCTAAGAGAGTTCTTGAGCGAAAACTATCGAGAAAGGGACCCAATTAAGTATAAAGAGCAGCTTCTAAATCTCTTTTTAGCAAGCCGTGAATGGAAATATTACGAGCAATTGAAGATGGCAGCCACAAAGGAAGAGTGGCAGGAGATGCTCGACAAAATTCTGGTCCATTTCGCCGGGGACGACAGATATGGCAGAGGAAAGCTTATCGAGATCTACATTAGAGAGGAGAGGTACGATTCAGCCGTGCGAGAGGTGCTGGCTCAAAGGAACATCCACAGCCTGAGAGCGTATCATAAAGAGCTGGCTAATCTGTACCCGAAGGATTATTTCACTGCATACAAGGAGCTGATCTTTCCCTTTGCCGAATGCCGCATGGGAAGGGAGCACTATCAGGACGTAGCTACTATTTTAATGGATATGAAGGGAATCGAGGACTTCCAGTCCGAGGTCTTGAAGATAGTGGAGCGGCTGCGAAGAGAGAATAAGAGGAAGCCAGCGTTCATTGATGAGCTGAAGGCGCTCTGAATTTAGGCTCAAGGAGGATGTCCAAGCCCGGTAAATGCTGTTCGCCAGTGGCAGAGCCAGAATCCTGGGAAGGGCGACTACAGCAAAGAGCGCTCTCCGGTGTGTGATCATGGAATTGATGATATCTTCCTGGGAATCGAGAGAATGAAGAAAGAGAAACCGGGAGGCAGCAAAGAATGACCGATGAGATTGCAGGTGATAAGACCGCAGCTCGCAGGCAATCCAAGACCCGTCAGTTCTACGGCTTTATGGGTGTTACCAATTATGATGAGGCTTTTATTGAAGAGCTTACCCGCGATTTTGAGGAGAGCGGCTATGATTGTGGCCATATTCCCTTCAGCTCTAAGAGCGGATCGTCGTCGATCCCAGGATCGCTCACGGCAAGCCCGTCGTGCTGGGCTAGCGGGTGCCTGTGGCCGTCATCCTGGGAACGCTTGCCGAGGTGATGGAAATAGAGGAGGCTGCCCAGGAGTATGGGATAAGTCTAGAGTATGTGCGGGCGGCGATCGGGTACGAAGCCAGGATCGTCTTCTCAAGAAGATATTTAATCCAACAGATCAATTAAGATGTATAGCTATGCCAGAGCAGATCAGATCCCTCCCAAAGAAGGAAGAAAAGATGGGCAAAGGCCTCACGGCTGAGCAGCGCAGGCATCTTGAGAAGAGCCTGAAAGAGAACGATGAGCTGATGAAGTGCCTGGCTGAGATGTGATGGTCAGGTTAATTCTTGTGTATTTTCTCTGAGCCATTTTCCGATTGCGTCGAGTGTGCAGCTATATTTAGCTATCGTGCAGAGAACGCTGCAAATGCTTTCTTTGCTGGCTGATATGCATAGGCCGTTCATTCTCAGAATGTTGTCGGAAACCTGAAATCCTGTTCTCTTCTGACCGTCGTTGAAGGGATGAAGTGCGATCAGATGAAGGGCGAGAGCGGCCTTCTTGAAGTGGTCGGGCTCATCATTGATCCTGGTGACGAGATAATCAATGGTGCCTTTGCACAGGATGCAGGGTAAGCCTCCGTAGCGCTGGATGGTGGTGTCGTGAATCTCGATAATCATCTCAGCAGTTAGCTCGATCATTGGGCAGGATCTCCCTCTGGGTTGGATCAATTTCATTGGCCGAGAACATATTAGTCTCGATTCGTGTTCTGTGCCAGAGACGAATAGTGGCCCTTCTCTCCGTAGCCTGCCCGTGGGCTCCCGCTCACCTGTGGAAGCGTGCGCATGGGGGCAAGCGTGGGGGAGGAAGGGCGTGTTACCTGTTGTGGATTGTGGCACGCTCTTTAATTTTACTCGCTCGTCACATCTGCTTTTTCGCGTTCATAAGCTATATATCAGTACATTATTAATATATTTTTTTAATATACCAAAAAAAATTTATACTATTACTACTAAGTATTAACAAAAAGCTAAAAGAGGTTTGAACATGGCAAATGGAATAGCACTGACAATTGGGCTCAATGCAGTGGATCCGAAACACTATGCCGGATGGTCGGGAGAGCTGGTTGCTTGTGAAGCAGACGCAAAAGACATGGCGAATATCGCTAAATCTAAGAAGTTCCAAGTAGAAACACTGCTCACAAAGGATGCTACCAGAGCCAAGGTCATAGAGAAGGTGTCAAAGGTCGCTAAGGATCTGAAGTCCGGTGACATTTTCATGTTAAGCTATTCGGGCCATGGTGGCCAGCTTCCTGATCTGAACCATGAGGAGTTCGATGAACGTGACGAAACATGGTGCCTTTTTGACGGCCAGCTAGTTGATGATGAGCTAAACGCCATGTTTGCAGAGTTCTCCGAGGGTGTTCGCATCCTGATCTTTTCTGACAGCTGTCACAGCGGAACAGTCAGCAAGGCCATGGACAGCTATGGTAGACCTAACCCCTTAACGGCTTCATCTGGTGAACCGCTTCGCCAAAAATGCATGCCTAGAGAATACT
>Ga0351913_1263_pt1 | contig 9121 bp, 3 predicted proteins | sample TotcelHT113001M4_FD_206865 | JGI IMG/M metagenome (GOLD analysis project Ga0351913, IMG submission 206865) | Enriched cells from coal bed in the Powder River Basin, Montana, United States - Total cells T11 rep1 HSBNCT.T11.300.1.M4 ... | reverse complement strand
TCGCCCGCGTGCCTAGTAGAAAACTACCGCGGTGCGCTAAGTGCGGCAAGGATGTGGCGGGCGAAATCGGCGAGCATCGGCACGGCGACTATGTCTGTGGCTCGTGCAAGTCCGATCCGCTGGAGATTCTCAAGGTCATGCTGGAGGCGGCCAAGTCGGGCGACAAGGACTTGCTGAGTATCGAAGGCTACAGCATCATCCGGGAATTGGGGCGGGGTGGCTTTGGCGCGGTGTATCTAGCGCGGCATGACAGAAGCCGGGAGCAAGTGGCATTGAAAGTGATGTTGCCCGAAGTTGCGGCCGACGAGCGCGCGAAAGCCCTGTTTCTGCGCGAGATGCGGAACACGCGGGCGCTAAAACACCCAAACGTCGTCAACCTGCACGATTCCGGCTGTTCGCGCGGCACGTTTTTCTGCACGCTGGAATTCTGTGAGGGCGGCAGCGTCGACAAGCTGATGGAAGCGCGCGGCGGAAAGCTGCCGCTCGCCGAGGCGGCCCCGATCGTCCTGCAGGCGCTCGAGGGGCTCATCTACGCTCACCACGCCGAGATCCCGGAAGTCAAACTGGCCGACGGCCGGATTGTGCCCGGCCGCGGACTGGTGCATCGCGACCTGAAGCCGCACAACATTTTTCTCAAAGGGACCGGCAGCAGTTGCGTGGCAAAGGTGGCTGACTACGGCCTTTCAAAGGCGTTCGACGCAGCCGGCCTCAGCGGTCAGACACGCAGCGGAACCGCCTCCGGAACGCCCGTCTTTATGCCTCGGCAACAGGTGATCAATTTCAAGTATGCCAAGCCGGACGTGGACGTGTGGGCCATGGCCGCCAGCCTGTATAACATGCTAACCGGCCTCCGCCCTCGCGATTTCCCCAGGGGCAAAGACGTCTGGCAGACGGTCCTGGAAACCTCGCCCGTCCCGATCCGGCAGCGCGATGCGTCGATTCCACGAAAGCTGGCCGAGCTGATCGACTTGGCGCTGGATGACCGGAAGGAACTTCATTTCAAGACCGCCGCGGACTTCAAGCGTGCCTTAATGGGTGCCCTGTGACACTTAGAATCACTCACGCAGGGCTGAGTGACATCGGCCGCGTGCGCCGAAACAATGAGGACCGCTGGCTTGCCGACCCACAGCAGGGACTGTACGTCGTTGCTGATGGGATCGGCGGGAACATCGGGGGCGGGCTGGCTGCAGACATCGTTGTGGACACCTTGCCAGGTTTCGTCCGAAAGCGAATCAAGGATATAACGGACCTTGCATCTTCGGAGGCTGCCGCGAGACTTAAATCAACTCTGTCCGAATTCAGTAACCGCCTCCGTAGCGAAAGCCGCGGCGAGCCGGGCCTGGACGGCATGGGGTCCACAGTCGTATTGGTGCTGATCCGCAACACATACGCCCTGATCGCCCACATGGGCGACAGTCGGGCCTATTTTCTTCGAGATGGGACGCTCCAACGGTTGACCAAGGATCACACGATCGTCCAGTTGCTGAGCGACGCGGGCGAGATTTCGGCAGAGGAAACTGCCACGCATCCGGCTCGTGGGAGACTAACACATTTCGTCGGCATGGAAGGTGAACCACTACCGGAGACTCGGTTGCTGGAAATCCATCCCGGCGATCGTTTGCTGCTGTGTAGCGACGGATTAACGACCCTAGTCGGAGATCAACAATTGAGTTCAATAATGCGGCACGCCGGTCCTCCTGAAATCACATGTGTACGGCTGATACAGGCCGCCAACGAGGCTGGCGGAACGGATAACATCACAGTGATCGTTACTGATGTACATCCAGGTTAGATCGTCCCAACCCATTGCGCGTCCCGGCCCGCGAGGCAGACCCGGAGGCATCGGCCGCTCGTGCGGGCCCTGTGGTGCCGCGCGTGTTCTGATTTATCGAATCACACGTTCGCCGATCCGGTCAGCGGTCTGCTGCGGGCGGTGCGGCCGGACGATTCGCTGCACTGCCGCGTGGAGATCCGGGCGGTTCCGGCATCCGCTCTCGCTCCAGACGCTGCCGCCGCGGGCCGAGGCATTCGACCCGGAACGGGCGGAGGTCATCCGGCGCGTTGTCCGCAGGCACTTTACAGGTGACCGGATGGCGGAAGGAGTACAGCACGAATCCCGCACCAACTGTTGCGGCGCCGAACTGAGGGCCGAATGAGACGACGAAAACGGCAACTCGCCCTGCCCCGAGCGATTGCGAGTCTGAAAAAACTCACCGATCAACGCCCCTCTTTCGGCCCGCCTGAAGGGCAATTGCTGCCCCGGGTCGATCCTGAGCTCGAAATGAATCGCCGACCCATTTTCTGTAATTCCTCGGATTTACCCTCTTTGGGGTGAGTAGCGAGAGCAGAAAGCTTGCATTCGCCGAATAATCGGATATAAACAGCCGGTAGATAACAACGCTGTCCCAGAATCTGGCCCGCTCACGACTTTTTGAGATTTTGAAATGTGAGACGGCTTTTTGGGACTGGATTGTCTGCGGATTTGCCGAGGCGTGGCGTTCCCGGCTTCGTAGACCACAAAACGAACAGTTTTTGGGACGGTCGCGTTCGGCGTGTCTACGGAACATCGGTATCGCACCTCGCGGCGCACACAGACGCACAGAAGGCTTGCGCTCACGTGTAGGCCCTGCCGAGTTGTCGTCAGATTGTTGGCGCGACTGGTTGGTGCTGCTCCCGACCGAAAGTGCTCAGGTGGATGTGACGAATGGCACTAGATTAAGACGGCGGGACCGAATCGGCGGCCACCGCTAGCACGCGATTAGCCGGAGAATGGACCGCTAGCACAATGGGGCTGAGGCTTAAACTAGTGCCATTCGTGGATGTGACCTGAGCGCGCAAGCCGGACGCACTTCGAGGCGTCGCTGGAGGCGACCTACGCCAGCCGGGAACGAGCGTTTTCCATGGATCCAGGCGCCAGCAGGTTCAGCCCCATGCCCGTTCCCAAATGGGTCGTTTCGTCGAGCACGATGAGGATTCTTCAAAACCGGATATGCTTATCAACCGCTTGTCATCTGGGGCCGCGGGTGCCGATCTACCAGCCCGACGTTCGGTCAGTTCTCGACACAGCGGGGGCGACTCGGCGGTGTCGGCGTGCTCCGAGGCCCCGGCCAGATGTCCAGTGGTCGAGTGCCAGAACCGGTGGTTTGTTGGGACGTCTCAGGTGCGACGAGTTTTTGGGAAGAAATACATTCTCCAGCGCGGCGGCAGATTGTTTGCGCTTTCGAAGCGTGCTAGTATTAGCTCGTTCGGGGAAGTTGGCCGACGCGAGTTTCGCGATCGTAGGTGGCCACTGTCCAGTCCGCCGCCCTACCTCCGCCCCGACGCTTGCAGAGCCAGGTCCGCCACGCACCAGGTGGCACCCCAATGCGTCCCTTGCTTCGAGGAGTGGAACCATGTTCATCGGGCCATGGCGGAAACGCCGGAAAACACCACTCGCAGTGAAATGCCTCCGGAACCGGAAACGGCGTCTCTTTCTGGAACATCTCGAGCAGCGTCAACTGCTCGCCCCTCTGCCTCCTTTGGCGGTGGACGATATCGCGTCTACCGATTCGGATGCCCCTGTGACCGTCGATGTCCTGGCCAACGATTCGGCCAACGGGGGCACGTTCGCACCTGGCTCGCTCGCGCTGGTTTCCGGTCCGGCTCACGGCATGGCTGTTGTGCAGCAGACGATCTTGGACGTCGCCGATGACGGCAGTCCCGTCGGCGATGGACTCGGCTGCACGCTGGCCGGCGTCGTGGCCGCCGATGGCCAACGCTCATTCGCCGTCAGCGGCGCGGGCGACTGGCAGTTCACGGGCGCTCACGACCAATCGGGCAACTACACGCTGTTCGTCCAGTTCGGGGCGAGTGACATTTCCAACTTCGATCCCGCGGTGCACGATTTTCAGTTCCCCGGCAGCCTCGCGCCGGGCGAGGTGGATTTTTTCAACGTCCCGAACCCGGTGGCCGGCACGCCGTTTGTCGCCTGGATCGACAACACGGCGACCCCCGGCCTTGACACCCTCCTGGCAGTGCTCGGCCAGCCGCTCGTCGCGTACACGCCCGAAGCCGGCTTCAAGGGCACCGACCAGTTCACCTACACGGTCCAGAACACCGACGGTCAAGTCTCCAACCCGGCCACGGTCACGGTAACCGTCTTGAACCGCGATCCGGTCGCGAGCGACGACTACGCCTCCACCAGCCAAGAAACGCCGGTGGCCATCGACGTCTTGGCGAATGATGTGGACCCCGAAGGGAAAGTCGACGCGGCCACCCTCATCGTTTTCGCGAAGCCGATCCACGGCACGGCGGTGGTTCAACCGACGGCCCTCGGCTCAACCGAAATCCTCTACACGCCCGCCCCCGGTTACGTGGGCACGGATTTCTTCTTCTACACGGTGCGGGACGACGAGGGCGCCGTCTCCCGCGGAACCGCGGTCCAAGTGGACGTGCTGCCCGCCGAGGACCAACCGCCCATCCTCTCCGAATCCGTTGCCGCGACTCAGGAGAACACGCCGGTCGCCATTGACGTACTGGCCGGCGCATACGACCCGGACCTGGTCCTCGATCCCGCTTCGCTCGTGATCACCTCTGCTTCCACCCGCGGAACCGCGGTTGTCCAGCAGACGGACAACGGCCCCGTGATCGTCTACACACCGGCGACGGGCGTCTCGGCCACGCTGGTCGTCGACAATCCGGCCGACGTGGACGACGGCAACTACTTGCCGGGCCACTTGTCGCTCCGTGAGGCGATCCGCCTGGCCAATGCCGATGCGTACACGGAGACCTTTCGCTACGCGGCGCGGGACAACCAAGGCGTGCTGACCAACGAGGCCACGGCCACGGTCACCGTGGCCGCGAGCCCCACGACCATTACGTTCGCCCCTCGCCTCACCCGCTTCGGTCCAGCCACGCTCAAAGTATCCCGAGTCGGTGATACGTCCGAGGGGAATTCGGCGTTCGTGATCAGCACCTCCGTCACCATTGCCGGTCCGACGGGACGCCGTGGCATAACCTTGGCGGGTTCCGGCAGTGCTTACGATCTCCGGGCGTTCCTGGTGCAAAACAACGCGAGTCTGACCTTGCGGAATGTGGATCTGTCGCGGTGGGCAAGTGATGGGGACGGGGGAACGATCTACATCCAGTCGTTCGGCACAGCCGACATCGAACATGCAACCATCTCCGATAGTTTCGCCGCGGTGGACGGCGGGGCGATTTACAACGAAGGGACGCTAACGATTACCGACAGCGTACTTGCCCGCAACCGGGCGCGATGGGGCGGGGCGTTGCTCAATTACCGCAGCGCGACCTTGACCCGCACCACGCTGGCGAGCAACCAGGCTCTCGACGGCGGGGGATTCCACAGCGGCGGCGACACCTACCTATTGTCACCTAATGGGGCTGGCGTCGTTCTTACTGACTGCCGTCTCGTGGGCAACAAGGCCAAGGATAGAGGGGGCGCCTTCTTTGTTGGGGCCGCTGCTACTCTCCAACACTGTCTAGTCGTTGGGAACACCGCCCACGACGGAGGAGGCTTTGCCAATTTTGGCTGGTTATCCCTCGTCAACTCGACGGTCACGAGGAACTCGGCGGTCAATGGGGGAGGTGCCTACAATGGGGCTGGCAACGGTGCCTCTGTGAGCGCCGACGTTCAGGTTGGAGGAGGTGGTGATGACGGCACAATTCTTTCAATCCAAACTAGCGTCATCTCCGCCAATACCGCTGTACGAGGCGGCGGGCTGTTTAATGTGGGCACGTCTGCGGAATTGGTCAATTCCAGCGTGACCGGGAACCGCGCTATACTTGGGGGAGGGATCTTCAATGCTGTCGTTGTTCCCTTACTTGCTAACAACCCTCCCAGCTTGAATCTCAATCTCACCGGCACGTCCGTCTCGGCGAATTCTGCGGCGCGGGCGGGAGGCGGGCTGTTCAATGACGGCCCGGTGACCGTCAACGGGAGCACCCTCACCAGCAACGTGGCTCAACAGGGCGGCGCCATCTATAACGAGCGCGACTCGCTGGCGTTGACTGGTTCTACGGTCGCTGGGAATGTCAGCGGCCAAGGGCCGCAACTATTCAATCACCTAGGGGTGCTGGCGTTAACCGATTCCGCCGTTTCAGACCGCGCCCGCCTGCAATTCTTATCGCACCCGGGGCTGGCCGAAACGAACTACGTTGCCACCACCCCGGGCCTGCCCCCTTGGGGACAGACGCCGCCAGCCGGCACAAAGATCGTTTCGCGACAGGACGGTGTGCGGTACGCACTTACCGCGCAGGGCGAGTTGTGGCGGCAACTGCCCGGGTCCGCCTGGACTGTTCTCGATTACGGCGTGCGGGAATACAAGATTGCCCCCAGCGGCCACTGCTTCTGGCTTACTGACCGCCGAGAGCTGTACCAAGCTCACCCGGGTTACTGGGGCGGGTTGCGCGCCCAGGAGGTGCCGTGGTTCGCGCTGGATGGAAATGGAACCGTGTACTATAGCAGCAACCTTCCGGCGCCAGGCAATTCCGCCGCTTACGCCTCGCTCACCGCCCCCCTGCTCGACCCCTTCGTGGAGGCCGAGCCAAGCGCCGCCGCCACTCCGACGGATGCTGAAATCCTGCGGGCAACAGGCCTCGCAGGCGCCGCCATTCGGAACGTGCGGATCGTTCAAGAGAAGATTGTTGATTATAGTCGTGCCGCGCGGTTTTTCCCCGGTGTCGGACTGGGGCAGTTGCACGTGGTCCATTACAAAGTCACTGTCTACTACTCCACGGATTTCCGGCAAGACGCGCTGCATGCTATCTATCTCAGCAGGAACCACCTGCACCGATACGTCCCGGGCGAAGCCGTCGCCAGCGATGCTCCGAGCCAGTCGGCCCGGCAGGGCGAAGCGGAAGCGTGGTCCAGTGCCGCAGCGCCGGACATCGGCAGTAATGGCAAAATCGTCTCACTGACCACGGGCCCTGACGGCACGCTCTACAAGCTGGGCGGGGACTTCAACGGATGGCACGGAGGAGGTCAGCCGCCGCTGCCGCTCCCGCTTTGGCGGTTAGTTCCCGGTGGCAACTGGGAACCGTTCTTCCGGGTCTATCATTTCGCGGTCGCCCCGGACAACACGGTCTGGGCCCTCACGGCGGACCACGATCTGAAAAGGCTGCCCGCCGGTTCCTCCGACTGGTCCACGGTCGACACCGGCGTGCAGTCGTTTGCGATGGCCCCCGATGGGACGCTCTATGCGCTCAGCGCTGCGGGCGAGTTGCGGAGGTTGCTGCCCGCGGCCAGCGGCTGGTCAACCCTCGACAGCGGCGTACAGTCCTTCGCGATGGCCCCGGATGGGACGCTTTACGAGTTGAACGGCCGCCAGCAGCTCAAACGGTTGGACTGCCGGAACAAGTGGACGGTCCTGGACACGGGTGTGCAGTCGTTCGCGATGGTTGACGGAGCCATCGTCGAGTTGAACAGCCGCGGTCAACTCAAACGCCTGACGGGCCGGAGCAACTGGGCGCTCCTCGACAGCGACGTGCAGTCCTTCACGATGGCCCCCGACGGAACGGTCTACGCCCTGAATAATCGTCACCAGCTCAAACGGCTGACCGCCCGGGGCCACTGGACGGTTGTTGGCGTCGGTGTACGATCCGTTCAGGTTGCGCGCAACGGCGATGTCTACTCGCTCAACGAGCAGCGTGAGCTGAACCGGTTGAAGCCCAGCCAAGACTGGTCCACGCTGCAAACCGGCGTCGAGTCGTTTACAATCGACTCCGATGGCAGGGTGTACGCGCTGGACGACCAGCAACATCTTACGATGTACGGGTCGCTGGAAGGCTATTACTGGCTGGGCTCTATCGCCGCTGGCTCCCCACCGGTTGCCATGGACGAGCCGTCCCAGCTATTCGTCTTGCGCGCCGCGAACATTGTCCCACCGAGCGATGAGTACTTTGACTCCGAGACGGACTTCCCGTTCTCGAAAGAGGGCGCGGGCACTAAGTCAGCAATTGCATCCTCGGCCCCATTCACGGAGGTCAGCAGTTCCCCCCCGTTGGCCGCGGCGACGCCCCAAGGCGACGTCACTTCGCCCGTCGAGAACGCCCACAACGTGCGTATCTTCGTCGAGTTGCTGGCAGACGCGATCGACCCGCTCCGCATCTTCCGCAACGGCGGTCCGGCCCAACTGCACCATGCGTATTACAGATGCACCGTTTACTACACCACTGATTCGGACGTGGTTCAACAGCGGGTCGTCTACATCGATAAGGACCACCTGCACATGTATGGTGGCGCGGAAAGCGACGGCACCGATGCCGTGAATTCGGTCGCCCCAACCGAATTACACACTCCGGCCGTGCAGCTTCGCGACGACGCGTTCGACACGAACGCCGGAATCGCGGACGTTGGTGCGCCGCAGTCCAGCGTGTCCCTGTGGCAGAACCCAATCTTCACCTGCGACGTCGATGGCAATGGCACGGTGACCCCCGTGGACGTGATCACCGTGATCAACGAACTCAATCGGACCGGCAGCCGCGACCTGTCCGCCGCATCCGAGCCGTCCGACCAGTGGCCGCCGTATTGGGACGTATCCGGCGACGGCTGGCTTTCCCCCGCCGATGTGCTGCTGGTGATCAACGATCTGAACAACCAGACATCAGGCTCGGGTGTAAGGGAGGCGGTTGCAGATGACGCCGTGTCGCCGGAACCTCCGGACTTGTCTTCCTCCGACGTCCTGCCCATTCAACGATCGGACACAGCTCTCAAGAACGCGAGTGCGTGGGCGCCCACGGGCTTTCAGGTGGTCCCGAGCGCGGCGGCGGATAACAGGTCGACGTCAGCTGTGCCGCCGACGAGTCTCATGTGCAATTCGCGTCTCGGGACGGCGGGGCCGACGCGCTCGACGGATGAGCCCGACGACGCGCTCGCGGACTTGGATGAGATTTTGACGGATATTGCAGGGGATGTGTTGGAGGGTTGGGACGTCTTGTGTTGACCGCGATTCACCAAGAGCCCAGCCAGCCGCCTGTTGTCCGTCAGCCAGCCCCAGGGCGTCCAGATTGGGCGTGCATCACAGATGTGCGATCGCCTTCGTCCTGTTGTCATCGGGGACCAGCGAGATCGTGCCCCCGGATACGGCGGACAAGCTCGTCGATCGCTCGGGCGTCGTACCCG
>Ga0351913_1323_pt1 | contig 9238 bp, 7 predicted proteins | sample TotcelHT113001M4_FD_206865 | JGI IMG/M metagenome (GOLD analysis project Ga0351913, IMG submission 206865) | Enriched cells from coal bed in the Powder River Basin, Montana, United States - Total cells T11 rep1 HSBNCT.T11.300.1.M4 ... | reverse complement strand
GGTGCCGCAAGTGGGGCAGGGCTGGCCTTCTTTGTAGCCTACCAGCAGGCAGGCGAGGTCGAAGCGCCCCACCTGGCCGTGCAAGTCCTTTTCCCAGTGTGTGCCGCCCAAGGCGATGGCTTGCTCGAACTCGTGGCGGATGGCTTGCCACAAGGCATAGATCTCCTGGGTCGAGAGGCTATTGCTGGGACGTTGGGGGTGAACCCTAGCGCGAAAGAGGATGTCGTGGGCGTACATGTTTCCGATGCCAGCGATCTGTGTCTGGTCCAGCAGCACCGACTTGACGGTGCGCCGGCTGCGTAACAAGCTGGCCAACGTTGCTGGTTTGAAGGCGGGTGATAGTGGGTCGTGCCCGAGATGGGCAGTCATGGTATGTTGGTCCAGAACGCCATGCTCCACCAAATGTAGATAGCCGAACCACCAAAAGTGTACCGAGAGGCGCGTATCATCGCCCAGACCGAAGCAGGCCTGTCGCTTGGCAGGCAGGGGTTCTCCAGGGAGGTGCAACAACACCTCGCCGCCCATTCCCAGGCTGAGCAGGAGGTGGTGTTGGTCGAGGTCGACAAATATCCACTTGCCGCGAGGTGTGGCCTGGCGGATGGTCTGGCCGACGATCTGGGTGCAGAAGGCAGCGGGCGCGATGTTCAGGCATTTGGGCTGCATGAACTCGGCCCGCGTGATGACGCGACCGGCGAGTTCACGGTCGATCTCGTGGGCACGTAGCCAGATCTCGGGCAGTTCGGGCATGGTGAGCAGACACTCTCACGGGCTGGTTAGCGAATGCCGGCCTATCCGGCTGCGCGCGCCTCTTTGAGCATGGCGGCGAGGCGACGTACGTGCGAACGCTCCTCAACCATGATCTGATCCACGACCTCGCGATTGGCCGGCTGGACGAGGTCACGCAGAGAGCCAAAGTAGAGCAGGGTCTGCTGCTCAAAGCCTATGGCTTGGGCAAGCATCTCTTCGACGCTCGTTCCGGCAGGGATGTTCTGAATGGGGGCGTCTTTGCCAAAGAAGGCGCTGTCGACGGTTGCCTCGATGTAGGCGAGGGCGTCATCCCATGTGGTGGTGTCAATTTCGGTGGCGACGATGGCTCCCGCGAGGCGTTCGAAGGTGCGCTTGTGGAGAACTTCTTGGTCGCCGAGGTAGGTGAACAGCTCCTTTGCCTCGGCCTTGGCAGTGGCTGCTGCGGCCTGGCGGTAAAAGCGCTCACCGCGCGTTTCGGTCTGTACGGCCAGGTCGATCAGGTCGGCTCCAGATAGTAGGACGGACATCATGACCTCCTTGTGCAATCGACATGCTATCGAGGAGAGAGTCATACAGCTCTCTCCCTACCAATGGGTACATCGGACGGCCTCGCCGTGTGGAGCGCAGTGCTAGGAGGTGCGCCCCCAGAACAAGAGCCGCATGAGCAGCGCCAGGCACCCCTGTCCGGGCGATGGGGCCGGGTCGGGGAAGACGGGCGGTTCGGGAGATTCGGTATGGACCGCTTGCCAGGCATCGACGCGGCCACTGCCTTGCGTGTAGGGAGTGTTGCCGAGGTCGAGCGCTGTGGACATCAGGCGGCTCTTGATCTGGTCGGGCGTCAGGTCGGGCAGGGCCCGTAAGAGCAGGGCGCAAATGCCGGCGGCAAGCGGGGTGGCCATGCTGGTGCCTGACGCGGACGTATAGTGCTGGTTGAGCGGGGTGCCCATGCTGGTGCCCTGGGCACGTGCCGCGACGATATCTACGCCGGGCAGGATCACGTCGGGCTTGACGCGACCATCGCCCGTGGGGCCGCGCGAGGAAAAGCTGGCGATGGCGTTCTGATCGTTGCAGGCGCCCACAGTGATGGCGCGGCGTGCCGCTCCAGGCGAGCCGATGGAGTACTGCCGGGGACCGTCGTTGCCAGCAGCCACACAGACGACGATGCCATGTTCGACGGCAGCGTCGCACGTCTCGGAGAGGGCGTCCTCGCCACTGCTGGGGCCCGGGCCGCCTAACGACAGGCTGATGATCTGCACGCCCTGATCGACGGCCCATTCCACTCCGGCCATGACGTCGCTCATCATGCCCGACCCACTGGCTTTGAGCACTTTGGCGGCATAGAGCGTGGCTGCCGGGGCAGCGCCGCGGAATTTGCCACTGCTGGCTGCGCCGGTGCCCAGCGCAATGCTGGCGCAGTGGGTACCGTGGCCGTTACGGTCGCCATCGCCCTCGCCGGTAAAGTCGGCCTGGGCGGCCACGCGCCCCTGCACATCGGGATGGGCCGCGTCGATGCCGGTGTCGACCACGGCGATGCGCACTCCGTGACCGTCGAGGCCCTCTTGCCACAGGCGAGGCACTCCCACCAGCGGCACGGCGGCGTCGAGCAGCGCGTACATCGGACGATCTTCGTATACACGCACCACGTCGGGATCGGCTGCCAGGCGCTGGATGGCTTCTGGCGTGGCGTGCATGTGCTCGAAGGGGAGCAGGCGGTATTCGTAGCTCTGCCTGATGCCGCGCTGCGGGCCACGCAGGCGCACGCGACGCCGACCGGGGGCATAGCGCACGATGATGGGCACCTGCTCCTGAGCTGTGGCTGCCTGAAGATTCTGGACAAGGCCACGGGTGAGTTTGGCTTGTTCGTTGGTCATCGGTTCACCTCTTGGCTGGGCGCGACGGCTTGGACTCTATCGCCTTGACCTGGCGGTCTGGCTCGATGTGTTCGACCCAGTCGAGACTGCTCAATTTGATGGCCTTGGTTCCTGTGCAAGTGATGCTGTACGAACGGGTCAGCCAAAAGCGGCGGCGGATCTTGCAGTCGAGGGCCTCAAAGTCGAATACCTGGCCGTGCGTAAATTACGCCTGGAGAGACGCGCCCAAGACGAGCAGGCCGAGCCCCAACCCGTATCCGAGCAAGAAGGGTCTCCAGAGACGGAAACCTCAGTCGATACAGAAACCTGTAAACCAACCCGCGCTGACACAGTTCCCGGTGACCATATCCGCCAGGAACGCGAGGGCGTCATCCTCTGTTTCGTGGGCCCGCCCGGCGTGGGCAAAACGTCTCTGGGGCGGTCGATTGCACGTGCGCTCGACCGCCAGTTCATCCGCCAGTCGGTGGGCGGCGTGCACGACGAGGCCGAAATCCGCGGCCACCGCCGCACCTACATTGGCGCAATGCCAGGGCGCATCATCCAGGCAATACGGCGCGTGGGCACGCGCAATCCCGTGTTCATGATTGACGAGATCGACAAGCTCGGCAACGATTTCCGTGGCGATCCGTCTTCTGCCTTGCTAGAAGTTCTGGATCCGGAACAGAATCGCGAATTCCGCGACCACTACCTGGACGTCCCCTTTGATCTCTCACAGGTGATGTTCATCACAACCGCCAACGTGTTGGACACCATCCCGGCTCCACTGAGAGACCGTATGGAGATCCTCCAGCTCTCGGGATACACCGAGGACGAAAAGGTCGCCATTGCCCAGGGCTATCTGATCCGCCGGCAACTGCGCGAAAACGGTCTGCGCCCCGCTGAGATCAGTTTCGATGAGCAAGCCCTCCGCACGATCATCCGCGACTATACGCGCGAAGCGGGCGTCCGCGAACTGGAACGCCAGATCGGCACCGTCTGCCGCAAAGTCGCCACCAAGGTTGCCGAAGGAACCCTCAGCCAGGAGAGCATCACCAGCGCCGCCATCGCCAACTATCTGGGCAAACCGTCCTACTACTATGAGGCGGCAGAGCGCACCCAGGTGCCTGGTGTCGCCGTCGGCCTGGCATGGACGCCATCTGGTGGCGATATTCTCTTTATCGAAGCAACCAAGATGAAAGGCAGCAAAGGCTTCACGCTCACCGGCCAGCTTGGCGAGGTAATGCGCGAGTCGGCCCAAGCCGCACTCAGCTATGTACGCGCCAACGCCGAGCATCTCGGAATCGGTACCGACTTTGCCAACCTCGACATCCACCTGCATGTGCCGGCCGGCGCCATCCCAAAAGATGGCCCCTCTGCTGGTGTAGCCATGGCTACTGCCCTGGCTTCGTTGCTCAAAGGTGTGCCCGTACGCGATGGCGTGGGCATGACGGGCGAGATTACGCTGCGAGGGCAAGTGTTACCCGTTGGCGGCATCAAAGAAAAGGTGTTAGCAGCGCACCGCGCCGGGCTGCAGACAATCTGTCTCCCCCGACGTAACGAACGTGACCTAGAAGAACTACCCAAGGATGTTCAGAACGAGATGTCATTTGTTCTCGTTGACCGAGTGGAGCAGGTCTTTGAGACAGCCTTTGGGAACTCGGAAGACGCAAACCTTCAAGGAAGGGTGAACAGTGACAATTCAGGCCAAGAACAAGGGAGGCCCTGAGACCAACAAGCTAACCTGGCGGCGTATGGATCTACATATCCACACTCCCGCCACCAAAGACTATCAGGAACGTAACGTAACCTATCTCGATCTGCTCAAAAAAGCAGAGGCCGAGCGACTCGACATCATGGCCTTCACCGATCACAACACGATCGCGGGCTATGCGGCCATGATGCAAGAGATTTCCGATCTCGAGCGCTGGGTTTCCAGCGATCGTTTGCGACCGCAAGAAAAGGACAGACTAGAAGAATACCGCCGGCTCACCAACAAAATCCTGGTGTTGCCAGGCTTTGAGCTCACAGCGACCTTTGGCTTTCACATTTTGGGGATCTTTCCGTCGCGCACGCCCATCCGCTCCATCGAGCACGTACTCCTGCAACTCAACGTGCCGTTCGAGCTCCTAGACGCCGGCGAGACGGAAGTCGGTCCCACCTGCGACGTGCTCACCGCCTACCGCGTGCTGAACGAAGCGGGCGCGCTCGTCATTGCCGCGCACGCCAATTCCAGCCACGGTGTGGCTATGTTCGGCCTGGATATCGGCGGGCAGACGCGTATCGCCTACACCCAAGATCCGCATCTGCATGCGCTCGAAGTCACCGATCTCGAGAGCAGCCGTCGCCGCTCCACCGCTTCCTTCTTTAACGGAAGCAAGCCCCAGTACCCCCGGCGCATGCACTGCATCCAGGGATCCGACGCGCATGCCGTCAACGGCACGCGCAGCACCCTGGGGGTGGGCGAGCGTGCCACCGAGGTGCTGCTCCCCGAAGTCAGCTTTGCCGCGCTCAAAGAGCTTTTCTTGAGCGACGATTTTGCGCGCACACGTCCCTCCTCGCGTAATGCCTCCGAGCCGCCCTTTGACCATGTCGAGGCCGCACTCAAAGAGGGTCCCACGCTCGTGCAGAGCTTTCATGAACAGGCCACCCGCCAGGGCGGACGCCTGCACGCCGTCATGCGCGACGTGGTTGCCTTTGCCAACTCGAATGGCGGCACCATCTATGTCGGCGTCAGCGCCGGTCGCAAGGCCACCGTCCACGGCATCGACAAGCCCGACGAAACGATGGCCGAGATCAAGACGGCCGTCGAACGCACCATCACGCCACCGCTGGCCGTTACACTGGGCGTGCTCAAGAGCCAAGGCAAGACTATCGTGAGCATAGCTGTGCCCAAGGGCGACGATCCGCCGTATGTGCTCGAGGGCAGCAAGATCTATGTGCGCCAAGAGTCGGTAACGAACCTGGCCATGCGCGACGAGATCGTGGGGCTGATCAAGCGCGTCGTCAAGCGCGCTCCCAGCGAGCCAATGCCCGCAGCCGCGTCTGCCGACACCGCAGAGAGGTCCCAAGCATCGCGCCAGCCACGCCGTTCTAGGCCGGAAGGCAAGCCGCGGTCAGAAGAGCCAAGCGCGGAAAAGATGCCGGCTGCCAAGGGAACCGTCGACAAGCAGCCCGAGGCACAGCAACGCCGCGGGTCTGCTCAGCCGGAGCCATCCGCGGCAAAGGGCGGCATCCCTGCAAAACCAGTCCAGAAGGCCGAGGTGCCTACCGAGCGCTCGGAGAGCGCCGCAGGCGTCGTGCACGAACCACCGCGAACCGGCGTCGAGATCGTGGACTCGATCGAGCGCGAAGGCGTGCTCTACCACACCATGCGCGACCTGCGCAACAACAACAAAGTGCAGAACGTCAGTCGCACCTCGGCGCGTTTCCTCTGGCGCTATGCCATCGCCCTCAAGGAAAAAGAGACCTTTCAGGAGGGTCGCGTCAAGTGGTCCGGCAACCTCGGCTTGTGGCACAAGTACTTTCGCACCGGTCAGCCACATTTCGACCTGGCACAAAAAGCCTCCGATGGCACCATTCGCATCTACTATGGAGTCACCGAAGACGGCATCCATGGCGAATGGAAGTCTGTCGTAGGGATGGAAGACTAGCCGGTGCATATTCGCGAGTTCACACTGCAAGACTATGACGCCGTCGTTGAGCTATGGCGCTCTGCTGGCGGCGGGGTCACGCTGCGCCCGTCCGATGGGCGTGCCGAGATCGAAAAAAAGCTGACGCGCGACCCCGATCTCTTCCTAGTCACCGAGGTTGACGCATCCGTCGTAGGCGTTATCATGGGTGCTTGGGATGGACGTCGCGGTTGGTTGTACCACCTGACGGTGCATCCCAACTACCGACACCTCGGCATAGCCTCATCTCTGATGGAAGAGGCTGAACGTCGCCTCAGAGCCAAGGGCTGCCTCAAAGTAAACCTCATGGTTCACCGCGATAACGCCATAGCTCGCCAGCTGTACGAACACCGCGGCTATCTAGAGTCGACGCCGTTCGTGGTCATGGGCAAGGAGCTCTAGCAATGTTCGAGATCGTCTTCTTGGGCACCTCTGCCTCAGCACCTTCGGTCAAGCGCGGCCTTTCGGCGTCGCTGCTGTTGCATCGCGATCAACGCTTTCTGATCGATTGCGGCGAAGGGACCCAACGGCAACTGCTCTGCAGTGGCCTCGGATTTCGCAAGCTCGACAAGATCCTGCTGACGCACGGCCACCTAGATCACATCCTCGGCCTGGGAGGATTGGTTTCCACCTTCTCGCGCTGGGAATCCATCTCGCGCCTCAGCCTCTATGGCGGGCATTCGGCCCTACAACGCGTCAACGACCTAATGCAGGTGGTCTTGCGCGGTGGCGAGGCCGATATGGATCTCGAATATGTCGTCGTGCGTCCCGGCACCATCTGGTCGAGCGCTGTGCTCACCGTCACAGCCTTTCCCGTCAGCCATCGAGGGCCTGGCTGCTTTGGCTATCTGTTCGAAGAGCGTAGCCATCGTCCCTTCCTGGCCGAGGAGGCCGAACGCCTGGGTGTGCCTCCCGGACCGGAGCGCAAGCTGCTGGTTAGCGGTCAGCCCATCACTCTGGCCGATGGCACCACCGTCAGGCCCGAACAGGTGCTGGGCGCAGAGGTCAAGGGCACACGTCTTGCCTATGTAGGCGACGCCGGCCGTGTCGATGACCTGGTCGGTGTCTGCCGCAACGTCGACGCACTGGTCATCGAAGCCACCTATACCGCCGACGAGGTCGACATGGCCGCACGCTTTGGTCACCTCACCGCAGCACAAGCTGCGCGATTGGCCGCAGAGGCGCAAGTAGGCCATCTGTTCCTTGTGCACATCTCACGACGACACGCCGAACGCGAGATCCTACGCGAGGCCGAAGCGATCTTCCCGCATACCACCGTCCCACGCGATCTCGAGAGCTACCGCATCACCCGCGACAAGGTGGAGCAAGTCGAGTTGACCGATGGAGCTTAGGCGTTTCCTGGCAGCTGCCCGCGAGCGTGGCTGGCTACAGCGCATCGACGCTCGCGTCAACCCGCGCTACGAGCTGGCGCGTCTGATCCACACCCTCAATGAGCAGCTGACGTTCTATGCCAACGTCGAGGGCTGGTCGAGCGGCCTTGTAGCGGGCATTTGCTCCCGGCGTGAGCATCTGGCCCTGGCGCTGGGAGTGCCGCCCGACGATCTGCTGCTCTCCTTGGTGCAGGCACTACGCCAACCCCAGCCGCCCCAGATTGTCGCCACAGCTCCATGCCAGGAGTGCATCCGCGATCCAGACGATCTTCCGCAGCTGCCGATTCTCACCCATCTGCCGGGCGACGGCGGCCCCTATATTACTTCCGGTGTCGCCATCATCCGCGACCCGGTGCTGGGGCGCAACGCTGCCTATCACCGTCTCATGCAAGTGGGAGCATGTGCCGGTCATTCGCTCGTCTTCACCGCGCGCCTGGTAGAAGGACGTGGCACACACACCGCCTGGTCGCGCGCCCCAGGCCCTCTCCCGATGGCGGTCTGCATCGGCGCGCCGCTATCGGTGCAACTGGCTGCCGCCATGTCGCCCCCTCCCGGCGTCGACGAGTTGGCCATTGCCAACGCCCTGGTTCCCACGCCCTTGGTGCGCGCCGTGGGTCTCGATCTGCACGTCCCCGCCGAGAGTGAAATCGTGCTGGAGGGCTATCTCACCAAGGATCTGGGCGCTGAAGGCCCGTTTCTCGACCTCACGCGCACGCGCGACTTTGTGCGCCAACAGCCATTCTTCGTGGTCGACCGTATCACCCACCGCCATGATCCCATCTACCAGGCGCTCCTGCCGGGTGAGCGCGAACACCGCCTGCTCATGGGCATGCCCCGCGAGCCTACCATCTATGCAGCAGTGAACAACGTCTGCACCTGCCGCAATGTGCACATCACACCCGGCGGAGGTTGCTGGCTGCACGCCGTCGTACAGATCGAGAAACGCACCCCTTTGGACGGGCAGGCTGCGATCCAGGCCGCCTTCCAGGGGCACGCATCGCTCAAACACGTCGTGGTGGTCGATCACGATGTCGATCTGTACAATGCCCAAGCCGTCGAATGGGCCATCGCCACACGCTTCCAGGCCGATCGCGATCTGGTTGTCCTGCACGATCAGCCCAGCAGCTCACTCGATCCTTCCGCCTTGCACCTGCCCGGTCAAAAGGCGCGCACAGCCAAACTCGGCCTCGATGCCACCATCCATTGGGATTCGCCCACCGGCCCGGCTCATCCGTCCGACTGGCAAGCGCTCGAATACGAGCCGCTCGACCCTGCGCTTTACTTTCAGTGCACCGGAGAGTCATCGTGAAGCTGTCATCCGAAGAAGAGGCCATGCTGGTGGGCGACCAGGGTCCAGCCGTGCAGCGCGCCATGCAGATCGTCGTCACCTTGGGGCGCATCTACGAGGCCGAGCGCTTGTTGCCCGTGACCAGTGTCCAGGTGGCCGGCGTAAGCTATCGCAATCTGGGCGATGCCGGCCTCGACCTCTTGCGCGACTGGGCCGCCGCGGGGGCTCAAGTCCGTGTGCCTACCACGCTCAACCCGGCGGGGATGGACCTCCAAAACTGGCGTCGCTTGGGCT
>Ga0351913_1322_pt1 | contig 9387 bp, 11 predicted proteins | sample TotcelHT113001M4_FD_206865 | JGI IMG/M metagenome (GOLD analysis project Ga0351913, IMG submission 206865) | Enriched cells from coal bed in the Powder River Basin, Montana, United States - Total cells T11 rep1 HSBNCT.T11.300.1.M4 ... | reverse complement strand
TGCATAAGTGAAGTTCTTTGATTCAATTTAAATCATAAAGAATGAAGGTGGCTGCTTTAAGCTGCTTAAGAGATAAGTTGGCTGTATTTTGTGATTTTAGAAATAAATGTTGAACAGATTTCAATCCATGATTGTCAATCAATCGAATGTGTTTTTATTTATTTAAGTGATCCCAAGCGGTGAGGTGTCGAACTTTTTGATTGAAGATTATGAGGCTGTGATGAAATTTATGAGTGCAGAAATTCAAGGGAAGAAACTTCATTTGTAAATAGTATATTAAAAGCAAACTACCGAATATCCTCAAGTAATTTTTGTTGCAGTCAGTTGAATAATGCAATAAGTTCTCTCTCTATTTATTAAAACCACCTAAATCTATTTCAAATAAAGAATGTGAAATTTCTAACTAAGCTACAGTTGGTTAACTTTGCTAACCAAAACACTTAATTTGTTATTCTTCAATAATATAATTTCGCTATGAGCAAAGCAGGAACTTATTCAAACCAAGGAGATGATTACCAGAGAGCAATCGCTATAAATTGGATAATCAAATTGATGACCGATAATACTATTGAATATGTACAGGTAGAATCAAATGGATTATCTGGAATAAATGAAAAAGTTACTGTAGATGATATTGTGGTTGTTTATAAAGATGGGAAAAGAAGACATATTGTGTCGTCCTAAAAAAGCGATACAGATTTTAATAGAACAAAAATAGTAGTTTAACAGATGGTTTCAAGGCTAGCCTTGAAACCATCTGTTTTTTTATAAGTTCTTATTTTAACCGTTTTTTGACAGTGCATCTGCTCTGGTGTCAACATATAACACGAGTAATGAGGACGTTTCGTATTATAGATGTTTACGCTATCTTTAACTAGCTTTTTCATCGTTTCCGTATCAACATCATATTGTTCCAATTGAAACTCATCTTTTAAAATGCCGTTCAGTCGTTCTGCCACAGCATTGGCATAAGGATCGTATTTTTCAGTCATACTGCAAATTATTTGCTTCTTTCCAAGCAGTTTTTGATAATCATCACAGCAATATTGAATACCACGGTCGGAGTGGTGAATCAGTGGTTCATCTTTATACAACCTTTGTTTTACAGCCATTTTTAATGCCCTTAATGTGCCTACAACACCAAGACTATTGGACAGATCATGCCCAACCACTTTCTTTGAATAAGCATCCGTAACTAATGCCAGATAACTATGTTTGTTCCTGTTTCCAACATAGGTGATGTCTGATACCCATAATTGTTCCGGCCTTGTCAGTGGCATATTGTCAACCAGGTTCTTGTGTTTGTGGAACCTGTGGTGAGAGTTCGTAGTGGTTCGATAACTTCGTTTTGGTTTAATGCTCAAATGATTGGCATTAAGTATCGAAAAGAGTTTATCCCGGCCTACACTCAGTTCCCTGAGTGGATCTTCCAGTAAATAATAGAGTTTTCGCGTACCGATTCTTGGCATCTCTTTTCGTATGTCCAGAACCATACCAACGACTTTGGCGGCTGTCGCCTGCCGCTTCGACATTGAACGGTTCCTCCGATAATAAACCTGTCTGTTTACCTCGAACAATTTACAGGCAGAAACTAAAGTTTCTTTTTGTTCTTCCCGGTAATGGCCAATTGTTCGGGTGAGCATTTTTTTCTGATTGGAATATTGAACTCTTTCTCTGCAAGGTCGATCATCATATCAAAAATGATCGCTTTCTTATCCGCTGTTTCAACTTGCTTTTCCAGAAAGGCCTTTTGTTTTTCCAGCAATTTTACCTGCTGTTCTAACTCTAAAATCTTTTGTTCCGGTGACTTTGGCATATTCGATGGCGTTTGATTTTCCCAATCAAAATTACCATATTTTCTTAGCCATTTAGTTACAGTCTGATCACCTTGTATGCCATACTTGCGTTTGGCTCCTGTAACACTAATCTCACCTTGCTCAATTTCTTGCACAATTTGCAATTTAAAGGACATGGAGTAATCCTTTTGCGTACGCCTAACGTACTGAATTCCATTTCTTGCTTCCATAGTTACACTTTTTGTGTAACGCTATTTCAGGACTAGACATTATATTCTGCCACTCCATTAGGTGAATTTACCACCCTATCAAACGGATGTCGCCTATATCCAAATTTCAGTGATTTTAAGAACGAATTAAGTGAGGCTAATGACAAAGCACTTTCAATTCTGGTAAAAGAATGGAATCGTTCTGAAGAAGAAATTTTCAACTTACTGAAAAGGCTTCGTACCGGTTCGCATCACAATATTGAAGATTGGGGGAAAGTCAACAAAGAGTCTTTGAATCGAATTATAGCGCGTCCGTCGCTTGCATTGGATACTCTGGAAGCCTTTATTAATAAGCACCAATCAAAAGATTTAGCCAATAAACTCGAAATCAGATCAAAAGATATATTAGAAGAATTAGTAAGCAAAGGGTTAACCAGACTGCCAAGTTTAACTGAAAAGGAGATTGTTGATCAATTTCAAAGAACATCAGCAATAGGTAGAAATGATTGGAAAAGAACCATTGCAGGTGAAAAGATAACAAGGAAAGAACTTGATGATACATTGAGCTTTATTCGGGATAAAAAAAGTACCATATTAGTTCAAATACGGGTAGTTATAGATGGTTTATCATGAGCTTAACCGGCAATGACCGTTCTGACCCAAGTGAATTTACAGAAATAAAGTAAACCCCATTGTCGAGACCTGAAACATCAATGATTGTATTATGGCCTGTCGTTTTCCTGACAAAAACAACTTGCCCGCAAAGATTATAAATTTCAATTTTCGACTCACTTGTCTGGCTGCATTCCACCGAAACCGTAATTTCCGACACGGCAGGGTTGGGAAATACGTTAACCGGGGCCGGAGCGATTCGAGTCAAGTCCAATCCGGTTGTTTGATCGAGGTGTTTGGCAAAGAAAATTGCAGTATTAATCCCCTGGGCAGAAGCCAGGCACCCCAGTTGGTGGGCGCATCCGGTTGCCGCATATTCATAGCGGATATTATATACAGCAAGGGTATCTCCCAGGTTTTTGTCATAACCGGACAATGCCCCTAAGCTGATTTTTATTAAAGTGTCAGGTTTAAACAATGACACATTTTTCTTCAAATAAGTCCATGGCGAATATTGGTTGAAGTTCGTCTCACTGTTGTTGAAGATTTGTGTCACCACCTCTGGTTGTGCTTTTTTAATGCCCGGCCAGTCGAGAAAAGCCCCATCGTAACACGAAACTTTCGAAAACAGGTTAGGATACTTGGTGAAATACATCAAAGCTCCAAAACCGCCCATCGAAAACCCCTCGATAAAGCGGTGTTGCTTATCGCGAATGGTCCGGTACGAAGCATCAATATAGGGGATTATTTCCTGAATTACATTGGTTTCCGCCGGTTTTGTCCCATCATAGCTGTTTGCCCACATGGTATTGTTATACCCGTCAGGAAAAACAATGATAGCTTCGGTCCAACGTTTCTGTGATACGGCTAGTTCAAAAGTCTGAGGGATAGTGCTGATTTGCTGACCATCGTGAGTCCCTCCGATGCCGTGTAAATGGTAAACAACCGGATATGACTGTGAGGTATTTCCTGAATAGTTGGGTGGAAGATATATGCTGAAAGTAATTGATTCCTTTGTTACCGGCCCTGTAAAAGTTACATGCTGAACGGTTCCGTTCAAGGCAAATAGTTGAGTGTGACAAAGTAAAATGAATAACAAAAGGAAGGATGTAGTTTTTATCATAGCTATTGCTGGATCATAATTTTGTGGGTACCGTAACTTGACATGATAAGATATAAACCGTTGTTTAACTTATGTGCCGGGATATTGCCTGAATAGTCCGTATGGCCTGAAAACACAACTTCTCCCAACATATTTAGGATGGATATATTTTCGCCCGCGACACCCTGGCCGTTAATTTGTAAAGTTACCTGGCCGCTGGCAGGATTGGGATAAGCAACGAAAGATTTTGTTTTCTTTGGGTTGCGTGAAATTCCGGTCTTTATCCCGCAAGCAGCTAATTTCATGTCTATTTGTTCCATTAATGCCCACGAGTAAATGTTGTAGTCTTTTTTGTGATAACCTTTCATGTCTGACTCCAAATCAGCTAGGTCGTCAGGACGTTTATCTTCCGCCTGCGGTGTGTACTCTACCTTAAAACCTACACTTGCCCTGTTTTCACGAACGTACCTGATTTTGTACATATTCTCAAAGGCTACAAAACCTGCATTTCCACCGAAAGGCTTGTTTCCTTTGGGGGCAATGTAATACCGGATCGGTTTTGCCTGGGTGGAGTAGTAGATTGAATCTTGTAATAGCCAGTCGTGGTTAATGTCGAGCAACCGGTATACGAGTCCATTGTCTACAAGGTAAGGATTGCGGTTGGGGATCGATTGGAGTACCGGTGGGTTCGGCAGCGATTGGCCTTCCTTGAAACTTCGCCACGTCATAATACAGTTGCATTGGTCTGTTTTGGTGCAAAGCGGCAGGTTTTGCCACCATCCGCCGGTAAATTGATATGGGTTTGAATACATACACGCAACGCCGGCAACTACTGCCGTAACCAACTTATTTCGTAGTGTAATGTCGTTGTCAAACAGGTCCTTCAACAACATGGCAGCCAGGTAAGCGCCTTGCGAATGGCTTGCAATGATTATTTTATTTCCGTGGTTATAATTTTTAAGATAATGCAAAAAAGCTGCATTAATGTCTTTGTAGGCTTCCCCGATAACGGCGGCCTGTGTGTTGTCTGAAGGGCTTTCGAGAAAGGTGGGTGGAGTCGCTTGCCGGTAGCGTGGAGCAAAGAAACGACCGTATTTTGCCAGCTGACCGGCTTGTCCGACAATGCTTGAAGAAACCAGCCAGGAAGATTGTTCTGTTAGTGGCAAGTTCTCTCGGGTCGAATAGGCCTCCAGGTCGGGCAAAAGGGTTGGGTGGACAAAAAACACATCAACCCCTGTATCGATCATGGAGTTATTCGGTATCCGAAACAGGGTATCCGTATTCAGGTTTTTATCAATTACCGCAATATCCAAATTAAACCCGTCAATCAGCGTTCCTTTTTTTTTCGGGTGAAAGGCCCAGTTTTCCATTAGGTTATAATCTAACTGGGCAAATAATTCTGTTGTTATGAAGACGAACAACAAGCTGGCTATTATGCTTTTAATAATGGTCATTTGTTTTTCTTAGTAGTGTGCTATTTTGGTTGTATAAGCTTCTTTGTTACATTCAACCCGAATGATATAGATTCCATTAGGAAGGTCATTTAAAAATACTTCAGGCGAAGTTTGTTGCAGCAGGAGTTTTCCGGTCAACGAAAATACTTCAACCTTTAGGATCAATCCATGTGCGACTTATACGAAGAACGATCCGTTGGTCGGATTTGGAAATAACCGAAAGCCGGATTCGTTAATTTTCGTAATTCCGATTGTCAACGAACAGGAAGCATTGGTAAGCATTGGTTCAAAATTGGAGTTCAGGATGTCCTGGTTCCATATCTCCCAATAGCAGACTTTGTTGGCTATTGCAAGTTTCAAAGCGCCTTCAAGGCCACCTTCTCCAAAAGATGGTCCATCAGATGTTCCGTTATAAGCCATTTGCACTCCAGTAAAAACATTGTTTGTCGCCGAGTTTTTCAGGATGTTATATTGCGAAGAGTAAACCGTCGTGTTTTTTTGTGTCCACCACCAGGCATTGGCTCCATAACGGCGGCCAATTTTTGAGATCGCGTAAGCATAAACCGAATCGGCTACCGCATTGCTGTTATTAACCGGATGAAAATCATTCGACAGGTAATGGTTGGGAAATGCTGAATTGAAGGCGTCAATCACTGATTTCCACGATGAAATCATTTTTGCATCGGAATAACCAACTGCTGACAAAGTGGGACTGGAACTGTAAGGCAATTGCATTTCGTACCCGTTTGTTGATGAATTGGTTATATAAACCAGTTGAATGGTCGTGTCGTTCACGTACCGCTTCCCAAGTTCCGAAATAAAACCTGCCCATTTGGTTAAATAAACTCCGTCCCATGGAACTGCAATGGTATCGTTTGTTGGCGGACTGAGAGGAACTATTGCCTGCGCGCCGAGCTTAAATACCCATTGCGGTATTCCGCCACCAGTGCCGATAGCCAACGAAATCTTTTTCCCATATGTTTTTGCAGCAACGATTTGCCCGTCGATGAGGGCCCAGTTATAGACATCGTCTTTGGGTTCGCATTTGTCCCAGGCCACACGCACCAGAATCCCTTTTACAAATGGTTTTGCTGCAATCGATGGGTTTACCGAGCCGTAACCGGTACCAGTTGTAGGGCTGCAACTGCAAAAAACGCCCGAAGGCGGAGGAAAAGAGGGTTGGGCAAACAATAAAGCGCTTGTCCAAAAAAGCAACAAAAACAGAATAATAACTCTTGTCATTTCATGATATTTTTTTTATTGTTATTAGATACCTGTTTTCTGAAAAGGTTAAATCAAGGCTTTAAAATAAATTTAAGATATAGGTTAGGTAACGCAGATGTGATCATGTATGTCGCGAACCAGCGAACATTGAAAAGTTTTTTTTAAAATAGTTTTTCTTATAAGTAGGTAAAATGATATAATGTCGTATTTTGATGTGTTCACTTTACTTGACTCACCCCGTCGCATCTGCGATGCTTTGCCCCTTCTCTGTGCAAAGTGGCAAAAAGATCAAAGACAATTTTGAAAAGGAGAAAGTCCAGAAGGTCATCAAGGAACTGGAACAAACCAATCAGTTAACCAATGATGAGACAAAGGAAAAGATCAATTTGAATTTCACCGCATATAGTAAGAACCTAAAACAAAACCTTGAAAACATGTTCTCAGAACTCAATAGGGGTGATTTTATTACCAGTAAGCAGATGTACAATGATACTTTGAAGTTGTTTTATGTTAAGATCAGAAAAGTTCATAAAGGACATCTAATATTTGTAACAGATGGAAACGGAAACCCGGTTCGTCATCGGATTAAAATGTCAGACTTTGATGAAAGATCGAGGTTTTATCAGCCAAAAGAAAGAGTGAAGCGGATTGAGTTTGCTGATGGTAATTCTAAATTTCTGTTCGATTTAATCCGGTTAATACCTAACTATCAGGATAAATACAACTTCAAGAAGAAAAAAGAGTTGATAAAGAAAAGAAGGAATGATCAAAGGATAAAAAAAATATTTGTCGCATGATAATTCATTTAAAAAGTCTCTTAGTGATTGATTTCCATCCGGAAGATTGCGGTCTGGATCAAAGTTTATTGGACTTCGTGTCAATTATAACCTGTTTGGGCAAGCGTTCCTGATAAGTAGCCAGAGAATTTGCCAACAAAGGGTATTGCTCGACCATGAGTATGTTTTATTACGGATTGAAAATCCATGTGCTTTGCTCTCGACGTATTGGTAAACTGCCACATCCGGAACAGATATTGTTCACACCTGCATCTGTAAGTGATATAAGTGTATCTAAACAAGCCTGGGCTGAGTTGGAAGGCAGGGTGTACTTCGGCTATAAAATATACTCGGACTTTTATTTTAATAATGGAATGATGTAGAAAACAATTCTGAAATGCTCATACCAAACAAAGAAATCAAGGGTATGTTCGATGAAAAGACAAAGGATAAAAGCGGAAGAGGACTTTTTTTCAACCGCTGTTTCTCACACTAGGCAGGCCTATTGAGGATCTCTTTAATTGGTTAATTGAAAAGGCAGATATCTGTAAGCCTGTAAAGTGAGCTCTACAATAGGATTACTTGTTCAAGCTTTAGGCAGATTGGCTGCTTCATATTCATATATAACATTAGCAATTTAACACTTGATTCGCATTATTAATTAAATAGGGAAGACAAATAATCTTTCATCTTCAAATTCACAGTCCATTGGTTAATGATTGGTTCTTTAGTATACGGAAATGTTGGCATATATGGGAATGGTCCGAATTCAGGACAAATTGGAAATACTTCAACATTTGCCTCCGAATTCGTCTGAATAATCTCCTTCCACCAGGCAACAAACCGATTTAGTGCCTCTGCCCATTCCGGAGCAAACGGATCGTTTACTTGCGGCGATTGTGTATGACCCACCCGGGCATGAATGTAACCTGAATGAGCAAATGCCCTTTTTAAAGCAAATTCCTGATCTTCCAAAAAGCTTTCGGAAACTGTGCACCAATGCGAAAAATCGGCAGTAAGTTTTAATTCGGGATACTTTTCAAGATAGGAAATTAGAGCAGTTGAATGAAAAGTAAACCTTCCGCGGTGTATCTCGTGATAAATTGGAATACCGGTTTTTTGAGTAATTAAAAATGCGTCCTCAATCAATTGACCATTCTTATCAACTGACCAAAAATCCCGTCCGGTATGAGAATTTATAAAGGAAGGATTAAGTTCTGTCAATCCTTCCAGTTTTAGCACATACCTGGCCCGGTATTGATCAAAATCTTCAAGCTGCGGATTCAAATATTGCTGTGCAACGAAGTAAAGTTTATTTTGATCAACCAGCCTGACAAGGTCATTCGCAAAAGTTTTATCATCCGCAATATTTACTTCAACACCATCGTAACCCGCATCGATCACTTGCCGAATAAAGCTCTCTGCACTGGCACCTTCTTTTCCCCAAAAGGGACAAATGTATTTTATTTGCATCGAATCATTTTTACAATTCCTTTTTCACATCAAAAATTACAGGGAAGAATTTTCCTTCCATTTTTTTATCTTTTCTGATGACGGGAACTCCAGTAAGAATTTCATTATCAGTATTTGATTTCACCCCATCAGCAAACGTATTCAAAACAAATGCCCTTCGTGGGCGATCTGAGAAATTTTGGTATGAACCATGAACTAACAAAGGATGATGAAACGTACCATAGCCCTTTTTCATTTCAATCGGCACCGGTTTAAACTCCTTTTTCTGCTCAATAGTCAGGACATTCATGAGTTCATCCATTTCACCGGTTAGTACCGGCTTTTCTAGAAGTCCCCAATTGTGACTTTTCGGGATGTAATACAAACATCCGTTTTCTTTGGAAGCATCATCCAATCCAACCCAACAGGTCAAATGTGCCATGGGCGATGTTCTGGTCCAATACGAATAATCCTGATGCCAAGCAACTACTCCACCATGTTTCGCCGGTTTACAAAACAACTGATCGTGCCAGAACCGGACGCTGGCATCACCAAGCAATTGACTGGCAGCCATCACAAAAGCCGGATTCCATAAAATATCATGAAACCCGGGAGTAAGACGCCAATGACCCAATGAATGAAAAATAACTGTATTTGGATTGGTCGATTCGTTGGAATGAAACTCGTAAAACAAATCGTGTTTGGGATACCTGGAATCCTGAATCTCAGCCAATTCCTGATTTAATTGTTCTACCTGCCAAC
>Ga0351913_1030_pt3 | contig 10474 bp, 7 predicted proteins | sample TotcelHT113001M4_FD_206865 | JGI IMG/M metagenome (GOLD analysis project Ga0351913, IMG submission 206865) | Enriched cells from coal bed in the Powder River Basin, Montana, United States - Total cells T11 rep1 HSBNCT.T11.300.1.M4 ... | reverse complement strand
GTTCACCTAGCTTTTGTTCACCGAGCTTTCGATTTCCCTAATTCGCTCTTCCGCTCGCGCGTAGACCGCGTCCGCCGGAATTCCCAACCCCGCATCAAGCTGATTAAACCCCACGCGAACCTCTTGACGTAATCCCTCGCGGGCTTGCAGAAGACGCAAGCCTTCTGCCACCACGTCGCTTTCGCTGACGAATCGCCTTTCCGCTACCATCCGTTGCACGAAGGCCGCAAAGTCAATTGGGATATCCGTGACCATCACACTGTCCCCGTTAAGGTATCCGAGTGAGCACCCGCCATCGATCTGCCGCAGCGCCGATTTGCGAACCGTGTCGCCATTATTCTACCGGCCTCCCCCTGCCGGAATCAAGCGGGCGAGAGCTTGGTTCGTGGTGCTTGGTTCGTGGTGCTTGGTTCGTTGTGCTTGGTTCGTTGTGCTTGGTTCGTTGTTCGTTGTGCTTTGTTCGTTGTGCCTGGCGAGCGGGCGGGCGTCAGCCCCCCGGTGATACTGGTGCTTGGTGCTTGGTGCTTGGCGCTTGGTGCTTGGTGCTTGGTTCGTTGTTCGTATTGCTTGAGCAAATCAATCCGCAAGCGCGGTTGACGCGGAACCGGAAAATCGTTTGACTGGTGAAAACAAACTGCCGCCTTTCGCGCCCTCGGTGCGGCGGTGCAACGAGTGTCGGGGGCCAGGTGCGCCGCAAGGCGCTAGCCGCGGGTTTTGCCAGCAGTGCGCGGCCAGGCGTTGCCGGCGGCTTGTTTCTCGAACGCTTCCAAGTCCGTTGAAAAGGAACCCAAGCCATGTCTCAACCGCAGCAGGTCAGTCGTCGTGATTTTTTGGGAGGATCGTTGGCCAGCGTGGGGGTCGCGGGAGCGATCGCGGGCAGCGGGCTGGGAAACCAGGCGGGAGCGGCCGAAGCGGGAGCGGAGCCTGCCGCGAGCGAGCCTGTCGCGGGGGTGGTGCCCTGCGGGATGATCGGCAAAGCCAAGATCAGTCGGCTGTTGCTGGGCGGGAACCTGGTTTCCGGTTATATGCATGCCCGCGATTTGAAGTACGTCAACCAGCTGTTCCGGGCCTACGTCACGGAAGAGAAGATGATGGAGACGTTGCGGCTGGCCGAATCGCAGGGGATCAATACGGTCTTCGAGACCGGCGCGCATTTCGTGGCCCGCTATAATCGCGAATTCGGCGGGCACATGCAATTCATCCCGCATATTCAGGTGCCGTTGGGCCAGGACGAATCGTCGCTAAAGGACCACATCCAGAAGCAAGTCGATTCCGGGGCGGTCGCCTTGTATGTGTGGGGCGTCTCCGGCGATCGCCTGGTCCAGGCCGGGGAGATCGGCCAGTTGGCCAAGGCGGTGGAGTTGGCCAAGCGGCACGATCTGCCGGTGGGCGTCGGCGGCCATTCGCTGCGGGTGCCGATGGCGTGTGAACAGCACCAGGTGCCGTGCGATTTCTACGTCAAGACGCTGCACAGCGACCAGTATCCATCGGCCACGCCGAAAGCGCTGCGCAAGGAGTTCATCTGGCTGGACGGCGGCGAGGGCTGGTACGACAACATGTGGTGCATCAACCCGGAAGAGACGATTGCGTTCATGCAGACGGTGACCAAGCCGTGGCTGGCCTTCAAGGTGCTGGCCGCTGGCGCGTTTGATCCCAAACAGGCTTTTCCCCACGCGTTCAAGAACGGAGCGGACTTTATCGCCGTGGGAATGTTCGACTTTCACATCCAGCAGAACAGCGAGTTGGTCGGCCGCGTGGTCCAGCGGGAAAAAGTCCGCCAGCGTCCTTGGTGTGCGTGAACCGTAGCTGCATGTACCGGTGGGCTTACGCCGCACCGCTCGCCGGGATTTGCACCGCTCGCCGGGATCTGTACCGGTGGGCTTACGCCGCACCGCTCGCCAGGCTGAATCCCGAGCGGGCGGGCTCGTCGTCCAGCGGCAAGCCGAGCACTTCGCGCGCCAGGTAGCGATAGTCCTTGGCGCCGTTCGAATCCGGGGCATACTGCAAGATCGTCTGTCCGAAACTGGGGGCTTCCGCCAGGCGGATGTTGCGGCGGATCCGCGTGCGAAAACTCTTGGCCCCCGTCCACACGGCGCTGGGGGACCGCTGCTGGGCGAGAAACTCCTGGACATCCGAGGTGACTTCGGCCGCCAGCCGCGTGCCCGATTCGTACATGCACAGCACGACGCCGGTCAGCCGCAGTCCGGGATTCAGACGCTGGGCGACGATATCGACGGTCCGCAGCAGCTTGCCAAACCCGTGCAGGGCCAGAAAGTGCGGTTGCAGCGGCAAAAAGATCTCCTTGACGGCCGTCAGCGCGTTCAGTGTCAGCACGCCCAACGAGGGCGGACAGTCGATGATCAGGTAGTCAAAGTCGCCGCCGTCCAACAGCAGCTTGTCCCGCAGGATCAATTCCCGGCCGACTTCGCCGGCAAGTTCCAGTTCCGCGGCGGCCAGATCCAGGTGCGAAGGCACCAGCCAGAGTCGCTGGTCGATCTGCAGACGGACTTCCGACAGCCGGGTGTCGCCCGTCAAGACCTGGTACACCGAGCGGTGATCTTCGCGGACCGCGGTGCCCAGATGCAACGACGCATGGGCTTGAGGATCCAGGTCGATCAAGCAGACTCGCTGGCCTTGTTCCGCGAGCGCAGCGCTCAAGTTGACGGCGGTCGTCGTCTTTCCGACGCCGCCCTTCTGATTGATGATGGCGATGGTTCGCATGTCGGGAACTCCGTTTCCGTAACGTGCTGCGGTGTTTTCGACCGCGGTCGATGGTCGGGGGCATTATACGCACAGCGTCCCGCCTGGCACCAGACGAATCCTGGCCTGTTCTCGCTAGCACCCGTTGGTTTTCGGCCGAAGATCGGCTAAAACATAGCCACCGACAGCTTGGCTGTCATTGGGCTCGATAGCCAACGGCTTATGTCGTGGGAAAACGGGTATTTCGCCGACGGCGAGCAGGCTCAGAGGCCGTTGGAGTCCGATCTATTACGCGAACGGGAAATTGGCAAGCGGTAATCATGCGACAGATCGGCACCTTACAGACCCAGGCCCAAGCCGACCGATTTACGGCTTTTCTGATCACTCAAGGCATCTCGGCGGTCGTCGAGCCGGATGCGAATTGGTGGACAATTTGGGTTCGGGACGAGGATCAGGTGCCGCCGGCGCGCGATGCGCTGGAGGAATTCCGACGCAATCCCGACGATGCCCGCTATCAAGGCGTGATCCGCACCGCGCAGGCGGTCTTGCAGGAGGAGGCCAAGCGGCGCGAGCAGGCACGCAAGAATGTCGTGACGACGAGTGCTCGCAGCGGGCAAGCGGGGCTGCAGGCAGCGCCGCTGACCACCGTCGTCATCGGGCTGTGCGTGATCCTGTTCGTGATGTCCGGCTTCGGACGAGGGGGCGGCAGCGCTCCGCTGCGAACGCTGATGTTCTGCGACGTTCGCCACCGGCAAGCGGCCAACTGGGACGAAACTCGGCTCGCCGACCGGCTGATCGATATTCGCCAGGGCCAGTGGTGGCGGTTGATCACGCCGATCTTCCTGCACGGCGACGTGCTGCACCTGCTGTTCAACATGATCATGTTCCATATCTTTGCGCGGACGATCGAGGCGCGCAAGGGCGCCGGTGCCTTGGGGGCGATGATCCTGGTGATCGCCCTGGCGTCCAATGCCGCGCAAGGACTGGCTCCAGCGACCTGGGGCACGCTCAGCGGCGGACCGTTTTTTCTGGGGATGTCCGGAGTCGTCTACGGCTTGATGGGATACCTTTGGCTAAAGACGGTCTACGATCCAGGCTCCGGAATGTACGTGAACCCCGGCACCGTGGTCTTTCTGCTCGGCTGGATGACCATCGGCTTGACCGGCGTTTTTCGGGATGCCATGCCGATGGCCAATCTGGCCCACGTCTGCGGTCTGCTGGCAGGGATGGCGTTGGGATATATCAGCTCGCCGGGACGAGGCCTCTACCGGTGACGTTGCTGTCGTGGGCATCCTCGCCGCTTGCCGGCGAGTGGTTTAGGTTATGTGGCCACGAACAAGCGTCCACCCGCGAACGAACTTCGGCCTGTGCCTTGCGCGGGCTGGCATCCTCGCCGCTTGCCGGCGAGTGGTTCAGGTTACGTGGCCACGAACAAGCGTCCACCCGCGAACGAGCGAATTAGCCGGAAGTACTCGCCGGCAAGCGGCGAGGATCAAAGCGTGCGTTCTGCGAGTCCTTCGTGGCCAGTTCTCCTCAAGGACTCGACGACAAGCGTCGAGGATGCCCGTGAAGTGCCGTAATGGGACGAAGCGGGCAGAAAGAACTCGGGCTACGCGGGCGGACCCTCCGCCATTTTCCGCGTGCACAGATCGTACAGGATGGGCATGACGATCAGGGTCAGCACGCCGGAGACCAGGATTCCGCCGGCCGATGCGATGCCGACGCCGGTCCGCATCTCGGCGCCGATACCGCTGCCCAGCGCCAGCGGCAGCATGCCCAGCACGGCGGCCAGCGTGATCATCACGATGGGACGGAATCGTTCACAGGCGGCGGCGATCATGGCCTTGTGGCGCGGAATCCCCTGTTGCACGTGGGTATTGAACTGGTCCATGATCAGAATGGCGTTGTTGACCACAATGCCCATCATCATCACGATTCCCATGATGACAAAGATACTGAAGCTCTCGCCGGCAAAGGCCAGCGCCCACGTGGTGCCGATCAGGGCCAGCGGGATGGTGACCAGGATGATCGCCGGCTGGCGGAACGATTCGAGAATGGCCGCCAGCGTGAGCACGACCAGTACGATGGACAGCAAGCCGGCTTCCCCCAGACCGGCCTGGCCTTCGGCCATGAACTCGTACGTTCCGGCGAACGCATAGTCGTACCCGGGAGGCAGGCCCACCTGGTCGTCCAGCAGGGCGCTGATCTGGCTGACTGCGGTCCCCAGCGGCAGGCGTCTTTCGTCCAGTTGGGCGTATAGTTTCGCGAGTCGCCGCTTGTCTTTGCGGATGATTTGGATCGGCATCTCGGTTTCCACGATCCGGCTGACGTTGGTCAGCACCAGCGGATGGCCGTCGGTTCCCGGCAGCTGGAACTCGCGAACCTGGTCTTTGCCCTGTTGTTCGGCCAGCTTGACGACAATGTCATAGCTGCGGGCGCCCCGTTTGTAGGTTCCGGCCTTGATGCCCTCGAGGTTCGCGCGCAGCGCCATGCCCAAGGGGACCGCCGACATTCCCAGATCGCTTAACACGGCGCGCCGCGGGAGGATACGGATTTCCGGCTTGCCGGCTCGCACGCTGGTGTCCGGGTCAAGGATGCCCGGCATCGCTTCGCTGAACTGATGGGCCTTCAGGACCAACGCATCCAGGGTATCCAGTCGCTCCCCGGAGATTTCCAGCTCCACCGGCGTCGCCTGACCGCCGATCATCGAGGGCCTGCTGACCCCCACGATCGCATCCGGAAACCCCTCCATGCGGGCCCGCACCTGGTCCATGATGTCGTCAATCGTGATCTCACGTTCGGTTCGCTCCGAGAACTTTAGCAGGATCTGCGCCAGGTACACGCCTTCGCTGGACTGCCCCAGAATGGCTTCCACCTTGCCGACGGAACTGAGGACATGGTGCAGTTCCGGCAGGCCTTCCAGACGAGCTTCCGCTTCCTGGACGCGGCGGAGCGTCTCGGCCAGTTCATAGCGGGTGGGGAATTCCAACCGCAGATACAGGGCCCCCCGATCCGACTCGGCAAACGCGCTGGTCCCCAGCCGTCCCCCCCCGCCACAGCGAATGCACGAAAATGCCGACCACGGCCAACAACGTGAGGACCGCCGCCCAACGGTTCCGTTCGTTGAACTGCAGCAGGCCGCGATAGCCGCCGACCAGCCGATCAAAGCCCCAGTTCCAGCCCCGCTCCATCCGCGTCAACAGCGAGCGGGAACCCGCCTGGCGCGGCTTCAGGAGCAGCGCACACAACATGGGCGTCAGCGTAAAGGAGATGAACAACGAGACGACGGTCATGATGAACATCGTCATCGCCAACGGGCCGATGAACATGCCGATGCGGGTCTTCATCACCGACAGGGGAAACAGCACGACGATATTCGTTCCGGCGCTGGCCAGCACGGCGATGAACGCTTCTTTCGCGCCCAGTCGAGAGGCTTCCCGCGGATCGCCGGATTCCTCCAACCGCTTGACAATCGCCTCCAGCACGACGATCGAGTTGGTCACCAGGATCCCCACCGACATGCCGATCGCGATCAGCGTCGAGGTGTTCAAGGTGTAGCCGACCGCCTGCATGAAGAACAGGCCGATGATGATCGTCAGGGGCATCGTGATGCCCACGACCAGTAGGGCGCGCAGATTGTACAGGAACAGGAACAGGATCGCGGCCGTGAGCAGGATTCCTTGGCCCACGTTGATCCAAGCGCTCTGGTTGTTCGCTTCGATAAACATTCCGTCGTCTTCGATCCAGACCAGTTCCATGCCGCCCGGCAATTCGGCGTTCAGCGTCGCCATCGCCTTTCGCACGGCGTTGGTGACCGCCACGGCGTTGGCATCCGCTTTCTTGACCACTTTGATCGCGACGCAAGGTCGCCCGTCCAGCATGGCCGCTTGCCGCAACTCCTCCGTGGCCATCGCCACCTGGCCGACGTCCCGGATGTGGCAGCGCTGGCCATTTTCGTTGGCGATTTCCAGATCTCCCAGGTCGATCACCTGGTCGTAGTCGGCATCGAATTTGACGGCGTACTCGGTGCCGCCGTCGCGGACGCGGCCGGAGGGAATCGTCCGCACCGCCTGCTGAACGGCCTGCACGACGTGCAAACTGGTCAGGCTGCGGGCGGCCAGCCGGTTCCGGTCCAGTTCGACATGCACCCGGCGTTTGGCGCCGCCGATCAGCTGGACGTCGGCCACCCCGGAGATCACGGTGATGCGGTCCCGCAAGGTGTTGTCGGAGAAATCGTACAACTCGTCCAGCGGCACGTCGCCCGTCAGCGCCAGGGTGATAATCGGCTTGGCGTTAAAGTCGAATTTCTGGATGATCGGGTCTTCCACATCGACGGGCAGGTCGGCGCGGATCAAGTCCAGTTTCTCGCGGACGTCCGTGGCGGCAATGTCCACATCCACGTCCAACTGGAATTCGAGCAGCGTTTGGCAGACGTTTTCCATACAGCTGGAGCTGACGTGCTTCAGCCCATCGATGGAAACGACGGCATCTTCGATCCGCTTGGCGACGTCGGTCTCCAGTTCTTCCGGCGAAGCGCCGGGATAGATGGTCACGACGGTCACGTAGGGGATGTCCGCCTTGGGCATCAACTCGAGGCCCATTTTGCGGTAGGCGTTCATGCCCAGCAGCGTCAGGCCGATGATCAAGCAGCTCATCGCGATCGGGCGGCGGATGGAAATGTCGGACAGGATCATCGCGCAGCCTCCTCGACGGCTGTCACCAGCGTGCCGTCGCTGACCAGGTGTTGTCCCATCGTAATCACCGCCATGCCCGTCGTGAGGTGGCCGTCGAGGATTTCCGTCCAGCCGTGCATGCTGCGGCCCGGCTTGACGGTCAGCAGGCGAACTCGTTCGGCTTCGACCACGAACACGACGGACTCGCCGCCGCGCTGCTGGATCGCCGCCGCGGGAACGCCCAAGCCGCGGCGGACGTCGAGGACGATGACCACCTCGGCCAGGCACCCTGGCGCGACGCTCGGCGGCGGCTGGTCGAGCAACGCCTTGACCTCGAAGGTCCGCATCTTTGGGTTCACCGTGGGACTCTTGTACGCGACCGGCCGAGCGCCCAAGTCGCTGCCGCTGACGGCGATTCGCATCTGGGTCTGCTCGGGCAGGACGCGGGCATAATGCTCCTCCGGCAGAAACACGGAGACTTCCAATAACGACAGATCCTCGATCTTGAGCACCGGAGTGCCGGGCGCCGCCATCTCGCCCGGCTCCATGAACCGTTGCGACACCTTTCCCGAAATGGGCGCGATCACCAGAGAGTCGGCCAGGTCTTTTTCGGCCATCAGCAGCGATAAACGGGCTTGTTCCAGCTTGGTCCTGTCCAGCGCCAACAACGCCTCGGCGTGCCGGACCATCGCCGACGCCTGCTTCAGACGCGTCTCCTGTTGGTCGAATAACTGCTTGGGAATCGCATTGTCGTGGATCAAGACCCGATACCGCTCCAAATCCACCTCGGCCTGCTCCCTGTTGGCCTGCACCTGCTCCAAGTTGGCCTCTTTCTCGTTGACCGACAACTCCGCCACCTGCAACCCCTGCCGCGTCATGGCAACGGCCTTGGTCAGCTTCAAAGAATCGCTCTGAAACAGCTCGGTCCGGCCCGCCTGTACCGCGTCGCCCTTGTCGACGTAGATGGCATCCAGCGAGCCGGGCATGCGGGCGGAAACCAAGGCGTAATTCTTCGCTTGAAAACTGCCCGAAACGACGACCGTGCTCTCGAACGTCATGTCTTTGGCCGCCGTCAGTACGACGGGCACACGCTTGCCCGACTCCTCCGGCAATTCATGGCTCCCCAGCGCCTGGTCGACCGGCCACATCGAGTGCATGCCGGCGCCTATCCCCGCCAGGACCACGATCCCCGCCGCGGCCGCCAGCACCTTGGCAAGTATTCGCGTTCCCCCCACTTTCCCCAATCCCGCATCCGACGAGGCTGCTTGTTCACGATCGCTCACCATGTTCTCGCTCTCCGATTCAATTGCCATTTTTCGGGCCAGGCCGCCTGTGCTACGGGGTGTGACGTTCTGTTACGACCAGTCCATACAGAAAGACGCTCATCAGCATCTCGACAGCCATGTCGACTGGACGCGGCTTGCCGGACGCAAACTCCTGTTCCACCATGCCGATGGCCGCATTGATCAACATCTCCGCGACCGCCGTGGCCTCCACCGGCCGGAATACGCCCTCCTGAATGCCCTGACGAATGATCCTGGCCACCTGATTGACCCCCGTGGCACGAGCCGTCTGCTCCGTGGCCATCAGACGCTGCTTGGCCGCCTGGTCGTTGATCAGGAACTCGAAGACCGCTTGATGCTGCACCAAGTACTCACGCCACATCCGGGTGATCGACGTCAGTTTTTCGGCCGCGCCCAGCGAGCCATCCACCACTTCGTCAATCGCCTCACGCAACGGAGCGACCACCCGTTCATGGACAAACTCCAGGAGTTCCTGCTTGCTGCGAAAGCAGTTGTAGAGACTGCCCTTGGCCATTCCGGACGCGGCAGCGACACGGTCCATGGTCGTGCCCTGGAGCCCATATTTGGTCAAGACGGCCACAGCGCCTTCGTAGACGGCGTCCTTCATCATGGAATCGAGAAGCTCTTTCCGCCGTTCCGCCAGTGTCGTCATCGCGATCTCCTTACCGAAAAACCGTGAACGTTGGCCCCGACGTTCTTCCACCGTGACCGCTCGGTCATTATACAGGACTCAACGTTATTTCGTCAAGACTCGTCGATCAAGTACACAGAATTTCTGGTCATGGCAGATTTGGCAGATGGCCGATAGAAACGATTATCGGCGTTCGCGCGATAGTCACGGTCTTGTGGATCAGGAAGACGGTATGTCAGGAAAAACATCTTTCAAATTGCCGGGATTACCCGTTCTTCCAATTCGGGCGGTTGTTCTTGTGGGGAATCGGCCACGTGGTCCCGTCTCTCCGAGACGGGATTCGAGTCTCGGAGAGACTCGGCCACGTGGGGATTCGAGTCTCGGCAAGACTCGGCGACATCTTCTAACGGCCTGGATGGCAATTACGGTTTGCCTGGTGGCCGGATGTTCGAGCGTCGGCCAATGGTGGCACAACGGGTTCAAGGTCGGCCCGGAATACTGCGGCACGCCGGCCCCGGTGGCAGATCAGTGGATCGACGCGGGCAATCCCCGCATCAAGACCGCGCCGGCCGACTTTAGTTGCTGGTGGACCGTGTTCAACGACCCGGTGCTGGACCGGTTGGTCCATACGGCTTATCAGCAGAATCTCCCGTTGAAGATCGCCGGCCTGCGGATTTTGGAGGCCCGCGCCCAGCGTGGGATCGCTGCCGGCAGCTTGTTCCCCCAACAACAGGGAATGAATGCGGGCTATACGCGAAACAAGTTCAGTGACAACATGTATCCGTTCGGGGCGTTTCCGGGAAATCGCGAGTTCGACAATTGGATGGTCGGCTTTGACATGGCTTGGGAGCTGGACATCTGGGGCAAGATTCGACGGGGGATTGAGGGCGCGGATGCGAACCTGGACGCGCAAGTCGAGAATTACGATGATGTGCTCGTGATGCTGCAGGCCGAGGTGGCCGCGGCCTACATTCAGATGCGGGCTGTCGAAGAGCAGTGGGCGTACGCACGAAAGAACGTCGAGATTCAGCAGACGTCGCTGGAGATCATCCAGAAGCGTTTTGACCAGGGCGTCGTCGGCGAACTCGACGTGCGTCAAGCGGGGGCCCAGTTGGCGGTCACCGAGAAAGAGGCCAACTTGGAGCAGGTGCAGGCCAACAGGGAGC
>Ga0351913_1290_pt1 | contig 10732 bp, 12 predicted proteins | sample TotcelHT113001M4_FD_206865 | JGI IMG/M metagenome (GOLD analysis project Ga0351913, IMG submission 206865) | Enriched cells from coal bed in the Powder River Basin, Montana, United States - Total cells T11 rep1 HSBNCT.T11.300.1.M4 ... | reverse complement strand
CTTGCCCTCAGCGCGCGCCCGCTTCGCCCTGGCCCAGATAGATAACGCCCTGTATGTCATCGGCGGACTGACCGAAGAGGGTTGGAACGCGCGCCTGGATGCCTACGATACCACCCAGGACCGCTGGGAGCGCCGCGCCGATAAGCCGACTCCCGTCGCAAACGCCGGTGCCGCGGTGGTGCAAGGCCGCATCTATGTGCCGGGCGGCAACGACGCCACCAACCGCGTCCTGACGTTAGTTGAGGTGTACGACCCGCAGAGCGACACGTGGTCTACCGCGGCGCCTCTGCCTTCCCCGCTGTGCGCCTATGCCATCGCAGCTACCCAGAGCGGTTTCTACCTCTTTGGTGGCTGGGATGGCCAACGTTATGTCGATACTACCTATTTCTATGACGCCAACCGCGACACCTGGGAGCCGCGCACGCCACTGACTTTTGCACGCGGCTTTTGCACGGCAGCCACGGCGGGCGAGCGCATCTACCTGGTGGGCGGACAGGATGCCGAGAGCGAATATGCCACCTGCGAGTCATACACCCCCGCACGAGATATCCCAGACAGCACGCCCTGGCAAACACATGCCCCCATGAGCGCCAAGCGCGCCAGCCACGGCCTGATCGCTGCGGCGGGAGCGCTGTACGTCGTGGGGGGCGGCTGGGGTAACTATGTGGCCTACAATGAACGTTACGATCTGGCCAGCGACGCTTGGTCGACCTTTGAGAGTCCCCTCTCGGGCGAATGGCGTTCGTTAGGCCTGGCAACGTTGGAAGATGCACAAGGTACGTTTTTGTGCGCTATTGGCGGCTGGAATGGCGACTATATGAGCGCGGTGCGCACCTATCAGCTCACCTTCCGAGCCTACATTCCGGTGCAGTGAGGGAGAAAGCATGGCCGACAACGCATTCGATGCCCAGGTGACCTGGGTTCAGGGCGTACAGTTTGTAGGGCGCGCGGCAACGCCGGGTTCCACCATCATCTTTGACAGCGATGCAGCGCACGGCGGCAGCGATTGCGGCCTGCGCCCTTTCGCAGCGATGCTCAACAGCCTGGCAGCCTGCAGCGCCATGGACGTCATCTCGATCCTGCAGAAAAAGCGCCAGCGCGTCACCGGCTTTTATGTCAATGTCAAAGCAACGCGTGCCGAAGAGCACCCCAGACGATTGCTCAAGGCCGAACTGGAATACGTTGTGCGTGGCTATGACCTCTCGCCCGAGGCCGTAGCGCGTTCGATCGAACTCTCCCAGACCAAATACTGCTCGGTCTCAGCCAGCCTCAAGGCCGAGATCGTCACCAGCTATCGCATCGAGCCCGAGACGGTCTAGCGAACATTGGAGCGCCGGTCACCAACCGGCATTCTGCGCCTCACGACCGGTTGGCAACCGGCTGCAGGGAGAGAGAAATGGCCGATCCCTACGATATCGCCATTATCGGTGGCGGGCCGGGCGGTTATGTAGCCGCCATCCGCGCCGCACAACTGGGCGCGCGTGTAGCGCTCATCGAACGCGACCGCGTGGGCGGCACCTGCCTCAACCGTGGCTGCATTCCCACCAAAGCCATGGTGCACGACGCCGAACTGGTGCGCGCGGCCACCTCGGGCGAATTTGGCCTGGTGGCCGAGGGGGGCTGGCGCGTCGATTTCGAACGGCTGATGGCGCGCAAACGCGCCGTGGTAGACGTGCTGGTGGAGGGGGTGGTGCGCCTGATGAAGGCGCACCGCATCGCCGTCCTCGCCGGCACAGGACACATCCTGCGCCCAGGGCTGGTGCAAGTGACCGGGCCGGGCGGCGATACTCAAGTGGCCGCACGCGCCATCATTATAGCCACCGGCTCGGTGGCCGCCCCCGCGCCCATTCCCGGAGCAGACCTGCCCGGCGTGCTCGATTCCGACGCCCTGCTAGAGCTAGACCATCTCCCCAAGAGTCTGGTGGTCATCGGCGGGAGTGTGGTAGGCGTCGAGTTCGCCTGCCTGTTCCAGGCACTGGGCACGCGTGTGAGCGTGGTGGGCCGGCAAACCTGGCTCAAAGAAGCGGAACAGCAACTGGCAAAACGGCTGCGCGCATTGCTCTCGCGGCGCGGCATGGCGATCAGCATCGGCGTCGAATTCCAGGCCATCGAGCGCACGGACGAGGGGCTGTTACGCGTCAACTATATACAAAACGGCAAACCCGTTTACGCCGAGGGTGAGATCGTGCTCCAGGCCACCGGGCGCTGGCCCTATAGCGCCGGGTTGGGATTGGAGGCGCTGGGTGTGAGCATGCGCGGACGCGCCATCGCCGTAGACGAGCACCTGCAAACCAACGTGCCCGGCATCTATGCCATCGGCGACTGTATCGGCGGGCACATGCTGGCGCACGTGGCCTCCTATGAGGGCGAGGTGGCGGTGGAGAACATCCTGGGCCGCCCGCGCCGCGCCGACTATACGGTGGTGCCGAACTGCATCTACACACTGCCCGAGCTGGCCGACGTGGGCCTGACCGAAGCACAGGCCAAAGAGGCCGGGGTGGATGTGGTGGTAAGCCGCTTCCCGTTCAACGTGAACGGCCGCGCGCTGGCGATGGGCGACAGCGAGGGACAGATTCGCATGTTGTGCGCCAACGACGGCCACGGACACGGCGGCAAGGTGCTGGGCGTGCACATCTTGGGGCCGCGCGCGGGCGACCTGATCGCCGAGGCGGCGTTGGCCATGCGCCTGGGCGCCACGGCGCAAGATATCGCCGATACCATCCATGCGCACCCCACGCTGCCAGAAGCCTTCCGTGAGGCAGCCCTGGGCCAGCTCGATGGCGCCATCCACTATGAGCAGCGCGGAGAACGGTAGGATGTAGCGGCCCGAAGAGGGGGCACGCGCAGCGATGTACCCTTGCAGAGCGGCGTTCGGACGTGTTGGCGCGCCCGGCGGTTAGGGCAGCCACAGGGGGCCGCCCTAACGAGAGAACCCTCGCGCTCTATTGGTTTGCATCACCTCACGAGCGGGTTATAATCGCATGGTCATCGGTGTATGCACACTCGACATCCAGGTGCCCGATAGCGCCTCGCTCAAGCAAAAGCGCCAGGTGATCCGCTCAGCGATCGCCCGGGTACGCCAGCAGTTCAACGTGTCCATCGCCGAGGTCGACCACCAGGATAGCTGGCAACTGGCCACCTTGGCGCTGGTGGCCGTGTCGTCCGACCTGCGCTATCTTCAAGGCCTGTTGGAGCATGCCGTGCAAGCGGTGGAAGATGGCCGCCACGGGCTGGTGCTGCTCGACTATCGCGTCGAGTTCATCTAGGCCCTTGCTCGCAAATCGCTGCGGCCAGGTGCCGCGCCAGTGTGCCTTTGGGAATGGTGAACCATGCTTGATGTAGAAATGTTACAGCAGATCCTGCACATCGCGCGCGACGTGGCCGTCATCTTGCTGGCATTGGAAGGGCTGGTCGCCGGCGCGATCGTATTCCTGGTCATGCACGCTATCTTACGCGGCTTGCGACAACTCGTGCCGCAGACGGTGCGCTATATCGCCAAGGCCCAACATGCTGTGGCGCTCGCGCGACATGCCATCCAGCGGGGGGCCACGTTCGTCTGCGCGCCGTTCGTCTGGCTCAACCGGGCTTCTGCCCAGGTAAGGGCGCTGGCCAACCGCCTGAATGCCGTGTTCACAGGCTTCTCAGCCAAGGGGAGGTGAACCTTGAAGAACGACAGCCGTTACATCATCGGGGGCGCTGCACTCGGCGCTGTGGCGGGGGCTGCACTGGGTTGGCTGATGGGGCACAAGAGCCTCAAACAGTTGCCAAGCGGCGCAACCGCCCGCGGCGAAGTCAAGATCGAAAGCCGCCAGCTCATGCGCTTGGGAAGCTTGCTCGTCGCCCTCATCCGCCAGATCATCGATCTGGGTTAACGTCAAGATCACCACATAGACACAGAGAACACGGGGGCAATCTGTTGATGTGGCTCGTTGTTCTCTGTGCTTCTGTGTTGATTTGTCCTAGAACATCAGTTTGAGGAGGTCGCTCAGTGTATCGCATTCTGAAAAAGCAGGTCTTGACGCCTGTAACCAAGCTGTACGTCATCGAGGCGCCCGAGATCGCCCGCAAAGCCAAGGCCGGTCAGTTCGTCATTCTGCGCATCACCGAGGAGGGCGAGCGCATCCCGCTCACCATCGCCGACTATGATGCACGTGGCGGAACCATCACCGTGGTCGTGCAAGAGCTGGGCAAGACCACACGCCAGCTCGGCACGTTCGAGGCCGGCGATAGCCTGGCCAGTTTCACCGGCCCGTTGGGCCACCCCACCGAGATCGAGAACTATGGCACGGTGGTGCTGGTGGGCGGCGGCCTGGGCATTGCGCCCATCTACCCCATCTGCCGGTCGCTGCGCGCGGCGGGCAACCACGTCATTGGTATCATCGGTGCACGCACCAAAGAGCTGCTCTTTTGGGAAGAAGAGATGCGCGCCGTCACCGATGAGCTGATCGTCGTCACCGACGACGGCACCTATGTGCGCAAAGCGCTGGTGACCGTGCCCCTCAAAGAGCTACTCGAATCGGGACGCAAGATCGATCACATCTGGGGCATCGGCCCTGCCATCATGATGAAGTTCATCGCGCTCACCACGCAGCCCTTTGGCGTGCCCACCACGGTCAGCCTCAACTCGATCATGGTGGACGGCACCGGGATGTGCGGCGCTTGCCGCGTGTCGGTGGGGGGCAAAACGCGTTTCGCCTGTGTCGATGGCCCTGAATTCGACGGCCATCAGGTGGATTGGAACCTGCTGCTAAGCCGCCAGCGCGGCTATTTGGATAAAGAGAAGCAGGCCCTGGAAGCCTACGAAGCCCAGCTCGCCGAGATCAAGAGGTAGGAGACCCCCATGGCCAAGGAAACGACCAAAGCAGCGCGCCCGGCGCGCCAAGAAATGCCCGCTCAGGATCCCCAAGAGCGTGCCCACAACTTTTACGAAGTAGCGCTCGGCTATCGTCCAGAGACGGCCCTTTTGGAAGCCAGCCGCTGCCTGCAATGCAAAAAGCCCCAATGCGTCAGCGGATGCCCCGTGAGTGTGCGCATCCCCGAGTTCATCAAGGCGCTCTCCGAGGATAACATGTGGGGGGCAGTCGAAGCGCTCAAAGACAAGAACAGTCTGCCGGCCATCTGCGGGCGCGTGTGCCCTCAAGAGTCGCAGTGCGAGATCCAGTGCATCCTCGGCAAAAAAGACCAGCCGGTGGCCATTGGCCGCTTGGAGCGCTATGTCGCCGACTGGGAGCGCGCCGAGGGCATGCGTACCCCCACCTTGCCGGAAAAGAACGGCAAGCGCGTGGTAATCATCGGCTCAGGCCCCGCTGGCCTCACCGCCGCCGGTGACCTGGCCAAGCTCGGCTATAAAGTGGAAATTCTGGAGGCCCTGCACACGCCCGGCGGTGTGTTGATGTACGGCATCCCCGAGTTCCGTCTGCCCAAGGATATCGTCCAGGCCGAAATTGACTATCTCAAAACCCTGGGCGTCACCATCCGCACCGACGTCGTCGTGGGCAAGCTCTACACGCTGGAAGAGCTTCTCAGCCAGTACGACGCTGTCTTTTTGGGTACCGGCGCCGGATTGCCCATGTTCCTCAGCATTCCTGGCGAGAACTATATGGGCGTCTATTCGGCCAACGAGATCCTCACGCGCACTAACCTGATGAAGGGCTACCTGTTCCCCAAGTGGGACACGCCCGTCAAGGTAGGTAACCGCGTGGCGGTGGTGGGGGCAGGCAACGTGGCCATGGACGCCGCACGCTGCTCTTTGCGCCTGGGCGCACAAGAGGTGCACATCGTCTACCGCCGCTCGGCGGCCGAGGTGCCTGCCCGCGCCGAGGAAGTGCACCACGCTGAGGAGGAGGGCATCATCTTTGACTTTCTCACCAACCCCATCGAGATCCTGGGCAACCAGGAAGGCTGGGTGACGGGTCTACGCTGCATCAAGATGGAACTGGGCGAGCCAGATGCCAGCGGCCGCCGCCGCCCCATCCCCATCCAGGGATCCGAGTTCGAGATGCCGATGGATACCGTAATCATGGCGCTGGGCACCCAGCCCAATCCGCTGGTCTTTACCGACGCAACGCAGCTCGAACGCACGCGCCACGGCACGGTTGTGGCCGATGAGAAGAGCGGCCGCACCAAGATGCCGCGCGTGTGGGCTGGTGGCGACATTGTCACCGGCGCAGCCACGGTCATCAGCGCCATGGGGGCCGGCCGCGTGGCCGCCACCGACATTGACGCCTATCTACATCAGGACGGCGACCACCCCTGGTGGCCCGACGATGCCGTGCAGGCAAAGGTGAGCTAGTGCAGGCCTTACTGTAGGGGGGCACGACACGTCATGCCCCCCTACAGTCGATTACGCCAGATCGCAGGATTTAGTGTTTTAGCTTGCAGGGTCATGATATAGCATGTCCCTATAGGGATACGGAGAGTGAGTGCTATGGGCCGGCTGCTAGACGAAATCCGTGAACAGCCCGACGTTTTGCAGCAGTTGATCGCCAACGAATGGGCCAACATCCAGGAGATCGCCCGGCAGATCAGCGCGCGCGACGTGCGCTTTGTGCTCATCGCGGCGCGCGGCACCTCTGACAATGCTGCCACCTATGCCAAGTACCTGTGGGGTAACGTCAACCGGCTGCCCGTTGCGTTGGCTGCGCCCTCACTCTACACGCTTTACGAGCGTCCGCCGAGGCTGCGCGGCGCTCTGGTAATCGGCATCTCGCAGTCGGGCATGTCGCCCGATATCGTGTCGGTAATGCAAGATGCGCGCCAACAGGGCATGCCCACGCTGGCCATCACCAACGCGCCCGCTTCGCCCCTGGCCCGAGCAGCAGAATTTGTGATCGACTGCCACGCGGGCGAGGAACGCTCCGTGGCTGCCACCAAAACCTACACCGCCCAACTGCTGGCGGTGGCGCTGCTTTCGGCAGCACTGGCCCAAGACGCCACAATGCACGCACAGCTTGCCCGTGTGCCCGAGGCTGTGGCCGCCACGCTGACGTTGGACGCGTGTATCGCTCAAGCCGCCGAGCGCTATTGCTTTGTCGAGAGTATGGCCGTGGTGGGACGCGGGTACAACTATGCCAGCGCGCTCGAAATCGCGCTCAAGCTAAAAGAGCTGACCTACACCAGCACCACCCCTTACTCTTCCGCCGACTTTTTGCATGGCCCCATCGCCATCGTGCAACGCGGATTCCCCGTGTTGCTGGCCGCGCCCAGCGGTGCAGCCTATCCCGCGCTGCTCGAGCTGGCAACGGAATTGGCTGCGCGCCAGGCCGAGCAGATCATCATCTCAGATCGGCCCGAGATCCTGTCCCACGCCCAACGGGCTTTGCGACTGCCCATGCCGGTTGATGAGTGGCTCTCGCCCCTCATCGCTGTGATACCAGGGCAGCTGTTGGGCTATCACCTGGCATTGACCAGGGGGTTGGACCCTGAGCGCCCTCGTGGTCTGAGCAAGGTGACCGAGACGCTCTGATGAACTAGTTCGCCCAGAAGGAACTCGAGGGAAATGGGGCGCATCCCTGTGTTCGCCCAGTTTTCCAGCAGAATCCTCTGCGCCCGTTTTGTCCTAAGCATAGCATCGTCTGCCAAGAAGGAGGCCCAGATCGTGCGTTTTGACTCTCGCGACGACATCATCCAGCTGACCCCGCTATGGAAGGGCGAGCGCTTCCCCAACGGCCGCCCGCGCGTGCCCGATCACGTGCTCAAGCGCATCCAGCGCGCCACCACCGAAGAGGCCTGGGGCGTGCTGATCGAGCATGGCTTCAAGTACCAGTACGAAGGCGACTGGCTCAACCTGCATCCCGAACACACCATGGTGGGACGCGCAGTGACGGGTGTGTTCGTGCCGCATCGCCCCGACTTGCACGATACCCTGATGGACTATGGTCAAAAGGAAGAAGGGCGCATCGGCGCGATGAACTCGTGGGTGATCGAGACTCTCGTCGAGGACGATGTGATCGTCATCGACCTGTTCGGCAAGGTGTACGAAGGCACCTTTTCGGGCGGCAATCTGTCCACAGCGATTGCTTCGCGCACCAAGCGCGGCCAGGTGATCTTTGGCGGCATTCGCGACATGCAGCAGATCATGGGCATTGCCAACCTCGATACCCTCTGCAAGGGCTGTGACCCCACCGGCATTAACGACGTAACGCTGGTGGGTCTGAACACTCCCTGCCGCATTGGGCGAGCCATCTGCATGCCGGGTGACGTGGTGTTGGGCACAGCTTCGGGCGTGCTGTTCATCCCGCCGCACCTGGCCGAAGAAGTGGCCGATAAGGCCGAGAACACGGCCCTGCGCGACAAGTTCGGCTTGCAGCGCCTGCGCGAAAAGCGCTACACTTCCAGCCAAATGGACACCAAGTGGACCGACGACATCGAGGCCGATTTTGCCGAGTGGCGCAAGACCAACAGCCTCGACGACTAGTCGTTGAGCTGTAAGGGCGAAGAGACCGGGAAGGCAATCCTGCGCGCAGAGTCACCGCCCCGGTTTCTTCGCCCCTACGACCAACGAACAAGAAAGGAGCAGCGAGATGGACAAGCGGTTCCGTGCCCTGGGAGCGATGTCCGCGTTCTTCAAGGTGATCGCCTGGGTGGTCCTCATCCTGGGTATCGTCGCAACCATCGTGGTGACGGCCGTTGGCGCGCTGCAAGCGCGTCGGGGAGTGAGTGCGGTGCTGGCCGATGTGCCCATCCTCAACCAGACCGCCGGGCTTTTGCCCGCCTTGCTGCTGGGCGTGGGAGTGCTGGTCGTAGCCCTGATCAAATTCGTGTTGCTCTACGGCTGTGCCGAAGCCATTCAGGTCATGCTGGCGATTGAGCAGAACACGCGCGAGACGGCCTACTATCTGCGGGGTGAAAACCAGATCCCGCCGCCGCCCGTCGCCAGCTCATGGGAAGAGGACGAAGCAGCGGCGCGTTAGCACAGCTCACAAACGCGGCTTGCACAAAACCTCAAGCACGCGCAGATCGAACAGGTCCTGGGCGTTGGCCGCGCGGATCACAGCCGCCGTGTCGGCGCCCCGGCCCGTTCCCCCGATGGCAATGATCTCTGCGCCGGTCGGCACCAGGCCCGCGTCGGCAGCCATTGCGGTGATCTCGCAAGCTACCTTGATCCCCTGTCCAAACATGCGCAGCACAAAAGCCACGATCTCGTCGAGCTCGTAGGTGCCCAGCTTGCGGCGCACCGCGCGTGCCAGCCCGCCAAAGGCGTGTTGGCACGTCAGCACATGCCCCCCGAATGCCAGAATGCGCTCGCGGTTCTCCGGCAGCAGCTCTTGCGTGTTCGGCTCCTTAAAACCGGTGGAATGCGTCACCACCACCACGTTCAGCCCCTGGAACAACTCGGCAGCGCGAGCACCGGTGTCCCCAGTGGTACTCGCCACCACTATATCGCAGAGACCCAACGTGCGCACGCGCTGCATAGCCAGCGCCAGCGTGCGCTCGGTGTTCTGCGGGCCGGCGGATTCGAACAAGACACAGTGAACTTCTTGATCGCCCACTCTACTTTCCCCCAATCACTCCTCAAGCCACGACAAATCTCGACTTAGTAATAGTTCTGTCATATCTGCATGGTGCGTGTTTTTCATGGGCACTGTCGCAGTCTGCAAGTCGTGTCGTTTACCCAGATGCATGATCAACTCATCATTATCATAGGTCATCAGAAAGGAGCCCTCCAAGCGCGAGGTAACCTCAAAAAGATGCGGGTGGTCTAGCTCATGGTGCGTGTATAGCCTGCGGCCAGCTCCCTTACTCCCAGCCGTATAAGGGGGATCGATAAAGTACACTGCGTTCGTCACCTCAGCATCCTGCTCTAGATATGCCAGGCCATCGCCCTCAATAAAGGTTATCTTACTTCGCAAAGAGACAATGTCCATGATCCTGCGAATCAACGTTTGAGGATACCATCTCGATCCAATCCCTTTGCCATTTTCACCATTTTTAATAGGTGCTGAACCAGCAGCAAGTATTCCACCGTGATAAACGCGGTTCTTTACAATTGTCTGAAAAGCAAGATCGCGCGTTGACCGTGGCTCCTGGTCGACAAGTTCCATGACTGCATTACGATCAACCTGAAAGCCAAGGATGCGTTCAGCCAGCCACTCGCCGCCGCCATCATCTGACAGAATCGTTTTCCATACCGCCGCAACCTGGCGATCAATCTCGATCATCGTGATGTGCGTGGCCAAATGCTCAGCAGCCACAGTTAGGGAAACGATTCCTCCCCCAGCGAATGGCTCGACGAAACTTGCCGGCACCTGTGGAAGGGAGAGAAGCCAAGCACGAATGTAAGGGACAAGCCATGTTTTCCCGCCCGGATACCGAAAAGGGCTGCGCTGAGGCACGGAAGCCACATTGACGGCCTTCGCGGTGTTTACGGGACTGAAAAGGCTTAGTTGAAACATCACTCTCCATTACCCCGCAAATCGATATCGAGCGAGCCCATGTCTGGCGGGTTGTCGAGCTTTTCGTTGAGTTTTGCTTGAAGCTGTGCGACAAAACCGGCTACAGGGCCCGGTCTAGGGATGGTGATGCGGTTCAACGACAAGCCAAACTCCGTGTATACCGTCCTTTTCCTCTGCAAGACGAAACGTTGGTTGGCATCATCTTGTACCAGACCATAGATCAGCCAAGCGATATCAGCGCTGGATGGTCCTGTCTCAGGCATGGGCGGCAGGGTCGCAAAAAAGTGCTCATCCAAGGCCACTGCTGTCTTCTTACCCCACGAGTGGATGATGCCACC
>Ga0351913_1166_pt1 | contig 10860 bp, 7 predicted proteins | sample TotcelHT113001M4_FD_206865 | JGI IMG/M metagenome (GOLD analysis project Ga0351913, IMG submission 206865) | Enriched cells from coal bed in the Powder River Basin, Montana, United States - Total cells T11 rep1 HSBNCT.T11.300.1.M4 ... | reverse complement strand
GAAAAGACCAAATCACGGTCTCGGATCATCTGCACATAACGCGCTTGGCCTTTGGTCCGCGGGCGAATCGTTCTGCCGGCCTGGATCACGTCGATTGCCGCCGTTTCCGAACTGCCATCGCCCAGGGCCAACGCCTGGGAGACTTCGGCCACCGTCAACAAGCCCGCCCGTTCGGCTCGACTTTTCAACTGTTCGAGAATCTCCGTCGCCCGGGTGACTGCGGCCTCGTCGCCCGAGACCCTCAGCTGGCCATCGCGATGCGTGACGCTGACTCCCAGCTTCTGTCGAATCGATTTGATGTGCTGGTCTTTCGTCCCCAACAAGGATAATGCCAAGCGAGGCTCGGCCAGCGCAATGGTTGCTTCGTACATTCACCAAGACGGCAGCTCTTTGGCCGCCGCGACCAACTTGGAATCCAAATAACGCAGTGATAGTATACCTAACCGTAAACAAATGGAAAACGGCTAACCACCTGCCGGACAGCTGGGAAACGCAACTTTGGATCACAAGTCGTTGCAGTTCTTCGAGTTGCAATCCATCAGAAGGATCGACTTTCGGCGATTCGAAATCCTGGGCATTCAAGACAAATGCCCGCCGCCGATGATTCGCCGCTGGAAAATCCCAATCGTTGATACCACCGGCCCAGGAAATCGTTGATCGCGTTTCGGTTCCCAACCCAGGGGCTCACGAGTCCTGGGCGGCCGCGGGTTCGTATTCGAAGTCCCGCCATTTCATCGCGCGGCGAAACGGCTCGACCCGCAGCACGACATGGCCGTTTTGAAACAGGCGCACCGAGCCCGTCGACTGGCTGACCACGACGGCAATCGCTTTGGTCATCCGGCTGATTGCCGCCCCCGCCCAATGCCGAGCCCCCAGTCCTTTCGACAAGGTTACGTCGGTGTGGAGTGCATCCACCAATTGGCACGATTTCTCGACAACTCCCTCGGCGTTCACGATAAAGGCGCCGTCCAGGGCCGCGATCTCTTTGATCGCTTCCCGCACACGGGGGTCCTGCAGATCGCGTTCCTTGCGACTGTAGCCTCGGACGGGGTCAAAACCGGCTGGCTGGCAGCGGGCCAGCACGCGGCGGGTGTCGCCCACCACGAGCATCGTCCCCACAGGCTTGCCTTCTCGTCCCTCGCGACCGATGTCCACCGCCAAGTCCAGGACCATCTTCAGCGTTTCCAACGGGACGCAGGTTTCCAGTTTCCGTAAATCCCTGGCGGTCAAACGGCCGAGGTGCTCCTCCATTTCCAGGAAGCTGACCGAGTCGATCTGGCCCGGCTCAAACCCGCTGTACACGGCAATCACACGGGCGCCGGGTTCGAGCAGTTCTTTCCCCACGCTTTCCAGCAGCGCCTGAGTCAGTTTCTCGATGACCGGCGCATCCTCCATGTCCAAGACGACGGTCGTCAACCCGGCTTCCTTGGCGCCTGCCAATTCCTCGAGCAGGTCGGCAACGACCAGCACCTTGTGGTTCCCAATCCGCTCCCTGATCTGACTCCACTCGCTGGGGCCGTCCATCACGAGCATGACGGCGTCCGCCAAGGTGGCGGTGCGCAGTTGCAGCGCCAAGTCAAGAATCGTGGCGAATTGGGGGGTGAATTTTTGAAACTTCATTCCGGCGCCAATAAACACGACCGCCCAGGAAGCGGTAGGCAAGGTGGGAGAACAAGGCAGAAACCAAGTTGCCGCATATCCTATGCGGTTGGCGGAGAAAGGACAAGGTGAAACTGGAAACGATCCTGACTCAGCGCGCAGCTTCCGCGTCGGAAGTCGGCGGCAATTGGGAAACATCCACGCCGGCCTGGGTCTCGCCGCCGTTGTACCGCGCCGGGTTGGATTCGCTTTGGTCCAGCAGGTAATCGGCCGGCTGATGCTGGTCTAGTGGCAGGCTGGCGGACGGAAGCGATTTCCACATCAACGTAAAACGGGGGCTTTCCTCCTGATACCAGCTCTCGCTGCGACTCGTGAATCCATAGGTGAGCGCGGTGCCGGGATCGCCATTGGGATTGAGGCGAAGCAGAATGCTGGAGCCCGGATAGAAGTTGTCGCGGCCGCGAACGTACAGATGCTTGTCCAACTCGGCTAAATCCCGGACGCCACGGCGTTCGATCAGAGCCGCCGAGGCGTCCGGAAGATAGAGGATGCTGTGCTTGCAGTCCGTAACCAGGTCCAACTGAAACGGCGTCAGCGTGTCGCTGCTCAGCCTGCACAGCCCTCGGCCCAGGACGGCGGTCACCTGCTTGAGAGCCAGTTCGATGCGGGCGTCCAGCTGTACGGGTTTGGACACGCGTCCGCCCGCCACCAACAAGCTGTCCGACAGGACCAACAGGCACTGCCGACCGCTGATCCGCAAAGGCACGGCTTTTTCGCAACGGACCAGGGTGGCTTGCCCGCGTACCACGCAATTGGACAGTCCGATGTAAGGAGGAATCGCCCGCTCGCCCGCCTCTTCAGCGCCCCACCGATCGAATGATGCCGGTTGCGGCGATTCCATCCATTCCAGCACCGATACCCGGTCCTGCAGGAGCACGCCTTGGGCGTTGACATTGCAGACGGTCAGCACCGCATCCTGCAAGTCGATCATATCGCAAGTGCGCAAGGAAAACAGGGCCCAGCCGTCTGCCGGGTCAGCGGGCAATTCCAGTCGAACGTGGACGCCGGACCACTCCAGCGAGCCGCCGCCCACGCGAATCATGCGGCGTTCCTCGGCAAGCTCCTCGAAACCGGGGCGAAACACAATCGTGGGACGAAAGCCGAGACCGTTGCGGATGCTCAGTTTCGGGCTGGAGATACTGAACGCGCTTTCTTCCCGATTACCGTTGAAGTGCAGTTCGATCGTGTCGACCCCCAGCGCCGCGGCCTGGCGGCAGGCAGCGGCCAGCGAAACCGCTTGCTTGGCATCCGCCGGCGTCGCATGGTCCGCCGCCGCGACGATGATCCGCGTCACGGGAATGGCTGCCGTTGCGACGGAGGCGGCTTGCTCGGCCGGCTTGGGCCCCGGCGATGCCAGCTTGCCGGCCGCAGACGCGGGCTCTGGGGACGCGGCCCGCGGCTTGGGCGCCACCGTCGCGTTTCCCGAGAGCGCGGACGCGCCCTCCGGCTTGCTTGCTTCGGCTGGCGATTTCCCGGACGCTTTGGTGATCGGCAGAGCCGGTACGGGGGCCGAGGGCTCCGACGACGGAGATTCGGGAAGTGGTTTGGACAATGGGGGACTAGCGGGCTTGGCGGGGTCGCCCGCGGACAGAGTACCGCTGGGGCCGGTATTCTTCGGCAAAGGCGCAACGACAGCCGCCTTGGAGGAATCCCCGGCCGAACGAGTCTCCTTCGTAGGCGGATCGACCGCTTCGTCGGCCTCGCCGGGTTCTGCTGCCGTCGCTTTCTCCGGCTCCTGCGAACCTGCTGCTCCCGTCTTCCGAACCGCTGGCCTGGTCACCGCGGTTACCTTCGGCGGTGGCTCCAGCGTTTGCTCGCCCCCCGAGCTGGACCACAACCGCTGCAACGCAAAGACCGACGGAAATAGCAAGACGATGGGCAGCAACCAGGGCAATGTCCGCTCGATCCGCGTCCACCGGGATTGCCGAGGGCCCACCCAGACGGCGCCCGATAGGTTGAGGCCGGGCAGCTGCAACCGATCTGCGACCAGCAACAATTCGCCAATCAGTTCATTGGGTTGTTGATAACGGTCTCGCGGCTGTTTGGCCAACAGCTTGTCGAGAATCTCCACGAGCTGCTCATCCAGGTCGGGGCGGACCAGACGCGGATCGCCGGGTCGATCGCTGCTGTGGCTCAGCAACTTCTGTAACAGCGTGCCTTCCGGAAACGGCGGCCGGCCGGTCAGCATGAAATATAGCGTGCAGCCCAGCGAATACAGATCGCTGCGGACATCCGCGATCCGCGGATCCCGCGCCTGTTCCGGCGAAATGTAGTCAAACGTCCCCAAGGTCACGCCGCTGGCAGTCAAGTCGTCCCGCTCGGACTCCATGCGCAGCCGCGCCAGGCCCATGTCCACCAGCTTCGCCCGCCCGTCCGCCGTGACCAGGATATTCGACGGCTTGATATCGCGATGGACGACGTGCCGCTGCGAAGCATGTTCAAGGGCCTCGGCCACCTGCAGCATGTAGCTGATCGCCTCGCCCAGCGGTAGCGGCCCCTTATCCTCCACCAAATCGCGGATGTTGACGCCTTCGATGAACTCGAAGACGATGAAATGCACCCCCCGGTCCTCGCCCACATAATAGACGCGGGCGATGTTCCCGTGGTCCAGTCGCGCCGCGCTCTGCGCCTCGTTCTGGAAACGCCGCAACGTCTCCGGTTCGGTCCGGTCTCGCGACAGGACCTTGACGGCAACCGTCCGCCCCAGCCGCATGTCGATGGCCCGGAACACGGACCCCATGCCGCCGCCGCCTACGAACTTCTCCAGTCGAAAATGCCCCAGACTGGTGCCTTCCAGGACATTTCCCAGGTCGGCTCGCGACGAGGTCACGATCGCCGGCGGCGCGGAAACAGACGATGGCTTGTCCGATTGCGATGCCTGCCGCGAGATCACGGTCTGCTCGTCGCCCGCCGCTCCATGGCCGCCCGCCGCTTCATGGCCGTTGCTCCCCGCGTCACGCGGTGCATCAAACTCGAGGTCGCTGCTGTCAACGGCCGACACGACGTCCTCGACGATCTCCACGCCGGACAGGCCATTCGTCTTTTGGAACAGCGCAGGATCCTTCTTGGCAGCGGATTCGTTCGGCGGTTGGTCGACCACGTGGCTGGACATGAAGAACTCGAAAGACGGATAAGTTTATCTGTGCGGATCGCTTTCAGCGCTGCTGCATCCATGATAGCATTTTCTTTTTGCGATTGTACTCGCGAACCGCGGTCGGATCAACCTTAAGTCCGCACCCAACGGTGGTTTGTGATGAATCGGAGGCCCGGTTGGGTTCGTTCCCGAGGGAAGCCCCATTTTGTCATCTGCCGGTTTTCTTTATTCTGTGACCAAAGCGACACCGTCCACCACCCCGTCAAACGGAAACCAATGCCATGATCGAAATGGAGAAACTAGTCTCGCTGTGCAAGCGGCGCGGCTTTCTGTTCCAGTCCAGCGAAATTTACGGCGGCCTGAATGGATTTTGGGACTACGGCCCCTTGGGCGTGGAACTGAAACGCAACATCAAGGACGCCTGGTGGCGCGACATGGTTACAGGACACGACGATTCCACGGTCCAGCCGGGGGCTCCCGAAACCTACGAAATGACCGGCTTGGACTGTACGATTATCATGCATCCCCAGGTCTGGAAATGCTCGGGGCACTACGACTTGTTCCACGACTACATGCAGACATGCCGGCAATGCAAGAAACTGGTTCGCGCCGATCACGTCGGGGGCATGCTGGCCGGAAGCGAATGGGTCCAATCGCTGGCCGCGGCGTGCCAGCCGGCCGTTGCCGACGACCTGATCCGTGTGGATCCGCCAGCGCTGCTCAAGTGGGCCAAAGGCAAAGGCAAGAAAGCGGCTCCGGGACTGGCTTTCGTCAGGAACCCCGAGGCGACGCTGGCATGGCTGACAGACGAAGTGGAAAAGGGCCCCGGTGCGGCGCTGAGCATCATGACGTTGTTACCGTATTTGGCCACCGAACAGCCGGCGAAAACCGGTCTGCAGATGCCCTGTCCGGAATGCGGCGGAGATCTGACCGAACCCCGCGAATTCAACCTGATGTTCGAGACCTATACGGGCGCCGTTCGCGACGAAACCAGCAAAGCGTTTCTGCGTCCCGAGACGGCTCAAGGGATCTTTGTCAACTTTAAGAACGTCCTCGACAGCTCGCGCGTGCGGATTCCGTTCGGCATCGCTCAGATCGGCAAGAGTTTCCGCAACGAAATCACGCCCCGCAACTTCACCTTCCGCTCGCGCGAATTCGAGCAGATGGAAATCGAGTTCTTCTGCCATCCGAATTCGTCGCCGGACTGGTACCGCTATTGGCGAGATCGGCGAATGCAGTGGTACACGGGACTGGGCTTGGCGGGCGAGCGGCTGCGGTTGCGAGAGCACGCGGCGGAAGAGTTGAGTCATTATTCGACCGGTACCGCCGACATCGAATACGCCTTTCCGTTCCTGCAGCCGGGCGAGTTTGGCGAATTGGAGGGCATCGCGCATCGCGGCGACTTCGACTTGCGAAGCCACATGGAGGGCAAGTTGGACGAGAAGACGCGGCCCTTGCAGTTGGAACTGGGACCGGACGGCAAGCCCAAATGGAAGGGTAGTGGCCGCGACTTGACCTACCGCGACGACATCAGCGGCGAGCGATACACGCCGCACGTCATCGAACCCTCGGCCGGGGCCGACCGGGCGGCGCTGGCGTTTCTGTGCGAAGCGTATACCGAGGACCAGGCCCCGGACGACAAGGGCGTCATGCAGACACGGCTGGTCATGAAACTCCATCCGCGGTTGGCGCCCATCAAAGCGGCCGTGTTTCCGCTGGTCAAGAAAGATGGCATGCCGGACATTGCCAAGGAGATTTACCGAGCATTGAAGCCGCATTTTCCCGTGTTTTACGACGAGAAGAGCGCCGTCGGGCGCCGCTATCGTCGCCAGGACGAAGCGGGCACACCGTATTGTATCACGGTCGACGGCCAGACCTTGCAGGACCGCACCGTCACGTTCCGCGACCGCGACACGCTGCAACAGTGGCGCGTCAAGGTCGACGACTGTGTGGATGAATTGCGCCAGCGGATGAATCGGTAGCAACGCGGATTCACTATAAACCACCAAGGAGGGATTGAATGTCTTATCAATCCGTTGACCAACTCCAAAGAGTACTAACCGAAGAAGTCTTTCATTATGCCAAAGACGCCAAGAAAGCGGCTGGCCGCGCATTAGGCACGTTAGTTGAGATCATCACCTTCTATGCACTCAAGTCTTGGGGCTTTGAGCACAATATCGCGATTGAGCGACCGCTTCCTGAATTTGCTAACGACGAGATCACCCACAATGTCGAGTACAGCCTGCACCCATCCGTTGACTCAGCTACAATTCCATTTACGCATGAACTGCTTCCCCTGACCTCACGAAAGATCTTGAAGCAGCCTGCCCTTGCTCAGTTGGTCATCCGCCCAGAGTCCGTCAAGACGAACGCCCTACTGACAAGAAATCTGATCCTACGCAATTCCTGCACAATTGGCGAGGTTGAGGGTGCGTTTTTCAACGCATATCTTGACAGGTTTACCAATTCTCAGGGCGAATGCTCCGTTGCGTCCCTATGGTCAAGGCCGTTTGCAATCATTGAATGCAAACGAGTTGGTGTCGAAGAAGGCATGAAGAAAGGCCCTCAGACAATCGAGAAGGCCAAGCAAGGGGCGTATGTTGCGAGAACGGTATCTGGACTTCAGAAACTGCGGTTTTCAGACGGGAAGATGGGGGGCTTGATTCAGAGACAGAACGGTGAAATTGAGATCGGTGATTACTATTGTTTGATGGCACAAATCATAGACTCCGACGATAAGGAACTCCTTTCCCGGTTCATTCTTACGGTTGGTGTTGTTAGTAACCACGGCAACTGGTTCACCTCCCACAACCATAACAAGGAACTGAAGGTCCTTGCTCAATCCTATGATTGGCTGCTCTTCTTAACCGATGCCGGATTGAGTCAGTTCATTGATCAATTGCTTTTCAACCCAACGCGTGACCTTCAGCCCGCAAAGGATGCTTTTCTTGTCAGCTACACCGGCCAGAAAGGCGTCAACCAATTCACCAAAGTCAAGATAGCCCTTGCAGCTGACGCAGCGTTGCAATCATTTTTTCGATCAAATCTACGGGTGATTGAAAGTTGGTTCAACGTGATCGCACCTGCTCGTAAGCGGCTTAGCGTGTTGAAATCGGAGTTGGAAACGTTGAAGCGGAAGAATTGGGGAGAAATCCACGGATGACAGCTGGACGTAAGCTCAACACACTCAGCCAGGAATGGGGAACTCCCGAGAAATATGTGAATGCCGTTCGGGATTTCTTTGGCGGTGAAATTGAACTTGACCCGTGTTCGAACGAATACTCAATCGTCCGCGCAAGGACCGAGTATCGTTTGCCTGATCGTGATGGACTCCGCGATACATGGAACTTTCCTACGATCTACGTCAATCCGCCTTATGGAATCGATAAAGAACGCCGCACTTCAATCAAGCATTGGCTCGCAAAATGTTCGATGGCTCACGCCGACTACGGATCCCAGGTTCTCGCCCTCGTGCCTGTGGCTACGAATACCGGCCACTGGAAGAGGTTTGTATTCGGTAATGCATGCGGAATCTGTTTCCTTTACGACACCCGGCTGAAATTCCTTGTCAATGGGCAGAATGGCGGTAAGGGTGCGCCAATGTCTTGTGCAATGATTTACTGGGGCACGAATTACGACGGATTTCTGTCCATATTCCGGAAGTTTGGTGCGGTTGTAGATTTGCGTCCCTTAAAGGGCCAAAAACTCGGACAGACGCGAGACAATAGGCAACGCGAGCTTGTATTCGATGAAAAGTTGAGCAGCGGATGGACCGGAGCGGCGGTTAGGGGCTTCGACGAGGATTGATCGGCAGCAGGCCCGACATCCTGCTCGTTGTCATGCTGGAAAGCCAAACGCACTTGTCTTGATGGGAGAAAGGCGATGAGATTCAGGCATCTTGGTTGCGCGACCGTGCTGGTTCTTGTGTCTTCGCTGGCTCGTTCCGACGATCCGGCGTGGGAGATCGTCGCCCCCCTGTTGCACGAAAAACCGGACCAACCGGTGGTCGTCCAGATCCGAGGGCCGCAGGAATTGGTGGGCAAGTCGGTCGCGCTGCGAAAGGGGGATGTTCCGGTTTGCGAAGGCCGCCTCGAACAGGACGCAGACCGGGCTGTGGTCAAGTTGTCGTTTGATCCGCTGCCATGGGGCATCCGGCCGGACGTGCTGAGCGTCGTCGTCGATGGCGTGCAGCAGACGCAATTCAAGGCCCCGGTAATGTTCATCGGCATGCGCGGCAATCCGCCGCGGGACGAAACGCTCGCGGCCCTGAATGCGCCCGGCGGCCTGTTTCCCCTGCTCGATCGCTTTGGCCAGTATCGCCATCGCCAATGGCCGGGAAAGACACACACGCTGGACGACCTGCGGCGGCACCGCGAGGCGGAACGGCAAGACCTGCAGGAGCATCCGGGGCCCAAGGGCTGGAGCGCCTACGGTGGCTGGCTGGACGGGCCGCACTTGCAGCCCACGGGGTTCTTTCGCGCGGCCAAGCACGAGGGCCGCTGGTGGTTGGTCGATCCCGAAGGTTCGCTGTTCTGGTCGCACGGCATCGACTGTGTCCGCTCGGCCAGCGGCACGACGCCCCTGACGGACCGAGTTCACTATTTCGACCCGTTGCCGCCGTCCGGGACGCCGGAATCCCAGTTCCTGGGCCAGCAGACGTGGGCGCCCAAGGGCTATTACCAGCGTTTTCAAGGCCAGCCGTTTGAGACGTTCAACTTTACCGGCGTCAATCTGTTGCGAAAATACGGTCCCGAGTGGGCGTCGGCGTTCGGGCAATTGACGCACGTGCGGCTGTTCAGCTGGGGAATGAACTCGATCGGCAATTGGTCCGATCCCGAGATCTACTTGATGCGCAAGACTCCCTACGTGGCGACGTGCTCGCCGTCCGGCCGTGACGTCCGGTCGCTGGAGGGCAGCAGCGGATACTGGGGCAAGTTTCCGGATCCTTTCCACGACGGATTCCGCACCGGGTTACGGCGTGCGTTGGAGCGGGAGCAGGGCCGCGCCGCCGGGGATCCTTGGTGCATCGGCTTCTTCGTGCATAACGAATTGGGCTGGGGCGACGAGATCTCGCTGGCCGTCGCTGCGCTAGCCTCGCCGGCCGATCAGCCCGCCAAGCTTGCATTTGTCGCGGACTTGAAAGCCAGGTACGACAGCATCGACCCGTTGAACACCGCCTGGGGCACGCAGCACGCCTCCTGGGACGCCCTGCTGGCCAATACTCAGCCGCCCGACAAGCAGCGGGCGGGGGACGATTTGAAAGCCTTCTACACGCGGCTGGCCGAACAGTACTTCCGCACCTGTCGCGACGAGGTCAAACGGGCTGCGCCGAATCAAATGTACCTGGGCTGCCGTTTCGCCTGGGTCAACGACCGCGCGGCGCGGGCGGCTGCCGAGTATTGCGACGTCATCGCGTATAACCTGTACCGCCGTGATATCGCGGATTTCCGGCTGCCGGCGAGCATCGACCGGCCGGTGATCATCGGCGAATTCCACTTCGGCGCATTGGACCGCGGCCTGTTTCATCCGGGCTTGCAGAAGACGGCCGACCAGCAGGAGCGGGCGGCGATGACCAAGAGCTACGTGCAAGGCGCCTTGCGAAATCCTTGGATTGTCGGCACGCACTGGTTCCAGTACGGCGACCAGGCGACCACCGGCCGCGGCGACGGCGAGAACTATCAGATCGGTTTCCTGGACATCTGCGACACCCCCTACGCGGAAACCATCGCGGCAAGCCGCGAGGTCGGCTATGCGATGTACGCCTATCGCGCCGAGCAGGGCGAAAGGGTGGCCGAGACGCAGGATTAAGGCTGCCACACGCTGCAGGCGGTCGATTCGCCGGGTAGAAACGGGTGACAGCCCGTTTCTGCGACGAAGCGCAAACGGCCTGCGAACTGGCGTCCTAGCCCGACCACGGGGATTCGCGTATACTTTCGTTGCGTCGAAAGCTGCCGCCTGGACTCCAACTTTGGTTTTGATTGCCTCTGTCAGACCTCGTTATGGGGAGCGTAGCGAACATGACCCTGTGTTTGGTGTTGAAAACCTGCTCGAGCGTCCCGGTCGAAGTCGAAGGGGTAACGCCGGAGGCCGTGCGGGACAAGCCGCTG
>Ga0351913_1277_pt1 | contig 11216 bp, 5 predicted proteins | sample TotcelHT113001M4_FD_206865 | JGI IMG/M metagenome (GOLD analysis project Ga0351913, IMG submission 206865) | Enriched cells from coal bed in the Powder River Basin, Montana, United States - Total cells T11 rep1 HSBNCT.T11.300.1.M4 ... | reverse complement strand
GGCGGATCAACAACTGGCGGATGTCGCCGGCGTCCAGGCGCCGGTGGAACAAGCGATCGCCGCCCGGCCGCCGGATGCCGGTCAGATGCTGGAACAGCTGCAGCAAGCCGTGGGCAAAGTGCAGCAGGCGCAGGTGGAACAGCAGCGGGCGGCAGGCCGCGAACAAGCCGCCGCAGCGGTCGAACTGGCACACGAAATCGACGATGCGATGGCGCAACAGGCCGAGGTGAATGCGGCGGTCGAAGCCCTGGCCCGCGGCCGAGCCAGCTCGCCGTTGGCAGCCGCCACCCAGCAGCAGCGGGTTGCCGAGCGGGCCGGCGAATTGGCTCAACAAGCCGCCGAAGCCTCGCCGCAAACCGCAGAGGCCCTGCAGCAAGCCGCCACAGCCGCTGCGGAAGCCGCGAAAGAAACGCTCGGCGGAAACCCGAACCGAGCCCAGGAGGCGCGTCAAGCCGCCAGCGAAGCGCTGAACCGCGCCCAGCAGGCAGCCGAACAAGCGGCAGCCGAAGCGGCCCAGGCCCCGCCGGGCGAGCCCCGCGGCGATGCCCAAGCCAACGTCGGCGAGATGGCCGACGAAGCACAACAGTTGGCCGCGGCGGCGGCGCCGCAGGCCGCCGTGTCCCTGGAACAAGCGGGCCGGCACTCGGAGTCGGCGGAACAAGCCATCGCAGCCGGCAGCACCGAAGCCACCGCGCAAGCCCAGCAGGCAACGGCCGACGCGCTGGCCGCTGCGGAACAACAGCTGGAGCAAGCCATCCAGGCATTGGGCCAGCAGCAGGCGGAGCAACTGGCCCAAGGCGCCCAACAGGCGGGCGAGCTGTCAAAGCAAGCCGCTAAGGTCAGCCCGGACGCAGCCGCCGCGCTGCAGACTGCCAAGCAAGCGGGCCAGGAGGGTGCGCAGCAGGCCGCGGAACAACCCGCCCAGGCGGTTGCTGCCCAGGACAAGGTCGAACGCTCGATGGAACGCGCCGCCGCCAGCCTAGCCGCTCGCGAGCAGCAGATCCAGCGCGACCGCGATATCGCCGCCGCGATGCAGCAACTGGCCCAAGAGCAACAAGCCGCCCGCGAGCAGATCGCCGCGGCGGCCGACACCTTGGAGCAATTGGCCAACGCCGAACCGGCCGAGAGTGGCGACGGTCAAGACTCGCCCCGGGAGGATGAGACGGGCCCGCCGCCATCGGCGGAAGCGGTCTCCGCTGCTCAAGCCCTGGCGGAAGCCACCCAACGATTCGCGCAAACGCAACGAGCCACCGGCCAAGGCGCCGTCGAGATCTCCGGCCAGGAGCAAGTGGCGAACCAGCCGCTCCGCGAAGGGCTCGCAGCCGCCTCCGAATTGCAGCTCGGCCTGCCGCCCGAACCAGCGTCTGAGATGGCCGCCGAACCGCCGGCCGGCGGCGAGCTGGGCGAGCCCATGGCGGACGCGGGACCGTCCGCGGGCGAGTCGCCGACGGGCGAAACGCTGGGACAAGAACCAACGGGTACGCCAGCCCAGCCGTCTGGCCAGGGGCAACCAGCCGCTGCGGGCGAATCGTCGCCGGCCACGGGGCAAGGCGAAATGGCCGCCACACCTGCCGAAGCCAGCGATCTGCCAACTGCGTCCGCGCCGCAGGATCTGGGGACCGGCTTCGTGCCGAACTCGCCCGAAGTCACCGCCGCCCAGATCGCCGGCCCGGCGGCCATGCAGCAAGCCTCCCAGACGCTTGCCCATGCTTCGGCGCAGCCCTCCAGCCCGATCCCGGGCGAAGGCCAGCCGCAAGCGGCCGCGGGCCAAGCCGACAGCCAGGGCCAGGAGCAGGGCCAACAGCCGGGGCAAGCTGACGAGCCGATGCCCGGCCAAACCAACCCCATGCCCAACGCCGGCGGCGTCGCGACGAGCGGCGAGTCGATGGACAACCAGAAACCGCCCCCTTCGGCCTTGACGTTGCAGACCGAAGCCCAGGGCGACAGCCGCACGGCGGACAGTCAATCGGATGCCGATCTGCGAATGCGCTCGGTCGAGAAAGAGGCTTGGTTCGCCAAGCTGCCGCCCGACTTGCGCAAAGCGATCCAAGCCCGCGCCCGCCGCCCCGCCCCACGCGGCTACGAAGAACGCCTGCGGAGATATTTCGAGAGTGGAGACTAACCCAAGGCTCAGACGTCCAGATTTCAATTCTCGCGGAAAAGCCGGCTTACCACAGGAAAAGACCTCACCCGCGAAAATTGAAATCTGGACGTCTGAGCCGACCCCCAATATGCCCCCACGCACATCCTAACCCATCCCTTGGAGACAACCTCTGATGACCGAAACCACCTTGACCCAAGACGATATTGCCGCCGTGAAACGCTGCCAGGACGGATACGAACGGATCCGCCAGGAACTGGCCAAAGTGATCGTCGGCCAGGACGAAGTGATCGAGCAGGTGCTGGTCACGATGTTCTCGCGCGGCCACGCACTGCTGGAAGGCGTGCCGGGCTTGGCCAAGACGCTGATGATCAGTTCGATCGCCGAGTCCCTGCATCTGACCTTCAAACGGATCCAGTTCACCCCGGACTTGATGCCCAGCGATATTACCGGCGCCGAGGTTATCCAAGAGGTCATGGACACGCATCAGCGGGAGTACCGCTTCTTGCCCGGCCCGATCTTCGCCAACCTGATCCTGGCCGACGAAATCAATCGCACGCCGCCCAAGACCCAAGCGGCCATGCTCGAGGCCATGCAGGAGCGGCACGTCAGTGCCGGCGGCAAGACGCACCACCTGCCCGCGCCGTTTTTCGTGCTGGCTACGCAAAACCCGCTGGAGCAGGAAGGCACGTACCCGCTGCCCGAAGCCCAGTTGGATCGGTTCCTGTTGTACATCAAGGTGGACTATCCCAGCGGCCTTGAAGAATGGGAGATCGCCCGCCGCGTCACCTCGGTTTCGCAGGGCAAGATCGAAGCCTGCATGTCGGGCCAGGAGATCATCGAACTGCAGAAACTGGTCACGCGCGTGCCCGTCAGCGACCAGGTGCTGGGCTACGCCTGGGCCCTGGTCCGCGCGTCGCGTCCCGGCACGAAAGAAGCGCCGGAGTTTGTCAACAAGTGGGTCAACTGGGGCGCCGGCCCCCGCGGCGTGTTGACGCTGGTCAGCTGTGCCAAGGCCCGCGCGATCCTGCACGGCCGCTATCATGCCACGATCGACGATATCCAGAAATTGGCCAAACCAGCCCTCCGCCACCGCATCGCCGGCAACTACGCCGCACAAGCCAACAATGTCGGCAGCGAACGTATGATCGAAATGCTGATGGAAGCCGTCCCCGCCGACCGGCACTACGAACGGCCGGCCGCGTAAGCGCGGCGACAGAATGTTCCCCAGGAGGACAAGAACAGGGGATTCGTCGTCGTTCTGCGTCAACCCGTGGGCCTTGGCCAAGCCGTCGCCATGCGCAGGTTGCCATTTCCTACGGGCTGGCCGCTTGGGCGACCAGCCCCCGCGCCGTCGTTAGGGTGCGGTGACGGTGACCACCGGGCGTCGCGATTCCCCCGCCGGCCAGAGGATCTGGTCGGTGCGGCCCGGCCAGCGGATCTCCAGACGCAGGCCGTCTTCGGCATGGTTCATGACGATGTGCGGATCTTCGACGTCGGCCGGCAGGGGCAGCAGCACCGCGGCAAACTCCGGTTGCACCGCCGTGGTGCGAAAGTTGAGACGCAGGTGATCGTCATACCGATCCACCTCGTGGCGCAGGGCCGCCGCGGCGGTCAGCCACAGCTTCATGCGCGGGGCATCGCTTGCCCCCTCCTGCCGCACCTGCCGCATGGGGGCGATCATCGCGGCGTCTTCGGCCAACAGCGTAATGTCTCCCTGGTCCGGAACAAAAGGCGGGCCCGCCTCGACGTCGGCGGTGATGACGACACGCTCCAGTTGCGCTCCCGCCTCGCGGGTAAAGAAACGCAAGGTATGCGTGCCTGGCTCCAAGGGGTAGCTGGCAGGTTGCGTCGGCACACCGCCACCCACTCGGCCCCACGTCCACTCGCGGCGCCCGGGCATGTGCCAGTCGAGCCGCGGGCCGTCATCGACCTGGACGAAAAACGAATCCGCTTTCGCCGTCTCCGCGCCTGCCGCACGCACTCGTCCCCAGATGGCATAAGTGCCCGCTTTCTCAACCGGGAACGTCCAGACGAACTCGCCCCGGCCGGTTTCGCCGTCCGGGGTTTCTGCCAGCGTGACGGGCAAGGCGTTTTCGGGTCTCAAAACGGCGCCGCCATGATTGTCGCTGGCGACGAGCATGCTATCGGAGGTGTGCATCATCCAGGTGTACTCGCGCTCCCGATCGTCTTTGCGGATATCGTCCAGGACCACGGCGTAGGCAGGCACCCCGTGAGCGGGACGGATGAACAAGGCGTGCCGCCGCGCGTGCTCGACCACCGCCCCCGGCTGGTCGTGATGGTTGCGGTTGTACGCCTCGGTAGCATCGGCCAGGGCATAACCATAGACCTCGTCATGGTGGTATTCCACCAGTTTCCCGCTGGTGCCTCGTCCGGCGCCGGAGCGAGCCATGCCCTCGCCATCGACGAGGACGCAGTTGTGAGCTACCGTTTGGTCGCGGCCTCCCGGCGCCCCGGTGTTTCCGTAACCAGAGTCGATGGCCCAGCGTTGGCCAAGGCCATACAGGGTAAAGTGGCCCTCGTCCGCCTGATCGTGCGTGACGGCATAGTAGGGCCCGGCTTCGATCGAAAACATCACGTCGGCGGCATCCCAGCCGGTGCGCCAAATACATAGACCTCGGCCCTCGAAATGCTGCGCCAGGGGCGCGCCGGCGGTCAGCGGATCGACGGGAGCAACGTCGTTGGCCCAGAGGATACGGAAGGGAGACTGGCCGCCTCCGGTATGGTCCCACAGCCACCTGGCCAAACCGCTGCGCTGAACGCCTGCCAACAACAGCATCGTCGGGTCGCCGAAACCGCTGTAGTTGGCGTCGTTGCGGGCCTCAAAGACCGCTTCGCCGGGTAACTGGGACAAGGCGTAGAACGGGGGGACGCCCCGCAGGTGAGGATGCTGCAGCAGGTCCGGCCCGCCGGCGCGGCGCAACGCGTCGGCAAAACGGAGGGCGTTGGTCAAGCCGTAGATGCCGTAACTGGTTCCCTCGACGTAGGCCCCGCGAGCGTCAAAGCCGTTGTCCAACCACCGCTTGATCTGCGCTGCGCAAAAAGCGGTCCACTTCGGGGCTTCCTCGGGATGGAATTCGTGGAGCGGAAGAGCGAGCATTCCCGCGGCCCCCAGGGCCACGCCCATAAAGTTGTGGTGAGGCCGCCACCACACTTGCTCGCGGGACACCTCGGCAATCATATTCCGGACGTACCCGGCACTGGTCTCGGCCCAGATTGTTTTCTGCTCGGGCGTCAGCGCTTCTCCCAGCCAGTCATAACCCACGGCAAGGCCGCGCATGATGTCCCCGCGGGCTCCGGCAAATCCTCGAGCGATGTCCGGATCCGTGACAGGCAGTTTCCGAGCCGCCGCCGCCAGCAGCAGGGCCCCGTGCCTGGCAAACCGCTCTTCCCCGGTGATCTGGTAGGCAAAGCCGAGCGTCTCCATCCAGTCCGTGAGCCGTCGCCCAAAGTAGTGCCCCAGGATCTGGACACGCCATGGCGTTGCAGGCCGCCCGTCCACCGTCTCGGGGTCCGCATAGCCGCGGGCGTCGGGGTTGCAGTATTCCTCGGCGCGTTGCCGGATGCGCTCCCAGACGGCCGCTTCCTCGCCCTCCGCCACGGTGGCCCGCAGACGCGGGATGTCTTCCTTCGAGAACCACAACGACGGGCCGGCTTGAAGATCGGGGCAAGCAAGAAGAAGCAAAGGCAGAACGGTGCAGGCGAGTTTCATCATGACAAGTCCTGTAGCTGAACTCGCAAGAGTTCAGCGATTCGAGGTACGAAGTTACTTCAACGCTTTGCCGAACTTGTTATAGTTCACCTTGACCGCGTCATCCAGGTCGGTTCCGACTTGCTGTTCAATTTGCTGTTTTGCTTCCGTTGCCCATTTCGCAAGCTGGAAGCTTACGCCACGACTGGATTGACAGCCCGCAAGCTCGTGGGGGGCGGCTGAGAACAAGATCCGGGCGGGGGCAATATGCCATTTCACACCCTTTATGGTGCAAAATGAACACGCCAGGCCGTGGCACAAAACGTCAAGAGAGAAATACGAAATCCGCTTGTCGTTTCACCAACCCTATGGTTATCCTGATCAAATGCGCAAGCGTTATTTGCACGCGGAGCCTTGCCAGGAGAAACCAGAATGAAATTCTGCCTCGGACGGTTTGCATGGGTTGGCCTGATTCTGACCGCGAGCCTTTCTCCCGCCTGGGCGGCGGGCCCCGAGGCGGCGGTGGATTCAGTCGCAGAAGCGGCCTGCCTGCCTGTTTGCAACGACGCAAGCCGAGGGGCTTTGGGTTCAATGACAGGCAAGCCGCCTGTGGCGACCCTTGCATCCTCTGCCCGCGAACCGCAGCTGGTCGCCGACGAGTTCCAAGCGGCGCTGGCGAGGATTTCTGCGGCCACGGCCGCCAAGCCGCCCGAAGCGATTGAATTCCCGCCCCACCAGGCTCGGTTCGTGCGGGTGGCCATTCACGAGACCAGCGGCTCTGCCCAACCGGGCATCGACGAACTCGAAATCTATGGCCCCGAGGGCAAAGAGAACCTCGCCTTGGCCGAACGGGGCGCCGTGGCCAGTGCCTCGTCGCTGCTGCCCGGTTACCCGATTCACCAGATCAAGCACTTGAACGACGGGCTTTATGGAAACGACCACAGCTGGATTGCCGCCACCAGCGGCCTCGAGTGGGTGCAGATTGAATTCCCCGAGCCGGCCTGCGTCGCCTGCGTGATCGTCACTCGCGACCGCAGCGGCCAGTATCGGGACCGCATTCCGGAGGTCTTCGAGGTACACGTCTCGCAGGACGGGCAGCAGTGGCAGGCGATCGCCAAGCGGGATCGAACCGCGGCCAACCGGGCTCGGCGGCTGCCCTACCTGCCGCTCGACCGGTTGCCCGAAAAGAGCTGGGACGGATTCTTGCAGTACACCTTCCTTCGCGAGCGGACGACGTGGAGCAACATGCCGGCGGACGATCACCTATCGCCGCTGGTGGTCGATCGGCCCGCCGTCCCGGGCGGTGCGCCGTATTGGAACCGCCTGGCGCATCGGGCGCCGCTCGAACGGGTACTGGTGCTGTTCGAGGAACTGATCGAGCGGCTGGCGGCGCGGGGGCTGGATGTCACCGCGGAACGTATCCAGGCGGCCGACTTGCGGCGTCGAGCGGCCGACGAGCCGGACAGCCAGCCGCTGTACCTGGCGGCGCGGCTGGCCAAGCGGCAGCTGTTTTTCCGGGATCCCGATCTGGCGCAGCTGGAGCGGATCCTGTTCGCCAAGCGGCATCCGTTTCTGGAGTCGCACAACTACAGCGAGCACTTCGACGGGATGCTCGAGCCGGGCGGCGGCGTGTTTGTGCTGCAGATTCCTCGGGACGAGCAGGACCGTTTGCGGCCGGACCGGGCCCGCATCCAGCAGTTGTTCGACGGCAGCCCTGGTATCGTGCGCGAGCCGATTTCGGATTACGACGCCCGGACCATCTACTTTGCGTATCGGCCCGACCAACCCGAGGTGGAAGGCTGGGCTTCGTATTGGCATCTGTACGCGATGCAAGCCGACGGTTCCGGACTGCGGCAGCTGACCGACGGGCCGTATCACGACTTCGACGCGGTATGCCTGCCCGATGGCGGACTGGCCTTTCATACGACTCGCTGCGAGGTCCGCTTCCTGTGCTGGCGGCCCCAGGCCTATGTGTTGTACCGCATGGCAGCCGACGGGTCCAACATGCAGCGTCTGTCCCACGCCAACTTGAGCGAGTGGAAGCCTTCGGTGATGTACAGCGGGCGGATCCTGTGGACCCGTTCGGAGTATTTGGACAAGGGAGCGAACTTTGGCCACACCCTCTGGTCCATTCGGCCGGACGGCACACATCCCGAGCTGGTCTTCGGCAACAACACGCCGCTCGGGTACAGCCAGGCGCACGAAGTGCCCGGCACGCACGAGATTGTCTGCACGCTCATGTCGCACGGCGACCACCAGGGCCCGATCGCGCTGATCGACCGGAGCAGGGGGCCGTTCGATACCGAGGCGATCACGAACATCACGCCCGACCGGCGGCCGTACTACGAGATGAACCGGTTGCATCACGATTCATTCCGCGATCCCTACCCGATCTCGCGAGACCACTTCCTGGTGGCGCACAACCCCGACGATCAGCACAACTGGGGACTGTACGTCATCGACCGGTACGGCAACCGCGAGTTGCTGTACGCGGATCCGGAGATCAGCAGCAAGCGTCCCAGTCCCCTGCGTTCGCGGCCGCGTCCGCCCGTGCTCGCGGGCACGTTGGACCCGGAGTTGGCGGCACGGGGCTTGGGCCAGCTCGCCGTGCAGGACGTTTACCTGGGGCTGGGGCCGGAAGTCGCTCGAGGCCGGGCGAAATACTTGCGCGTTGCCGAGGAGGTGCCCTCGCAACTGGAGCAGCTTCCCTGCGGGCAATTGCGCGCCGACCATCCGCCGTTCACCGACTTTTATGCCGCTCCGATTGGCCAGGTGCGGGGGCAAGTTCACACGTATGAAACGCGGACGGCGAACGCGGGGCTTACCGCGTTGCACACTCACTATGGCTGGCCCGAGCGCGTCACGAAGCAAGGCGACGGACGATTCAACATCCGCGAGGAGCTGGGCTGGCCCAGCTACGTGGCCAAAGCGTCGCTGGGCACGGTTCCGATTGCCGAAGACGGCTCGGCGAACTTCCTGGCTCCGGCGGGCAAGGTCCTGTACTTTCAGCTGCTCGATGCCGAGTACAACGAGTTGCAGCGGATGCGCAGCGTGATTCAATTGCAGCCCGGCGAGCGGCGCAGCTGTATCGGCTGTCACGAGGACCGGCAGGCATCGCCGCCGCCCGCAGTCGGCCTGGCCCTGCTCCAGCCGCCGCGGAATCTCGACCCGCCGCCGTGGGGCACCGCGGCGTTCGATTATCAGCGGGTGGTCCAGCCGGTGCTGGACGCCCACTGTGTCCGCTGCCACGACGGCCGCGAGCCGGGCCGGTCCGATTTGCGAGGGACGCTCGATGCGGCTCGCGTGCCCGCCTCGTACCGCGCGCTGATCGAGGGCGGCTGGGTCCACTATTTCGACTTCTTCTACGCCATGCGGCACTTCAAGGCCGAGCCGCTGTCGTTTGGTACCTTGCACAGCCGCCTGTGGACGGTACTGGGCGACAAGCATCACCAAGAGGTCTCGCTCGACGAGCCCGGAAAGCGAGCCCTCAAGGCCTGGATCGACCTGAACTGCCCCCTGTGGCCCGACTATCTCTATCGCCCCGACCGCCCCGAGTCGCAGACGGCACAGGTTCCGTGAAAGGCTGGTTACGAGCAACGATCGCAAGAATCCGCGGGACGAGCCCCAGACGTCTTTCAGCCGGCTCGTTGGGCAACCGCGCCGCTGACGGATACCCCCGGCAACAGGGACTCCGGCCGGCGCCATGTTCGTTCATCCCACCGGTCCCCCTGACACAAATCGTCGGTTGCTTCGTATACGGCCTACCGTCTATCATTGTCAGAAATTCGCAATCCGTAAGGAGCACGTTCATGCCAGTTGTTTCTGCCAAGCGAATGTTGGTCGATGCGGCGACAGGCGGCTATTCCGTCGGTGCGTTCAACGTGACCAATATCATTCAAATGGAGGCGGTGATCGAGGCGGCCGTTGCGCGGCGGGCGCCGGTGATCGTCCAGACGTCGGTCACGCCGGCAAAGTTTCTTCGCCCCGAGGTAATCGTGGCCGCCTTTCGGGCGCTGGCCGAACAAGCTCCCGTTCCCGCGTGCCTGCATCTGGACCATTGCACGGACATCGCATTTTGCAAACGTTGCGCCGACGTAGGCTATACGAACATCATGTTCGACGGCTCGCAACAGGACTTTGACGGGAACGTCCGCGACACGCGCGAGGTGGTGGAGTACTGTCATGGGCGGGGCGACATTACCGTCGAGGGCGAACTGGGGACCGTGTCGGGCGTGGAGGATCAAGTGCGGGTCGCGGAGACCGAAGCCGAGTTATGCGACCCGGCTCGGGCGCGGGAGTTTGTCGAACGCAGCGGCGTGGACTTGTTTGCTCCCGCCATCGGCACGGCGCATGGCGTGTACACGACCGAGAATCCCAAGATCGACTTTGACCGCTTCGAGAAGATTCAACGGATTGTCAACGGCGATCGGATCAACGTCCCGTTGATCGTGCATGGCGGAACGGGCTTGAAGCCGGAAGTCGTGCGGCGGCTGGTGGCCTTGGGCGGTGCGAAATTCAACGTGTCGACGGATCTGAAGTATGCTCTGATTGACGCGACGTACGACTATATTGCGTCGCATCGAAACGAATACAATCCGGGGAAAATCGACATCGCGGCCAAACGGGCCGTCATGGAGCGGGTCAATCAGTGGATCGACCTGCTGGGCTGCGACGACAAAGCCGCCGTGGCCGGGTAGACGAGCGGCATGAATCCAAACCGGGCGTTCCTCTTCGATCAGGACGGCACGCTTTGCAACAAGGAGACGAATCCATGATCGATTTTCAGGGGCTCGATGCGCGGACGCTGGCTCAAGTCATCGACTTTTCGATCCTCTCCAAACAGACCACCGAGGCGGAGATTCGCGCGGGCTGCGCCCTGACGCGTCAGTATGGTTTCGCCGCCTTCTATGCGAGCAGCGCCTACTGGGCGCCGGTGGTCCGCGAAGAATTGGCCGGCATGGACCATGTGGAAATCGGCACCGGAATCGCCTTTCCTTTCGGCACCGCGCCGGCGGTGGTCAAGGCCTTCGAGGTCGAGGACGCCGTCCGCCGCGGCTGTACGGCCATTGACCTGGTACTGAACATCGGGGCCTTGAAAAGCGGTGACTATCCGACCGTGGTCGAGGAGCTGCGCATGTTCAAGCAGGCCGCCGCCGGAGCGGTGACGAAGTGCATCCTGGAAGTGTGTTACCTGAGCGACGAGGAAATCGCCACCGGCAGCAAGCTGGTGGCCGAGGCCGGCATCGACTTTGTCAAAACCTCCAGCGGCCAATTCGAAGGCCCCAGCCTCTCGCAGTTTCTCGTGATGCGCGATGCGGTCCGCGACGCACCCGTGCGGCTAAAGGTCGCCGGCGTGAAATTCCCACGCCCGCAAAATGCCCTGGTCTTCCTGCGGGCCGGGGC
>Ga0351913_1281_pt1 | contig 11292 bp, 9 predicted proteins | sample TotcelHT113001M4_FD_206865 | JGI IMG/M metagenome (GOLD analysis project Ga0351913, IMG submission 206865) | Enriched cells from coal bed in the Powder River Basin, Montana, United States - Total cells T11 rep1 HSBNCT.T11.300.1.M4 ... | reverse complement strand
TTCGGGACTTTTTGCGAGGCCCACCTCGCCGAAGATCCTGGGATCATCGAAGGCCAGGCGGTGGCCGTTTTCGAACGAGATCAGCAGGCGGGTATGACTGGGCTCCTTTGCCCCGCTTTCCAGGTAGATCATGCTTCCCGTGAGGCCCAGATGAAGCGCCAGCCAGAGCGAATCGTGCAGCTTCAAAAAGAGCCTCTTTCCATGCCGCAAGGCACAATGAAACTGCTTCCCAGCCAGAGCCTCCTCCAGATCTTTCGCCGGTACCTTGGCCAGGATGCGCTCGTCCTTGACCTCGGCAGCCCGGATGGTCTGGTGGCGCGCCGTGACCTCCAAATACCTGCGAGCCATCTCCACCTCAGGAAGTTCAGGCATGGTTATTATCACCCACACAAACAGTATCTATCAAGACAGAGATGAGCTAGATAGCGGCACCGGAAAGGGCATCTTTGCAGCCGCATGACCTCTGATCAGGAATATTTTGCGCCGCATGATAGATTATCTCCCTAACAGTTTCCAGGCACTTATTCATCATATCGGCAATCTCAGAGATAGCGAGGTCGCTTCCGCCCGCCATTCCGGCGGCGGGATTGGTGATGATGCACAGCGACGCATAACAAAGCGCCGCCTCCCTGGCCAAGACTACCTCGGGATAGCCGGTCATGCCCACTACATCCCCGAACTGGCGCATCATTCTGATCTGGGCGGGCGACTCCAGATGCGGGCCTTCGGCACAGACGTAGACGCCCTCTGCAACCTGCTGGCCAAGCGAGCGGGCCGCCTCGGCCAGAGAATTGCGAAGCACCGGGCAATAGGGCAGGCTCATATCCACGTGAACCGCTTTTTCTTCAAAGAAGGTATTGATCCTGCATTTGGTGAACTCCACAAAATCGCCCGGCAAAAAGATGCTGCCCGGGGGGTGCCCGGCCATGCTGCCCACGGTGTTGGTGGAGATGATAGCGCCGACGCCCGATATCCTGGCGGCGGAGATGATGGCCCGGTAGTTGACTTTATGGGGAGGAAGGTGATTGTCTCCATGGCGGGAGATGAAGATAACCTTCTGTCCCTTCATCCTGGAACGGACAATGGGAACTCTGCCATAGGGCGTCTCCACCTCGTCATCCAGCCCTTCCAGGGCGAAGCCCACGCCGCCGATGACGGCCAGATCAGGATTCATAAGAGCATTTGGCCCTCCCTCTTAAAATGCTTTTCAGATCGGCGGCATAAGTGGCGGGCGGAAGACTCCCTTCTCCGTGATCAGTCCGGATATCAGCTCCAGAGGCGTGGCATCAAAGGCCGGATTGTAAACGTCGATGCCCTGGGGCGCGAGTTGCACGCCCGCCATGCTGCATACCTCCTCGCACCCTCGCTCCTCCACGACGATGTCCTCTTCACTATGCAGGCGATCGAAGGTGGAGAGCGGCGCGGCCACGTAGAATGGGATCTTATGATATCTGGCCAAAACAGCATGGCTGTATGTGCCGATCTTGTTGAAGACGGCATCCCTGGTGATGCGATCGGCACCCACGATTACCTTGTCGATTTTGCCCTTCCTCATCAGGCTGCCGGACATGCTGTCGCAGATGAGCGTAACCGGTATTTCGTCCTGGGCCAGCTCCCAGGCAGTCAGGCGTGAGCCCTGGTGCAAAGGCCGGGTCTCGCAGGCGTAGACATGGATGTGCTTGCCTGCGGCAACGGCTGAGCGGACGACGCCCAAAGCCGTGCCCCAGCCCACGCAGGCCAGCCTTCCGGCATTGCAGTGGGTGAGGACATTATCGCCGTCATCCAGAAGCTTAGCTCCGTTCTTTCCAAGGAGCTTGTTGATGCGGATATCCTCCTCAGCGATCTCCTCAGCCTCCCGAAGAGCAGCAACACGAATCTCTTCTGCCGTCTCCTCAAGGGCCGCCGCTCGCATCGCTCTATCCACGCCCCAGGATAGGTTTATGGCTGTGGGGCGCGAGCCCTTGATCATATCGGCGGCATTCTCCAGCTCACCCATCAACTCCAAGGCATTGGAAGCCCCGGAGAGCTCGGCTGCCAGCGCTATGCCATAGCCTCCAGCGGCCCCCAGAGCAGGCGCGCCGCGCACGCGCAGGGTCTTGATAGCTTCGATGAGCTGCCGGACGCTTTTTATGCGCAGGGGCAATAGCTCGGCGGGAAGCCGGGTCTGATCGATCAGCCACAGGCCGCCGTCCCACCAGATGGTTTTCGATTCACACATGCTCAAGAAGAGATCACCATGCATGATGCGGACATACTGGTATTATTATTTTTTGCTGCGTCAAGATGCGTGTGTAGTCCCGAAACCTTTGACTTTATATACCCATCAATGGGGCATGGGAAAGAAGAATAAAGTTGTAAAGCTAACAGATAGGAAGATCAGATATATCATTCGGGCCAAAAAGAGATGCGATAGCACCAATAAAATCGCGCAGGATATGAAGTTGAGTCCATCCACGGTGAAACGTGTCTGGATGCACTGGACGAAAACCAAGATGCCCCTAAACATTAAGAAATTTGGAAGAAAGAAAAAGACTCTGGATGAAGAGTCAGTTAATCTGATACTCGAAGTCCACAAAGAGCAAAATTTGGGCGCAAGACGGCTGGAAAAGATCATTGATTTCACGCATGGAAAGCATATCCCGCATAACGCTATTCATAATGAACTGCTATCTCATGGCTTGGCCAATGCGAACCGCAATAAATCGAAGCGCAGAAAACCCTGGATTCGGTTCGAACGCAAGCACAGCCTGTCCATGGTGCATCTGGATTGGCATACCAGCATTCACGATGGGAAAAAGGTGTTCGTCTGCGCGGTCCTCGATGATAGTTCGCGGCGCATTCTCGCGGGCGGAGAGTTCGATGCGGAAACAACAGATTACGCCTTACGGCTCCTCAAAGAAGCCATGGGCAGATTTGGCTGGCTGACAGGTATTAGAGAGGTTTTAACCGATAGAGGGACCCAATTCTATGCCAACAAGCGAGACAAGAACGGCGATGCAGATAGCAGATTTGAGGACTTTCTTAAGGAGAATAAAATCAAACACATCAAAGCTCGCGTCAAGCATCCTCAGACCAATGGAAAATTAGAAAAATGGAACGACACTTATGAACGCAACAGGTTTAGGTTCGATAATTTTGACAATTTCATGAATTGGTATAATACGGTTAGATTTCATGAATCGCTGGATACAAAATGGTATCTACAGACGCCAGATATCGCATTCTGGTCAAGGCTGCCGGAAGGGTGCAAATTGGGAATGTTCCTGAATCGGATGGAGACTGAATTAAATGGTTGCTGAAGAATATAACGATCCGGCCGGAGTATATAAAGTCCAAACATTCGGGACTCTACACTGCGTCAAGATGCGATTGCCCGTCGCAATGTACTGCTGCAAAAGATGCATACTTGTGAACGAAGCGGCCTTCCGAAAGATACACTCGATTTCTCTTGCTATTCAGATGGTTGATTATGATCTCTCGTCCCTTAAAAGAGAGTCTTTTATAGTTAGACCAATTTAATTTAAGGGCATTTTGCCTTCTGCCCGAGATGAGAAATCACGATAGCCACACACACAGCAGGAATTTGGAGAGTGCAATCAATGCCGGCCTGCAAATATCACACAGGCCCATCGGTAGGCCTTTGCTTAGCCCTATGCCTGCTGATCCTGGCGGATCTTGGGACGATATCAGCGGAAGCTGAGGATGGTCGGCCCCAGATTCTTATCCTTAACTCCTACGCAGAGGACCATCCCTGGGTGCATGATGAGATGGAGGGCTTCATGCAGGTCTACCACAGAGAAGTTCCGAGTTCTCCTGATCCCATGATCGAGTACATGGACTGCATGCAATATCCTGAGAAGGAATACCAGAGATACCTTCTCGATCTCTATCGCTATAAATATTCGAAAAAAAATGTGGATCAGGTCGTTGTTTTCGACAGCCCGGCGATGGCCTTTGCCATTGAAAACCGAGAAGAGCTCTTTCCGGAAGCATTTATCATCTTTTCTGGGACGAAAATCGATACCGATTCGATGAACTTCAGCCAGGAGAAGTTCACCGGCACAGTACAAAAGACAGAGATAGCCGGCACGCTGCAGACAATGCTACAGCTTCATCCGCATACTAAACAGGTTCTTGTGGTGCTGGATGACACGGAAATAGGGGATTCATTGCGAGATGAGCTGGACGAATTAAGCCCTTCTCTAACCGACGGATTGAGCTTGTCGGTGCGACAGGCTCCGCAGGATGGCAATATGAGTCATGTGCTCATTTCAGTGGAGGCTCTTGACAGCAGCAGCCTTGTTCTCTCCGGCCTTTTTAACTACAATGAAAGTGGCATAACAATCAACTCCAGTGAGGCCACCGCTATGATCAGCTCTCACAGCCGGGTGCCTGTCTACGGCCTTTGGGATTTTCAGCTAGGGCACGGCATTGTGGGAGGCAAACTTGCATCCGGGCGAGTTTTAGGGGAGAATGCAGCCGCTCTTGCTGCTAAGGTTTTAACTGGAGACAAGACTCCTATAATGCAAAATCTTTCCGCGATACCGCAATTTGATCGGGAGCAATTGAAGCGCTTCGGCATTTCCGAGCAGTCCCTGCCCCAGGGAAGCCAGGTGATCGATTTTCAGCCTTCCATTTTTGAGAGGTATAATTCGCTGATCCTGGCACTGGCTACCATGCTTCTTTCCATAGTCCTGGGGCTTGTCACCATCTCGGCTCTGAACATCCGACAGCAATCCGGAACCGAGAGAGAGCTGAAAGAGAGCGAGCAGAAGTACCGGGAGCTTTCCCTTCAGTTGCCACAGACTACATTTGAGCTGGACGCTCTGGGCAATTTGGTATTTATCAACCGTTTTGGCAGCCAGGTATTTGGCTATACTCACGATGATCTTGCGGCGGGCTTGAACATACTCCAGATTGTGGCTGAGGAGGATAAAGAAAGGTTGAGCCAGGACATCAATCTGGCAATGCAGGGAAATGCACAGGCAAGAGAATACCGGCTGAAAAAAAAGGATGGCAGCACTTTTCCGGCTATTGCTTATTCGATACCCATAGTTAAAGAGGGGCGCACTGTGGGGCTTCGGGGAATCTTTCTGGATATCTCTGAACGCAAACGAACCGAGCTGGCTTTGAAAGAATCAGAGAATAAGTTTCGGGTACTGGCGGAAAAGTCTCTTGTCGGAGTATATATCGTCCAGGACTGGAAATTCAAGTACGTCAATCCCAGGTTTGCGGAGATGTTTGGATACAGCGTTGAGGAAATGATCTCTAAAATAGACCCTAGAGACATAGCATCTGCAGATGACTTGGAAAAAATTGCAGATGGTATTCAAGACAAACTCGTCGGTGAGAATGGGCCCCTTTACTATGAGATCATAGGGATCACCAAGAAAGGTGATTTAGTTAATATTCTGGTCTTTGGATCAATGACCTCTTATGAGTCCAGTCCAGCAGTTGTAGGGACTGCTCTGGATATAACTGAAAGAAAGCATATCGAAGAGGATCTGAGGAGGGCCAAGGAAGCTGCGGAGGCTGCGGCAAGGGCTAAATCAGAGTTTCTGGCAAATATGAGCCATGAGATCCGAACACCTATGAATGCAGTCATAGGAATGACAAGCCTCATTTTGGAGACCGACCTGAATTCAGAGCAAAAGGAATATCTCGAAACCATCAAAAATAGCGGCCAGGCCCTACTCTCCATCATCAACGACATTCTTGACTTCTCCAGGATTGAGAGTGGGAAGATCGATCTGGAACGCCATCCATTTACACTGAGTTCTTGCATAGAGGAAGCAATAAACCTCATCTCAACACTTGCCTCGGTGAAAGGCTTAGAGCTACATTATACTGCAGAAGGCGATATCCCAGAAGCAATTGCCGGTGATAAATCAAGGATTCGCCAGGTTCTGGTCAACTTGCTCTCCAATGCTGTGAAGTTTACACAAAAAGGCGAGATAGAGGTCAGGGCAAAGGCATCTAAACTTGCCGATGACAACTGCGAGATACAGTTTTCAGTAAGAGATACCGGGATTGGCATATCTCAGGAAACGTTGGACAGGCTTTTCCAGCCATTCTCGCAGGCCGATGCATCAACCTCCCGGAAATATGGTGGAACCGGCCTTGGTCTGGCCATAAGCAAGAGGCTGGTTGAACTCATGGGCGGAAGAATCTGGGTCGAGAGTGTGGAAGGCAAGGGAAGCACATTTTACTTCACCATCCAGGCCAAAAAATCAACCATTCCGGTCAATAAGGCATTGCCGGTATTCATGCATCAAGATCAACCGAAGCCAACCAGGGAACTATCCATTCTCCTGGCCGAGGACAACATGGTCAACCAAAGGATGGCCATTCTCATGCTTAAAAAACTTGGATATAACGCAGATAAAGTGGCCAACGGCCTCGATGTCCTCTTGGCACTGGAGAGTAAATCCTACGACCTGATCCTGATGGACGTGCAGATGCCTGAGATGGATGGCCTGCAGGCCACCAGAGAGATCCGCAGGCGATGGTCTTCGGGCGGTCCTAAGATTGTTGCTTTGACGGCACACGCCATTGCAGGCGATAGGGAAAAATGTCTTGAGGCAGGCATGGACGATTATCTATGCAAGCCAATCAATCTCGGGGATCTTAAAGTAACCTTAGAGCGTGCTTTTCTCGATTGATGCTACTTTATAATCCCTAATGCGATCTCCAATAGGACAATAACGAATGGAATAATAATTATTAAAGTGATATATAATAACTCATTGGTGCCAAAAGGCCATTCGCACATCTTATTTAACTTGTCCTGAACAATAAAAATATCTTTTAAGTTCGAAATATTCTGGTCAGTTGGAACCTCGAAAGAACCATCCATTGCCGCCCTCAGTTGAGATGAGAACCGTTCAATTTTTTCTTTTTTAGTTGAGATCATCATCCTGTGTATGCTATACTGGGGCAGGATGAAGTAGGCGAAAAGCAAGAACGCAAAGCTTAGAAACCATAATATCATCTGCAAGGATGAAAACTGAGGGGGTACGATGATGTGGAAAAAGCCCCATATAACGTAGACGCTTGCTGCGCATATTGTGAACTTCGAGTATAGCAGCCCGATAGCGTGAAAGTCTGAATACAAAGCATCAATGCGCAGTGGCAAGACCCCAATTTTATGCACGGCAAATGCCGTCATAATCAAAATATATAAGCCAGCTCCTTCCAGATAGACTGCTAAATAGTATGTAAATTTAAAAATAAAAAACGAAATACTGGAATCGAATGACACTGCATGGTAATCGATGCCGGTAATATGAACAAAAAGAATAAATATTATTGCAAAAAGAATCATTTCTTTGTCGTTGAATATGTCTGCCTCCTGTTTCCGGCAGGTTTCAACTATAGCTTCCTTCGGCAGCTCAACTACGCTAATGAGAATATCCTCAAACGATTCTATTTTATTGTGCGCCCAACTGATAATCGTGCCCTCTAAGGCAATTATGACTGAAATGATCAAGAACGCTTCTATATATCGAAATGTTTTTTCAAATAGCATCAAAATTAGAGTTGAAATCAATAAAAGAGCAAACGACACGAGAGGCCATCCCAGATAATATGGGATGGGAATTGAGGAGACAAGCATCTCAATATGTGTCTTATTGGATTGTCCTTTTGGATCTAAAATGCTGTAATTCATAAATTTGAGGCTACCACGCCGATCATGTGGATTTATCTATCAACATATTGTATTTAATATATTCCGATCCGTAGCTCCTCGATTTCGCGGGATACTAAACAAAGCAATCTGAAATTCCTCTATCTTGGCTGAACACAGAGCTAAATTATCCCCAATGGGCCACTATGTGTCTCCACTCAACTCTGCCCTTGTTATCACCATTTTATATTTTAAACTCGTAGTGAATTGATGTAAAGGAGTTATAATATATATTTTTCCCTGCTAGATGCCGAAAATATTTCCTGAAACTTTATGATCTCATCCCTTACATTCTCTCTTGCAACGACGCAGGATATGGCGCACAGGCCGTCTGCTCCTGCTCTGACGACCTCCCCTGCATTGGAATGATTGATGCCGCCAATTGCTATCAGGGGAAGATCTACCTTGGCTCGAATCTCTTCGATCAGTCTAATGCCAGCCGGCTTTCCTGCATCAGGTTTTGTCGCCGTCTGGAAGATAGGAGAGACTCCCAGATAGTCTGCTCCGATGCTTTCCGCCTGCAGGGCTTCGGCAAGATTGTGGACAGTGACGCCGATTATCTTTTTGGGACCGAGCAGTGTGCGAGCTGCAAGGCATGGCATATCGGATTGGCCCAGATGGACGCCATCAGCCTCTGCTGCAAGCGCAATGTCTACCCGATCGTTGATGAGAAAAATAGAGTCAGAGTTCCGGCATATTTCCCTGAGCCGCACGGCTTCCTCATACATCTGCCGGGTTTCTGCGTTCTTGTTTCTGTACTGGACAACTTCCACGCCACATGAAACTGCCTGTAGCACGTCCCGCTCATTCCCGGCGCGGCTCAATTTGCTGTCTGTTATGAAATAGTATCCTTTCACTCTTCGATCCTCTGCATCCGTTCTACCGTTTCGGCATCAAGATTGTACGCGGCATCAAAAAACTTTTCTTTGAAGCTGCCCGGCCCTCTCGTCTGTGCGGCCGCTATCTCGGCAGCGACCTCGTAGCAGACAAGACCGGCTACTGCAGCTAAAACGCAGTCCTTTTCCACGGCGGCAAAGGTGCCTATTATCGAGGTGGCCATGCATCCCGTGCCCACAATATTGGCCATCATGGGGTGGCCGTTCTTCACCAATACCACTCTTTTCTCGTCGGCCACGATGTCCTCTTTGCCGGTGATAACGACTGTGCAATTCCTTTCTTTGGCCAGTCCTCGCGCTATATCCTGCAGGTTCTTCTCAACAGTCGAGGCATCGACGCCCTTGGTCTGGACGCTCTCCCCGGCCATGCGAGCGATCTCTGAAGAATTGCCTTTTATGATGCTCACCCTTATCTTATCGAGGATCTCAAAGCATTTATCATCGCGAAATTTTGTGGCGCCAGCCCCGCAGACATCAAGCACAACAGGTATTCCCTTTTGGTTGGCACTTTTCCCGGCAAGTATCATTGCATCGACAAAATCAGATGTCAGCGTTCCGATATTTAAAACCAGGGCAGAAGCTATGCCTGCCATCTCGGCAACCTCTTCTCTAGCATGAGCCATGACCGGAGAGGCTCCAAATACCTTTACGATATTGGCACAGTCGTAAATAGTCACCCAATTTGTCAGGTGGTGTATGAGCGGCTTTTCCTTTCTCACTCTTTCCAGGCAATCTGATGCAATGCTTTTCACGGACAGCCTCCAATTCTCATTCGAATATCAGACATATGATGGCGAAATTTGTAGAGCTTCATTGTATTTTCACTTAGCACGGGCGGCCTTCTCTGAAGGAAAGCCTTTGATTCAACAAGTTAAAACGTTTTCTCTTCTCATGCAGGCCAAAGCTAACCCTGGGCTCACAGGTCACCTGCGCCTTGAGCGCGAGGGCACGCTCGCGTGAGCGAGCGAATCTGGACGTTGTCGAGCTCTGAGCGGCCCAAGTCATCAGGCAAGTATCTTCCAGTCCGAAGGTTCCTTACCCATGGCCAGCCTCTTGAACTGCTTGCGCGGGCGGCCGCCCCCCATGCGAGCGGAGGGCCGCTCAGCGTTTGGCTATGATGCGTTCCTGGGATCGCTTGGCGAGAGGCTGCTCAAGGCTGGCCGGACGAAAGTACCTTGATTGTTTCATTGGAAAACTTGAACACAGTTGGATTCGAGGTGTCAAGATCTATGGATTTATCCCTAAAGGCAAAAGGCTGGGTGGAGCTTGAGGGAAGGCGGCTTGGAGAGAGCGATGTCCGTGCTATTCTACTGCAAAAACCGGGAGCGATCTCCAAATTTGGCGGCGAGTTCTTTTTAGAATGGAATGGCTGCAAGGCGCGCGATCATTTCGGGATCATGCCTGGAGACTGCCCACCGGGAGCTGTGGTCTGCAGCGGCAAAGAGTTGGGAAGAGTGGACCCCAATTATCCGCTCATCGATCTGGATGAGGCCATAAGGATCGCGGTGCAGCTTCGCAGTGATGAAGGCGTTGTAGCCCTCTCGGGAGGCGTAGACTCGGCACTGGTCGCCCGGCTGGCCGGCAGGGAGTGCGTTGTGGTGGGAATTGCCGGCTCACATGACCTCATGCATGCAAAGCAGGTAGCAGAGGAGTTTGGCCTGACCCTTAATCAGGTCATAATAGATCCGGCATCAATCGAGGAAGCCCTGGCCCAGGTTCTGGCCGTCATTCCCAAGAAAGATCCGGTAAATGCATCCATTGCCACAACACTGTATTTTGTTTCCCGGTGGGCAGGGCAGCACGGATGGCAGCGCATCCTGGCCGGGCAGGGGGCGGATGAGCTCTTTGGGGGCTACTCTCGCTATTTGCAGACAGAAACATTAGCCGAGGATCTGGAGAAGGATTTCCTGGGACTTCCCCGGCAACTGGCCAGAGATCAGGCTGTGGCCGGGCTGCATGGCGCATACTTCTCCTTGCCCTACATGGACTTGAGGGTAGTAGTAGCTGCCAGGGCTATTCCGCCGGAAATGCTGGTGCAGGGTGGGGTACGCAAGAGACCGCTGCGAGCTGTTGCCGAAAGGCATATGCCGCCAGCAATTGCCCAATATGAAAAGAAGGCTATGCAATACGGCAGCGGTGTCATGAAGGAGATACAGAAGCTGGCCGCCCGGGGGGGTTACAAGAGATCGCTGCAGGATTATCTGCTTGAAATCTGCAAGAAGGAAGGCCTGGATATTGGATGATATGTGGGATGATATAGAGCTGTGCCACCGGATAGGAAGGCCCGGCTGCCATGGGCAAGCAGCCCATCATTCGAGCAGCTCTCTTAAAATGGAATAAAATTTGTCCTTTGCCCTTCTCTCTATCCAGGGCTTGTGCCCACAATCTTCCAGCAGAATGAACTGAAAGTATCAGGGATGATGCCACCAATTTTTTTGGATTTTAACGGAAAGCAAAAGGAGAGTGGGTAAATTGAAAAGAAGGAACGCCTGGAATAAGGCAACAGAAGCCGGTGGGCCATCAAAAATTGTAGTAGGAGCAAAATTTATTCTTGCTCTGCTGGCTCTGGCAACGCTGTGCGTCTGCGCTGCGGCACAGGATGAGACAACAGATGTGGTATAAAAAGGGGCGGGATCTGGATAGAAATGGATTTTACGAAGAGGCCGTTAAGGCATACGATAGGGCTATAGAGCTTGAACCGAGCAATGC
>Ga0351913_1203_pt2 | contig 11331 bp, 15 predicted proteins | sample TotcelHT113001M4_FD_206865 | JGI IMG/M metagenome (GOLD analysis project Ga0351913, IMG submission 206865) | Enriched cells from coal bed in the Powder River Basin, Montana, United States - Total cells T11 rep1 HSBNCT.T11.300.1.M4 ... | reverse complement strand
GGCGACCGCATGGCGTTCTGGGGCGGCTCGCTGGACTGCCAAAAGACGCTGCCCTACGGCACGCCGGACGAAGTCGTCCGCGAAGTCGAACAGCACTTGCGCGTGTTCGCCCCCGGCGGCGGGTACGTGTTCGCGTCGGTCCACAACATCCAGGCAGGCGTCCCGCCGGAAAACGTGGTCGCCATGTTCGATACGGCACTAGCGTTTCAACCGTAGGAAGTTCTTTTGCGGAGAATCGATCCGACGGAACGTTGAACGTCGGCGGCCGGGCCCGCGTGACTGTCGGGCCGGCGTGACAATCGCGAGACGCGCTGATAGAATGCACCGTGACTTCGTAGCACAAGCTGCCAGCCTGTGTGAGACGTTCATGGCATCGTCCGTTGTCTAGGAGTTCGGAGTGCGTCGCATGTCAACTTCCGTCGTATCGTCTCCCGCCGCGCGCGGGGACACCGCGATCTTGCCTGCCGAAGCGGACACCGTGTGGCGAATGTCGGTGCAGCAATATCACGAGATGATTCGCGCCGGCATCCTGTCCGACGACGATCCCGTGGAACTTCTCGATGGCTTGCTGGTGAAGAAGATGCCTAGAAACCCGTCCCACAGCACCGCAACGCGCATGGCCCGAGCCGCATTGGAACGTCGTTTATCGCCAATTTGGCTGGTCGACACGCAAGAGCCGATTAGCTTGGCGGCAAGCGAACCTGAACCCGATGTGATCGTGGTCCGCGGAGGACGCGAACGGTACGTGACGCGGCATCCCGGCCCTGTGGACATCGCGTTGGTAATCGAGGTCGCCGAGGCGACGCTGAAACGCGACCGAGACGTGAAGCAGCGGCTGTACGCCGAAGCAGGCATTCCGGCGTATTGGATCCTGAACCTCGTCGAAGGCTTTGTCGAACAATACCTCGTGCCGTCGGGCGCGGTCGAGGTGCCTGGCTATCGCGAACGGAGCAAGTTTCAGCCGGGAGACTCCATCTCGCTGGTGCTGGGCGAGGAAGTGCTCGCCACGGTTCCGGTCTCCGAGCTACTGCCCTGACGCCATGTCGCGGGCGTGATAGCTGCTGCGGACGAAGGGACCGCTGGCAACCTTTTGGAAGCCGAGCATCTTGGCGGCAGCGCCCAGTTCGTCGAACTCCTCCGGCCGCAGATAGCGAACGACCGGCAGGTAGCGGCTGGGGTCCGGTTGCAAATACTGGCCCACGGTCAGAAAATCCACGTCATGATCCCGGAGATCGGCCAGTACGTCCAGGACTTCTTCCAGCGTTTCGCCGACGCCCAGCATCAGGCCGCTCTTGGTCTTGATCGCCGAGTCTTGCTGCTTGACGCGTCGCAGCAATTCCAGCGTCCAGCGGTAATCCGATTTGGGCCCGCGCAGGCGACGATACAGGCGCGGCACGGTTTCCGTGTTGTGATTGAAGACTTCCGGCGCCGCCTCGACGACGCGCTCCAGGGCGGCGGGCGTATCGACAAAGTCGGGAGTCAAGACCTCGATCGTCGCGCCGGTTCGCCGACGGACGGCAGATACGCACTGATAAAAATGATCGGCGCCGCCGTCCGGCAAGTCGTCACGGGTGACGGACGTGATGACGACGTGCCGCAAACCGAGCCGGGCCGCGGCTTCCGCGACGCGCTGCGGTTCGTCCGCCGCTGGCGGTGCGGGCCGCCCGCGCGGCACGGAGCAGAATCCGCAAGCCCGCGTGCAGATGTTCCCCAGGATCATGAACGTCGCCGTCTTCTGGGCATAACACTCCATGCGGTTCGGACAGCGCGCGTGATCGCACACCGTCTCCAGCTGCAACTCGTCCAGCAGATGCGACGTAAAATGATTGGCATTCCCTTTGGGAACCCGCCGCTTGAGCCAGCGCGGCAGACGCCGCTCGGCACCCTGCGGTGGACTGTTGTTCAAAATCGGCAATTCAGGTTTGGCAGGCATCGGACTTCCAGGCGTTTGCAGGTGCGGACGACAGCCAGGGATGCCCCGTGAACAGGTGGTACCGCTCGCAATCAAAGGCGGCGGACAGCGTTTTCACCAAAGCAGCCCTCACGCCTGACATTCTAACGGCCGCCTGCCGTTCGGCCAGGAGGCAGCCCATGACGGATTTGCCGTTCTCCGGGTCGGAATGCGGCGGAAACACGTCCACAAAGGCGTACCGCCGCATGGCCGGGTTGACGTTGATGAATGCGCCATGACAAGTAATTCCACCGCGGACCGCCACGCCTACATTGGCCAACAGCCCCGAACGGCCCCACACGCCGAAACTTCCGTCATGCATTTCGCCGCGGACGTTCACTTCGGCAAAACCCTCGACCAGTCCGCGCTGAAATCGCCGCAGGTACTCGCCCACCGTCCAGCCCAACAGGTTCAGCGGCACGATGGGATACACGGCCAATTGGCCCGGCGCGTGCAGCACGCAACCGCCACCCCGGCCGACCCAGCGGAGGCTCAGTTGCTCGTGCTTCAATTGGTCGTTGCTGAACCGCACGTGGCCTCGGGAGCCGGCTCGGCCCACCGTGATCAAGTCCGGATGCTCGCACATCAGCACGACAATCCGCGGCTCGGCCAGCCCTCCCGCCTCGTACACCAACCGCTCCTGCAACGCCGCTGCCGCTTCGAACGGAACACGGCCCAGCAGTCGAAACTCGGCCACCGTATCAAGGCGGTCGAACGAATGTTGCAACTTGGTCAAGAGGGTTTCGTCTCCATCGGAGTCCAAGATCTTCAAGGACGCGGGAACGAATGCGTCCAATAGCGTCGGTCGGATCAATACTTGTTCGAAAATATTCCAGAAATAGGTCACCGGCTCACTTCTTGAATCGTAGTAAGTTCCCGGCGGCCCGTCCAGCGCATCCCCGAAATACCCCCACATGGTTCGCTACCCGGTGCTGCAGGTCCTTGCCCGTGAGTATTCGCCGAATCCTCGGGTGGCAGCCCCCGCAGCCGTTCTTCAGCGGGTAGCCCGCGCAGTCGTTTCTCGACGGGAATCGTCTCCAGCACAGCCGTCTGCAGCTCGTCTTCCAACTCGGGCATGGAATACAATGCCCGCCGACCATGATCAGAACCCGACAGGATTGAACCACTGAATACGAACCGCATGATGTTTACCGCCACGATGCTTCTGGTGGGAGCCGGTTTGGTGGCCGTGTCATCGGCTGCCGAGGGAGCTGGTTGCGGCTGGTGGTGACCGACGCCGGCGACGGCATTGCCGCGGACCACGCCGACGGGGTGAACGCGGGTTTCATCACCCGGTGACCTGCGGCGATGTATTGCGATCGACGCCGCAGCAAATGCCCTGGGCGAGCCGCCTCAGCGGTCGATCTCGCCCATGACGATGTCCAGCGAGCCGATAATGGCGGGAATATCGGCGATCAAGCAGCCGCGGCACAATTCACTGGTGATGGACAAGTTGCAGAAACTGCTGCTGCGGGCACGCGCCCGCCACGGGATCGACGATCCGTCGCCGACCAGATAAAAGCCCATCTGGCCCTTGGGGCATTCGGTTTCCAGATACACTTCGCCGGGCGGCAGCTTCTGCGTCAGCTTGATGGGCATTCCCCAGTCGCCCGCCGCGGTGCGATAGAATTCGATCCCCTGGCGAATCAAGCCGATCGACTGGACCACTTCCAGCATGCGGACGTAGAAGCGGTGCCAGCAGTCGCCCAGGACGGCTTCCCTGGGGACCGGCGGGTAATCGTGGTCCTGGGGATAGTCGCCGTTGGCCTGCGCGATCACCTCGAACCGATAGCCGTCGTACATGCGGGTGTAGAATGGTTCCCCGTCGCGGCGCAAGTCCCAGTTCACGCCGCTGCCTCGCAACACGGGGCCGGTGCAGCCGTAACTGACGGCCATGTCCGCGGACAGAACGCCGATGCCGGCCGTGCGTTGGATGAACACGACGTTACTGGTCAGCAGCGTGTGGTACTCTCGGATCACCGCCTCGAACTGGTCGAGAAACGCCAGGCATTTGTCCGTACAGCCGCGAGGCAGGTCGGCCGTCGCGCCGCCGGGCGTGAGATAGCTGTACGTCAATCGCGCTCCGCAGGCTTCCTCGAACAAATCCAGGATCTTCTCGCGCTCGCGAAACGCGTACAGGAACGGACTGAACGTGCCCAAATCAAGTCCATACGCCCCCATCGCCACCAGATGGCTGGCGATCCGATTCAACTCGGCAATGACCACTCGGAGGTGTTGCGCTTTTTCCGGCAGTTCCAGCTGCAACAGCTTTTCGACCGTCATGGACCAGCCGAGATTCATATTCATACCGGCCAGATAGTCCATGCGGTCGGTGTAGGGGAGCCATTGACGCGGCGTGAGGTTCTCGCCGATCTTTTCGGCACAGCGGTGCAAGTACCCGATGTGCGGTTCGACCTCGGAAACCACCTCGCCGTCGGTCCGCAACGCCAACCGCAGCACGCCGTGCGTACTGGGATGCTGCGGTCCCATATTGACCAGCATCTCGTCCGTGCGGACGTCAAACTCGACAATTCCTGTCTCGGGCAGTGCTGTGGTCATGCTTGCTCTCGCGGCTTCTACCGCCCTCGAATGCCGTGGTATTCCAGCGGCATTTCGTAGTCCTTGCGTAACGGATGCCCGACCCAATCTTCCGGGCACAGGATGCGGCGCAAATCGGGATGCCCCGTAAACCAGATGCCGACCAAATCGAAAACTTCACGCTCGTGCCACAACGCCGTTTTCCAGACGCTGCTGACCGAAGGTAACTCCGGTAGCTGGCCGGGACGATCGTCTTTCCAACGCGACATTTTGACTTTCAACACCAGCGTGTGCTTGTTCGTCAGGCTGGACAAGTGGTACACGACTTGCACGTGTGGCGGCCACGGTGACGTGGCAGCTTTCTTGGGGTCGGTGTGGCAGTAGTCGACGCCCGTAATGCAGTTCAACAGATTGAAATGCAGCCGCGGTTCGTCCCGCAGGAACTGGCATACCGGCAAGAGCACCGCAGGCGACAACTCGATCCACCCGGAATCGGCGCTCGCGTCCGCGTCGGGTATCGCGTCGCCAAATCGCGTCTGCAGGGCTTTATGAATTTCCGCCAAGTTCATTGCATTACACCGGACAAAGAGGGTCTTCCACCAGGTCTCGACTCGTCGCTCCGCCCGCTGCTCGTCGGGGCGTCTCGCGACCGACGGCCCGCACCCAATCCAAATCGCCTCGTTTCCACACGTAAGCAAAGCCCACCATCAGGACGGCGAAGAAGATCCCAATGTCGAGGATCGTGAGCCAAGCTAATTGCCGGGCACCGGCCTTGATGATCTGACCGGAATCCGCACCGTAGGCCAGACGGCCGCTCAGACTGGCCGGAATCTCGTCCGGAGCGACGGGGTCGATGACGCCCAGCTCGCGGTACAGCCGCTTCGCTTCTCGGGTCAGCTGCGAGGACTCCGGCTCGACCACCACCAGTCGCTCGTCGGCCAAATGCATCGCCTTGCCAAAAGCGGTCGCCCACGGAAAAAAGAACGCCACCTCGACGTCAAAGATAATGAACAGCAGGGCCACGACATAAAACCGCAGGTCGAATTGAACGAACGACGAACCGATCGTCGGCTCGCCGCATTCGTACACTTCCAGCTTTTCCTTGTGCGGATTGGAGACGCGAAGAAAACGCCCCAGCAGCAAATTCACGAACAAGAACAGGGTGCCGAACGCGGCGAACAACGCCAGGTAAGCGACAATGGCCAGGGAGGAAACCTCGGAGGGTGACATGGGTTATCTTCTTACAGGCAGGAATGTTCGAGTTCGCCTTTGCGGACTGCGGAAGTATCTGGCGTGACAGGCAACGGCTTCCTGCCGGCATATCCTGCACCCCGTTCATGGTAGTACATGACTTCCGGTTCTCCCAGCTTCCAGCACAGGAAAACTGGACGCCCGTCCAAACTGGACGGGAAATCAATCAGCCCGTCCAAGGCACTCTTTGGCTCGACCCCCAATTCCAGCAGCTCGTCGGCGAACCCCTGGACGCGAGCCAATTCCTTCTCGACATCTTTCTTACTCTCCAACAATTCATCCGTGTACAGGTCACCTGGACGCAAGCTGCGGCCGTCGACCAGTTCCGCCAGTTGCAGCTTTCGTTCGGCTAGCTGCCGAGACAAGTCCACGAGATCTTTGGTGATGGCCCGCACCAAGGGCAAGGTGGCGTTGGCTTGCTCGACCGTGAATGTCCGCGACGCGCTCTGGAGTCGTAAAGTCATAGTATGAAAAACCTTTGGTGATGCGTTCAACCAGAAATTGTTCCCATCAGGAATTTGGGCCCCCGTGAACCGGCTCAGTGACGACCTTTGCCTGAGCCACGGCGGTCGGATTCAGCGTGGTTCGTCCCCAGGCCACATCCAACGGCAGACGGGCAAAATCGATGATACATCCATCGCGGCTGTAGCAACTGAGGTCGTGAGTGGAGCCCATGAAAATGCAGTCCACCGGACACGGTTCGACGCACAATGCGCAAAACATGCATTTCGTGTAGTCGATCGCGAAACCGGTGATCCGAAAGCCTTTTCCGTTGGTGACCCGTTCCTTGCCAATGTAAATACAGTCCACCGGACATGCTTTGGCGCACTGGTCGCATGCGATGCAGGTCGTCAAGTCGTAGCGGTGAAAACCGCGATACCGCGCCGCAACCGGAACGGGTTTCTCCGGATATTCGAATCGTTCGGTAAAAGTGCCTCGGTCTCTGCGATAGGTAGCCAGCCAGTACCGCAGCGTCACCCTCAGACCTAGGGCCACCGTCCGGACGGTCATTCCGATATTTCGCAGCCACAGGAGCATGCAATAATCCCTAAGTCATTGCCACAGAGCGGTTTCCGAAATCTGATTGGGATATGACGGTTAAATGCATTATAAGAGCTTGCGGGGATTCCGCAACGGTGTCCGGTAGGGACAAACCCAAAAACGGGACAACGCGTCTGAACTTCCTGGAAAAACCAAGCGTACTGATTATAAGACGAATTTCGATGTTTCGTTGAGGAAAAAGACAATAGGTTTATCAGGGTTCGCTTGACTACCCAGATTATTCACGTACAGTGGAAAGGATGCGGGCGAGCGAATGGCTTTCCCAAGTGGCGAAATGGCATTCCCGCGTGGAATACGATTTGCCTGAGTGGGGTAAGGCCCCAATAATAGCATTCGGGATCGATTGTTGGGCGGAGTGAGGAGTAGGGCAAAGGAATGACATCATGTTGGTTTTGTCGCGGAAGAAAAACGAGAGCATCGTAATCAACAACGACATCAAGATTGTCGTCGTGGAGATCCGGGGCGACAAAGTGCGGCTTGGGGTCGAAGCGCCCAAGGAAGTTCCTGTGCATCGCCGCGAGGTGTACGAGGCGATCAAACGTCACGAGGCGGAGGAAACGAAGCCCGCTGAGGTTGAACCGCACCCAGCGGCGACCGAGAACTGACCGGATTCTGCGACTTATCGCGTCGTCCTCATTTTCGTTTCATTCCGTTTCGGCGTGGTTTCCTTCCAGCAAAGCACTTTTCTGTCAGCCTTTTCTGGACAGAATCGTCATCTGCCACTTGACGTTTCCGCCGCTGGTCATTTTAATACCGCATCGCTCTGGCACCTTCGACCGTAGCCAGAAGGCATCAGGCCCCGTCGTCTAGTGGTCTAGGACATCGCCCTTTCACGGCGGCAACACGGGTTCGAGTCCCGTCGGGGTCATTGGCCGAAAACCCACGAAAACCCGCGTTTTCCCGCAGAAAACGCGGGATTTTTCGTTTCTGGAGTTCCGCATCGGCTTGCGGGGGCTTGGCAGCAGCGGCTTCGTAAACGTCTTGCGGTAGACGGTGCCCGTGATTTTAGCCTTCCTGCTCAACGGGAAAACCGGGCCAGAGTTCGCAGGGCGAGACGTCGAGCACTTTCGCCAGTCGTGATACGGTCCGGCGTTGTGGACGGCATTGACGCTTCAGCAGATTCGAAACTGCGGGTTGCCCTATGCCCAACCGTTCTGCCAACGCCTGTTGCGTCAACCCGCGTTGCTCCATCGTTCCGCGAAGGCGCTCGGCAAATGTTGCCTCCTCGGCGTCCATTGCTTCCAGAACTTCCTTCATTTCTCTGGACTGGCCCGCCCCCAAACCTTCTGATTCCTGCAGGTCCATCCCTAACTTGCCTTCGTGGAGATTGGGGAAAAGCGCATCGGCGAGCGTGAACAACGTCGATTCGCGGTCGTCATCGTCGGTTTCCGGTTCGTTCAGGATTTCCAGCATTTCGCGGATTGCGCTCTGGATTCCATCGCTGCATTCCAGGTACGCTTGCAGGAACTTCGCGCCCTGCAACGTCTGCAGTTTCGCTAAGTCGCGGTCAAGAGTTGCATTCATTGATTCACCCAATCTTAAGAGTTAATAACGAACTGCCCAGTCTAAGCATCTAGCCGCTACCAACTGGGAAGAATCTTCAGCGAAGTCTTAAAGGCTTTCGTAGAATCGCTCCAGAACAATGAGGCGTCGGTGCCGGTAGTTCGCTAGCTGTGCCTTTGTGAAGTCGTCACGTTTCTTCTGCAGAACCGAAAGCACCCACAACATCGGCAATGGTTCCGTTGGGATCCTCGGGTCAAAGAATATGATCCTGAGATTGTCGCAGCCGCCGATTGTGTCATGGATACGGAGTTCCCCGATTCGGTATCCGGATAACGCCCTTATCCATGACCAGTCCAAGTCAACGAGTTGCCCGGTTTCCGCCTCCGCGGAACCAGTTGGCCAATATCGAAGTTTCAAGGCGTGCCGTCGCAGTTCTGCCCTCTCCCGTGTTTTCGGCAACCACTTGTGGGCTTCTTGAAACGCCCACCGTCCGGCTCTGACAAGGTAATTCCCCGTCAAATTGTCATCCATTTCGCCCACATCCTCCACGATCATCACACAATCGGACCTCCGATGAAAGATTATTACAAAAATTTGCCACATTGCAAGCGTGAATCATCACATTTATCAAGACTTCATCACTTTTCTCGAAAAGCGGCGTATGTTGTACAGCTTGCCGACGGTTTCGACGACAACCAGGGAAGCCCACAGGAGCCAGTCCAGAAACGCTGTCACGCTGTTTCGGCTCATCGTCTGGTGTTCCTATTGTGCGTTGCCGTTTCAACCGGTCGGTCTCCCAGGAAACAGCCACAGCGGCGGCGAACCGTGCGAATGTAACCCGGTCGGTTCCGTGCCGGATCTCATTTTCCTTCCGAATGCGTCGCGCGACGACCTCGGAGGGGACGAAGAATACCTCGGGGTGTCGGCCGCTGGTCGGCCAGCCATCAGTGAAGACAAAGGCGTACCAGAGCGCCTCGTGGGACATCTTGGCTGCCTTCAAGCTGGTCGGCCACATCCAGTAGTTTTTCTCGGGCTTCCGAGCATGCGTAACGTGGCACACCTCCGACGCCCCCGTCTTGACCTGGACCGACATGGCTCGCCCGCCCTTCTCGGATGTGACAAGAAGGTCGGTCAAGGGAATACCGGCCCTCGGGAGCGCGACCACCAAACCCATGCTGGACAGATACGCCGCGACGTAATACTCGCCGCTCGCCCCGGTGATGATTGGACTACGTTTGGCCATACATTGTGCTCCTCGATGATCAATGGTCGAATCCCTCACTTCTTCCGCGATCGGAGTCGCTTGCCACCCGTCGCCGGAGTTTTCTCGGCAACTGCTCGTTCTGCCCATGATTGTGGAACTGTTGATCCTGTCCGGCTCGCGATTGGGCGAGCGGCTGAAATTCACGCAGGACGCGATTTCCGTCGGCGGCGGCAAGCATTGGGATGTGTGTTTCGACGCGAAGCACGATCCGGGCGCGAAAGCCAAACACGCGCGGATCTTGGCCGACCAATTCGGCTGGCGGATTCACAACGACGGGGCGGGTGTGTGGATCATCAATCAGGACCTGCTGCCGCCGACGGGCGCGTATCCGCTACGGGCCGGTGATATCGTGCGGCTGTCCGAATTCGGGCCGGACTTGCGATTTATGATTTTGCCGGATGCGGAGGAAGCGGCGAGGAAGGCGTAGGAGCGACTGCCTTGCGCACTCCCCGTTGGGTCGCGGTTAAACGAATTGAACGAGGACCAAGCATGAGCCCATCCCAACCGCCCGCGACACAAAAGGTCTCCAAGCCCGTTCCCGTCGGCATCGATCTGGGGACCACTTATTCGCTGATCGCGCACCTGGACCCGCAGGGCCGGCCAGTGTCGATCCCGAACGGGCTGGGCGAGGTGCTGACGCCCAGCGCGGTGTTGTTCGAGGACGACGAAGTGGTGGTCGGCCGCCAGGCCGTCAAGGCGTCGATGCTGTCCCCGGACCGTTTTGCCGACTGTTTCAAACGCGACATGGGGCGCGACGCTTATCACCGCCCGATCCGCGGCCAGGCAGTGCCGCCCGAAGTGCTCAGCGCGTTTGTCTTGGCGCAGCTGAAACATGACGCCGAGCGCCGCACCGGCCCGGTGCAGCAGGCGGTGATCACGGTACCGGCGTTCTTTGACGAGACCCGCCGCAAGGCCACGCAGGACGCGGGGCGATTGGCTGGGCTCGAAGTGCTGGACATCATCAACGAACCGACGGCCGCGGCGCTGGCCTACGGTTATCAACAGGGGCTCGTGCAGCCAGATCAAGACGGCTTTCAAGGCGGCCCGCGGCGGGTGTTGGTGTACGATCTGGGCGGCGGGACCTTTGACGTCACGATCTTGGAACTCGATGGCCTCCAGTTCCGGGCGCTGGCCACCGACGGCGACGTGCGACTGGGCGGCCGGGATTTCGACGAACGGCTGGTCGAGCACATCGCGGAGCAGTGCCGGCAGATTCACGGACTGGACCCCCGCGCCGATCCCAACGACGCCATCCAGCTGTGGCTGGAGATCCAGGACTGCAAGCACGCGATATCGCAACTGTCCAAGACGCCCGTGGTGTGCAACTTTGGCGGGTTGCGTGCGCGGCTGGAGGTCACTCGGCAGCAGTTTGCGGAAATGACCCGCGATCTGCTCGACCGCACCGAGACCACGACGAAACTGGTCGTCCGCGACGCGGGCTTGGACTGGAACCAGATCGACACCGTACTGCTGGTCGGCGGGGCGTCGCGGATGCCGATGGTGTCCGAGATGCTGCAGCGCGTGACGGGCAAGACACCCGATGCCGCCACGTCGCCGGACGAAGCCGTCGTGCATGGGGCGGCGCTGTACGCCGCGATGCTGTCGCGAGACGATCATCGTACCGAGGTGCCGGCCTGCCAGTTGATCAACGTCAATTCGCACAGCCTGGGCGTGGTGGGCATCGAGTTCCAAGATCGTGACGTCAAAGGTCCCGCCGCCCAGATTGTACACCAACACCCGCCGCGGGCCGCCTTGAAAGCCG
>Ga0351913_1172_pt1 | contig 11490 bp, 9 predicted proteins | sample TotcelHT113001M4_FD_206865 | JGI IMG/M metagenome (GOLD analysis project Ga0351913, IMG submission 206865) | Enriched cells from coal bed in the Powder River Basin, Montana, United States - Total cells T11 rep1 HSBNCT.T11.300.1.M4 ... | reverse complement strand
GCAAACGTTGATCCGTCCGGCTTCGGCGAAGGACAGGAGTATGTCGGGACGCTGCCGTCCACACCGATATGACTGCCCTCCACGCGACAGCCGTCGGCTTCGAGGTTCAAGCCTTCCAGCACCAGGCCGCGTACGACGGAGTTGGAACCCTTGATAATGAGCGGGCTGCCGAGCAATTCCACCTTGTCGATTCCGCCGGCAATCTGAGTTTGCTCCTCAATCGGCGGAAAAGATGCCGAGACAATCCGGCTTACTACAAATCCGATCGTGTCCGCACCAGGGCTGGCGTTGGCCTGCTGAATGGCCGCACGAAACGTCGTGATCGGCGGATCCGCAGGTTTCAGCATGCCTGGTTTCAAGGGATCGGGAACGCCGATGTTGGCGATTCCGTCCGACAAATCGAAATCCGGTTCGTCGCCAGTTGAATTGACGACGAAATCCGCCAACAACCGACGAGCTTCCAATGGCTCGATGCCCAGTCGGCGCCGCGCCGTGCGATGACGCCGAATTCGGCGTTTCGCCGAGGCTTCACGGAAAGAGCGGAAGTTGGATCTCCTCACAGACGATTCGCGCGTGGCAACCATGACGTGGACCCCACATAGAAATCGACCTGTCACTTGCGACGCCGACAAGATGCTCGGCATGAAAGACAGAATACGACCGCAAGGTCTATTAGACAAGCCGCTCGCTGTGATTGCAACTAGGGGGGTTGACTAGAATAGGCGTGGGGGCCTTGACGAGAATTTCGCAGGAAGAGCGGGCATCGACCACGCCGGGCCGATGCCCCGATGCGCAACTTTGGGAACGCGAATTACTCACAACAACCCGTAGGCATCCAGCGTCTGCCGCAACTGGCCCTCGCTCGCCTCGTCCAGCGGAGTCAAGGGCAGACGCAGTTCGCCGCTGTCGCGTCCCAACAGCTTCATGGCCGCTTTGATCGGAATGGGATTGGTGGCCAAGCCGAGCATGTCCCGGCACAGGGGGAACAAGCGGTAATGCATGTGGCGGGCCTTGCGGGCGTCGCCGGCGGCAAAGGCGCGGCACAGTTCGATCACCTCGCGCGGCATGATGTTGCCGACCACCGAGACCACGCCTTCGCCGCCAATCGCCAACAGCGGCAGCGTCAAGCTGTCGTCGCCGCTGAGCACCGTCAGGTTGCTGGCCGCGATGATCTGCGACGCCTGGTCGAGCGAGCCGGTCGACTCCTTGACCATCGTCACATTTTCCAATTCCCCCAGCCGGCAGATCGTGTCGGGCTCGATGTTCTTGGCCGTGCGGCCGGGAATGTTGTAGATGCACAAGGGAATGCCGACCGTTTCGGCGATGGCTTGAAAGTGGCGGTAAAATCCCTCCTGGGTGGGTTTGTTGTAGTAGGGGCCCACCAGCAACGCCGCGTCGGCCCCCTCGTGGGCTGCCCATTTGGTCAGGCGAATCGCTTCCGACGTGGAATTCGACCCCGTGCCCGCCATCACCTTGATCCGCCCAGCCGCCGCCTGGACGACCTCGGAGATCACTCGCTCGTGCTCGGCATGCGACAGCGTCGGGCACTCGCCGGTGGTTCCCACGGGACAAATGCACGTCGTACCGGCTTGGATTTGAAATTCGACCTGGGTCCGCAACGTCGGTACATCCACCTGACCATCCTTGAACGGAGTCACGATGGCCACAGATAAACCGGCAAAGGCAGATCCTTTTCGAGTCATAACGGACATAGCAAGGGGATCCATGGTGGGCGGAATGACCAAGGGCAGCGGATCGGACCACCACGGCCGATCCTCAACGGCCGCTTATGATATAGATTCAACGCGTCTTCGTCCAGGGTTCCGCCCTCGTCACGTTGCGCGTTTCACGGCAGGATCCGAATGCAGGACGGCTTCGGCATCGAAACCACCGGGCCAGCGGAAATCAGGCGGCCCGTTTCGGAATCGATCCGAAACACGGCGACGTTGTTGCCGGGCATGTTCGCGCACAACAACAACAACTCGCCGCCCGGCGCGATCGCCAGGTTCTGCGGGCCTTTGCCAAGGCTGGATTCGATGGCGATCAGCGTCAACCGCCCGGCCTCGCCGATGCGATACGCGGCAATGCTGTCGTGCCCGCGATTCGTGCCGTACAGAAAGCGGCCGTCGGGTGTGATTTTCAGGTCCGCACAATGGCTCTGGCCATCAAAACCCTCCGGCAACGTCGAAATCGTCTGCCGCTCGACAAGCATTCCCGATTCGCCATCGCAGTCGAACAGCGTGATCGAGTTGCTGAGTTCGTTGATGACGTAGACTTGCCTGGTGTGGGGGTGGAATGTCAGATGCCGAGGTCCCGCGCCGGGCGGAGTCCTCACAAAGGGCTGCCGGTTGGGCGAGAGCTTCGCCGCGGTGGCGTCCAGCCGATAGCCGAGGATTTGGTCCAGTCCCAGGTCGGCCGCGTACGCGAAACGGTTGTCCGGACCGACTACCATGCAGTGCGCGTGCGGGCCTTCCTGCCGAGCACGATCGACGCTCGAACCGGCGTGGGCGAAAAACGACGCCGCTTCGCCGAGCGACCCGTCCCCACGCACCGGCAGTGCCGCCACGCTGCCGCTGGCATAGTTGGCGACCAATAGGGTGCGGCCCGTCGCATCGACGTCCAGATAGCAGGCCGCGGTGCCACGGGCCGACTGGCGATTCAACAACGTCAGACGTCCGCTGCGGCCAACGATCGCGTAAGCCGCCACCTCCTCGTGCTCCGTTCCTCCGAACGTTCGGGCGTGAATCGAATACAGGTATCGCTGATTTGGTGAAATGGCCAAGAAAAATGGGTGCTCGACATCGGTTGCTCGTTCGACCGCCGTCAGTTGGCCGGTCTGCAGGTCCAGTTGAAAGGCATGAATCGCCCCTTCGTCCCCGGCCGCGAACGCCGAGATAAATACCAGCGGTCGTTCCGCTTGGGCCGTCGGCATGTCTGTAGTTAACATCGCCACCACCAGGAAAAATTGGAATGCTACCGAAACCGGCTGGTAAAGACGTGCGGTGCTCATAACCGGAGTATATCCGAGTGACGACCGCCGGCCAACGGTGCATGCTCGAGCGAATCGGGACGCTCCGAATCTCGGAGCAATTGCTCGATGGTTGCATCCTGAAACGCCGCCTCGATCGTGGCCATCGCATCATCGATCCGCTGGTGCATCGGACACAGACGGCCTTGGTGCGACTCCAAAGCGAGCGGACAGTGGCGAATCCGCTCGATCGGGTCGACCGCATTGATGACCTCCAACACGGATAATTCCGCCGGCTTGCGAACCAACGTGAACCCGCCATGAATGCCCCGCTGCGCCGACAAGATGCCCGCCTTGGCCAAACTCTGCAGAACCTTTACCAGATAGCCCGGCGCCGCGCAAGTTTCCGCCGCAATCTCTCGGACTTTCTTGGGCTCCCGGGGACACTGCGCCAGCCAAACCACTGCCCGCAGGGCGTATTCCGAAGCATCCGAAAGAAGTTTCATGAATAAATCCTCATCTGGTGTGTTGACGAAATCGTAATCGCTTCCTATAAATACGTCAAGTGTGCATTGAAGCATTAAAGCGTTTTTAAGAAAGGATCTTTCCATGGTGCTTGGCTTGCAAACCACGGTTGGCGAATTGGTTCGAGAACGCCCGGCCCGTTCCCGCGTTTTTGAGAGACTACAGATCGATTACTGCTGCGGAGGAAAACTGCCGCTGGCCGAGGCGTGCGAGAAACATGAACTCGATCCACAACGGGTTCTCCAGCATCTTCAGGAGTCGGACGCCCAGCCCGCTCTCGACGAGGTGCCTGTGGTCGACGCCGATGCCATGTCGTTGACGGACTTAGTGAACCACATCGAACAGACGCATCACGAATACCTGAAAGCCGAACTGCCGCGACTGGACGCCATGACGCAAAAGGTGATGGAGGTTCATGGGAGTACGGATCGGCGTCTGGCGGAGGTTCGCCGGGCGTTTGCGACCCTCTATGAGGAGTTGGTTGGCCATCTGATGAAAGAAGAGCAGATCCTGTTTCCGAGGATCCGCCAGTTGGAATCCGATACCGATGTCACCGCGGAATACTGCGGTTCGATCGCCAACCCGATCCGGCAGATGGAGTCGGAGCATGACAGCGCCGGCAATGCCTTGGCGATTCTGAACGGGTTCACCGACGGCTACCAGGCGCCGGAATGGGCCTGCAACACCTACCGCGCGATGCTCGATGGCCTGGCGCAACTCGAGTGGGATCTGCACCAGCACATCCACAAAGAAAACAATGTTTTGTTTCCCAAAGCGATCAGACTCGAGACGGAACTGGCGTCAGCAAGGCCGATGTGAAGCCGAACGCCGGCCCCTGGGGCTCGGCGAATTCACGTTCTTCCGTTCGCTCCGGCTGGCAGGCTGCCAGATCGACGCTTACGAACAGCCCATGCTGTTGCCGCAATTGTGGCACAGATAACAGTTGCCGTTGCGAACCGTGATGGCACCGCAGTTGTCGCAGGCCGGGGCATCGCTTTGGAAACGGGCGAACTGTTCGCTCCGGACCGCGACCACGCCGGCTCGTTCCAGCACCGCCATGTCCACTTTCCTGCCTGTTCGGGTATGACCGTTACTGACTTCCTTGCCGACTTCCCCGCCGTGGCCCTTCTGCTTTTCAGGCGACTTGACACTGCCGCCGTGCGCGTTTTCAGGCCCGCTGGCGTGCTCCTCGCCAAACGGCAGTCCGTTGCTCGCCTCGCGGAACCCGTCCAGGAACGTAATACCGAGCCAGCGGAAGATATAATCGACCACGCTCTTGGCGATCCGCACGTCCGGATTGGGGGTATGTCCCATCGGTTCGAACCGCGTGTGCGAGAACTTGTTGACCAGCACCTCCAACGGCACGCCGTACTGCAAGCAGATCGAGATAGCCGTGCCAAAGCAATCCATCAGACCACCGACCGTGCTGCCCTCCTTGGCCATCGTGAGGAACAACTCGCCGGGCCGTCCATCCGGATACAGGCCCACGTTGATGTAACCCTCGTGGCCGCCGACGCTGAACTTGTGGGTGAGCGATTGGCGGGTGTCCGGCAGCCGTTCGCGGCGCGGCCGCGTAGCGATTTCCTTGTCCTTCTTGGCCTTGTCGCCCTCGCTCTGCGTCGACAGCGGCTGGCTCTGCTTTGACCCGTCGCGATAGATGGCCAGCGCCTTGAGCCCCATCTTCCAGCCGCCCAGGTAAGCATCTGCGATATCCTCGGGTGTGGTTTCCGCCGGCATGTTGACCGTCTTGGAAATCGCGCCCGACAAGAACGGCTGGGCCGCCGCCATCATGCGGATGTGGGCCCGCCAAGCGATGCTGCGCGAACCGTTGGCCGGCTTGAACGCACAGTCGAACACCGCCAAGTGCTCTTCCGGCAATTCGGGAGCGCCTTCGATCGTGTCGTGCATATCGATGTGCTTGAGAATCGCTTCGATCTGCCGGTCGTCGTAGCCCAGCGACCGCAGCGACAGGGGCACGGTGTTGTTCACGATCTTCAGCGCCCCGCCGCCGGCCAACTGCTTGTACTTGACCAACGCAATGTCCGGCTCGATGCCCGTCGTGTCGCAGTCCATCATAAAGCTGATGGTCCCCGTCGGGGCCAGCACGGTGGCCTGCGCATTGCGGAACCCGTGGCGGCGGCCAACCACCAACACCTGGTCCCACAGCTTGCGGGCGGCGTCCTTCAAATACCGAGGCCCTGCCTCGTGGATCTTCTCGACCGCGTCGCGATGCATCTGCATCACCCGCAGCATCGGCTCGCGATTGTCGGCAAACGCTTCGAACGGACCGACGGACCCCGCCATTTCCGCGCTGGTCAAATTGGCCGTTCCGTGCAGCAAGGCCGTGATCGAACCGCACACGCCATAGGCCGCGTCCGAATCATAGGGCGTCCCGTTGGCCATCAGCAGGCTACCCAAATTGGAATAGCCCAAGCCCAGCGGCCGGTACAAGTGGCTGTTTTCCGCGATCGGGCCCGTGGGGTAACTGGCATGATCGACCAGGATTTCCTGCGCGATGAAGAACACCCGGCAAGCCGCTTTGAACCGCTCGACATCGAACGTCCCATCCGGTTTGCGGAACTTCATCAAGTTGATGCTGGCCAAGTTGCAAGCCGTGTTGTCCAGGAACATGTACTCGCTGCACGGATTGCTGGCATTGATCCGGCCGGAATTGGGACACGTGTGCCAGCGATTGATCGTCGTGTCGTATTGGACGCCCGGATCGCCGCAGGCCCAAGCGCACTCGGCCATCCGATTCAGCAGATGACCCGCCTTGTAGGTTGGCGGCTCGCCGCGCACGTCGCGAGTCACCCAGCGCGTGGCCCACTCCCCGCCTTTTTGGACCGTATCCATGAATTCGTCGGTCACGCGGACTGACAAATTGGCGTTCTGGAATAAGATCGAACTGTACGCCTCGCCATTGAAATTGGCTTCGTACTTGCCGCTTTGGATCAGCGTGTGGGCCTTCTGCTCTTCCTTCCACTTGCACTCGATGAATTCCAAAATGTCCGGATGCCAAATCTTGAGCGACTGCATCTTCGCCGCCCGCCGCGTCTTGCCGCCCGACTTGACCACCGCCGCAATCTGATCGTACACCCGCATGAACGATAACGGCCCCGACGGACGCCCGCCGCCCGACAATTTCTCGCGACAGGAACGAATCGTGGACAAATCGGTCCCCGTGCCGGAACCAAACTTGAACAACATCGCCTCGCTGCCGGCCAGACGCATGATGTCCTCCATATTGTCCTCGACGCTCTGGATGAAACACGCCGAAGCCTGCGGATATTCGTACGGATTCTCGGGCTGGATGCAGCTGCCGCTCTGCATGTCGTAGTGCCAGGTACACTTGTCGCCCGTGATGCCGTATTGGTGGTACAGCCCCACATTGAACCACACGGGCGAGTTGAACGAACCATGCTGGTGCAAGCACAGCCACGTCAGCTCGCGATAAAACCGCTCGCTGTCCGCCTCGCTGGCAAAATAGCCGTCTTGTCGGCCCCAGTCGGCAATCGTCCGGGTGACGCGATGAAGCAACTGCCGAACGCTCCGCTCACGCTCCCCCGTCCCGTTTTCGCCGTAAAAATACTTGCTCACAACGACATTCGTCGCCAGCTGGCTCCACGAAGCCGGAATTTCGCAGTCGGACTGCTCAAATAGCACCTCCCCACTCTCGTCCTTGATCGACGCCGACCGCAACTCCCAATCGACGGTGTCAAACGGACTGTCCGCGTCCGCGGGACAGAAAATGCTCTCCACACGCAATCCCGGTTGAGATTCGTGCGACGAGTGGTTTTCCAGCGAAGAAATGTGGGGAGAAGTTCGTTCCACAAGCGTTGCCATAGCTAGCTCCTTCTGCGGGCGATATCGCTCCGTCGAAAGCATGAAATTCGTATCCTACGGTGTACGTCGGTTCACTTAACGTGTCGGATCGCTTTCCGTTTCGACCGAACATGAATATGGGGAATTCAGAGAAAATAGGACGGATGCCAGTAGCAGCCGAAATCGCGTGAACCCCCAACATATTGTATGTCGGCCATGCGCCGACCACAATATATTGGGTAGGAGAGTAATCTAGCGTTTTGCCAGCGTCAGTCAACAGTAGCTGTCGAAATCTTTTCGGAAACCTCAGAAATAACCACACAGAGGGGGCCTTGCAAGGCTGCTGGCAACGCTAGCATAGCGATCTTTCGGACAGGGAACAAGAGCAAGAAAAGCGAGATTCTCTTTCGCCCGCCGGCAGCCTCTGCTGGGCCTGTGGGAAAGCATCCGAACGAACCGCCAAAGTCTCGATCATCTCATGCCTTTCATGGTTGTTTGCGGCTCAGCATCCCACGCGGCTGTTGCCATTGGAGCCATCCCAAGTCAAACTTAGGGCATGGATGTTTCCTCCGTGGAACCGCTGGCTTTAGCGTTAGGCCTGGGGCTGTTGGTCGGTCTCCAGCGAGAATGGAGCGCGCATCACCTGGCGGGCATCCGCACCTTTGCCCTGATCACGGTCCTGGGGGCCCTGCTGGGACTGCTCAGCCAGACGCTCGGCGCATGGCTGCTGGCAGCCGGACTGGGCGGTGTGGTGGCGCTGTTGCTGGTCGGCACGGTGTTGGCGTTCCTGGGCCGGCAGGAAGAGTTGGGCTTGACCACCGAAGTCGCCGCGCTGGTGATGTATGCCGTAGGCGTGACGTTGGCCTACGGGCAGACGACGTTGGGTTTGATCATCGGCGGCGGTGTCGCGGTCCTGCTGCAATGGAAGCAACCGTTGCACACGCTGGTAGGACGTTTCAGCGAAGCGGATATCCGCGCGATTTTTAACCTGGTGCTGATCGCCTTGGTGATCCTGCCGATCCTGCCGAATCACGGCTACGGTCCCTACGGCGTGCTCAATCCATTCGAGATCTGGCTGATGGTCGTGCTGATCGTGGGGATCAGTCTCGGCGGCTACATCGCCTACAAGTTCTTCGGCGCTCGAGCGGGCACGCTGCTGGGCGGCGTCTTGGGAGGGATGATCTCCAGCACCGCGACGACGATCAGCTACGCCCGGCGGACTCGGCACACGGAGGAGGCGGTCGTCATCGTGACGGCCTCGACCATCGTCTTCGGCCGCGTGATTTTCGAAGTCGTGATCGTCGCGCCCGAATTGCTGTCCGCAATCGCTCCGCCGCTGCTGGTCGTCATGGGGGTGATGGGCGTATCGGCCGCGGTGCTGTACGGGCTGCGCGGCAGCGAATCGGAACACGTGCCGTTGGACGATGACCCGTCGCAGCTGGGACCAGCCGTCATCTTCGGCCTGCTGTACGCGGCCATCCTGTTCGCCGTGGCGGCTGGACGACAATGGTTCGGCGACCGCGGGCTGTACGTGGTGGCCGTGATTTCCGGGCTGACCGACATGGACGCGATCACGCTGTCGACGGCACAATTGATCAAACGCGGCGAGTTGGACGTGCATACCGGTTGGCGGATGATCCTGCTGGCCTCGCTGTCCAACGTGGCGTTCAAAGGCGCGGCCGTCGCCGCGCTGGGACATCGCCGCCTGCTGCGCCGCGTGTCGGCCGCGTTCGGCATCGTCCTGCTGTGCGGCCTGCTGCTGTTGGTCTTTTGGCCGTAAGCCCAGCTGGGATTACAACGGTTTGCGTCGGGGAAACAGGCTGGGCGGCCCGTTGGTGCGACGAAATCAACCGTCGAAATCAACCGTCCGCTTGCCTTGGGGGCGCGAGACCGTTATCGATGCGCCGGTCCTTAGCCACTTGCCGAATCGGCAAGAATGGGGAAAATCGAGGTTTTCCACAGCAGATTTGTACGAAACAAGGAAATCTTGGACATGGACATTGCCGTTTTGGGAACAGGACGCGTGGGTGGGGCCTTGGGACCGCGGTGGGCCGGTAAGGGCCATCGAGTGGTGTACGGAGTGCGGGAAGCGGACAGCTTGGAAGTCCGCACCGTCCTGGAAAAAACCGGGCCGGGGGCGGCAGCCGTTAGCGTTGGCGAGGCGGCGGCAACGAGCCAAGTGATTCTGCTGGCCATCCCCTGGAACGTGACGCGCGAGGTCGTCGGATTGCTGGGGCCGTTGGACGGCAAAATCCTGCTGGACTGTATCAATCCGATCAAGCCGGATTTCTCGGGGTTGATGTTGGGCGCGGCGCCGTCTGCGGCCGAAGAGATCGCCGCTTGGGCACCGGGGGCGCGGGTGGTCAAGGCGTTCAATACGGTCAGCGATGCGACGATGGTCGACGCCGAGTACGGGAACCAACAGGCGTCGATGTTCTACTGTGGTGACGACGATGCAGCCAAAGACGTCGTCCGCCGACTGACCCTCGATCTGGACATGGAACCGGTCGATGCGGGGCCGCTGAAGAACGCCTGCTACCTCGAGTCGATGGCGATGCTGTACATCCACTTGGCGATCTTCGGCGGCTGGGGCGCACAGTGCGCTTTCAAGATGGTCCGACGCTGAGCCTTTACTGGGCTTTGCCGACGGTTACCGCGAGCGGTCGCACAGTGCGTTTTCACGATGATCCGACGCTGAGCCAGGCGAGTGTTACGTCTGCCGGTCCGGCGGCGAGTGCAGCCGCCGCCGCAGATCCGGCAGGATCTCCGGTGGCAGGAAACGCAGCAGCATCTTGTCTGTGGCCAGCGGCGCGATCTCTTTGATCAGCGAACTGGAGACGTGCGAATACTCTTCGTCGGCCATCAGGAAGATCGTTTCGATGTCCGGATCCAGCTGCTTGTTCGCCAGCATCATCGTGAACTCGGCGGCGATGTCCGTCAGCGGCCGCACCCCGCGAATCATCACGCGGGCGCGGCATTGCCGAACGAACTCGACCGCCAATCCGCTGAAGGTGCGGATCTCCACGTTGCCCAAGGGCCGACACACGCGGCGCACCAAGTCCACTCGTTCATCCGCGGGAAACAAAGGCTCTTTCTTGGTATTCACGCCGACGCCCACGATCAGGGAGTCGAACAGGCCGGCGCCGCGCTGGATGACGTTCAGGTGGCCGAGCGTAATGGGATCAAACGTCCCGGTATAGACAGCGACGCGGTTCGAAAATGGGATGTTCATAACGATCCACGAATCCACCGAAACTCCACTGTTGTTTTGCCTGTAAGCGGCCACGCCCCAAGTTCCCCGACTGGCGAACCACCGGGTTCCGGCACAGCACGCTGGCGGAAAGACAATCAGCCAAACGCGTCCGGCGCCCGAGCGACGTCCAGGTACTGACACACCGCTGGCTTGCGAAGATACCATACTGCGATGCTGTAGAACACTACCTTGGCGAGAATCCAGACGAGCGTCATCACCACACCGACGACCATGGCCGCTCGCGCACCCCACGCGACCCACTCGGCAGCCTCGGCCGCTTCGTTCATGGAAATCTGCATCATCTCCTGCAAGAACCGCCCCATCACGGACATGACCTGAACCTGAATCAGCGATTGCACCGTGCCGCGGGCCGTTTCAAACGCGATCGCTGCCAGGCAGGCGGCGACGAGCAGGTTTCGGCCCCCAGCGATTCGTCGCAGCGATTGAATGCCCCCGGCGACAAGTCCGACTGCGACGAGGGCATGGACGCCCAGCAGGCTGGCGTTGATGGTCCAAAACCGGTCCTGGACGGCCTGCATCTCGCGCTGCATGTCTCGTTGCAGTTCCTGCATCCGCTTGGGCACGCCCGGTTGGTTGCCCACAGGGAACGCCGCTTGCATCTGTTGACCGGCCCACAGTCCAACAGCACCCAGCAGGACGCTGCCCAAGCCCAAGCCTCCCAAGACGATCGCGACAATGCAAACCGGCTTGATCCAGCCGGTCTGAGTCGCCGATTTCGACCCTTGCGATCGCCCGGCCTCGAGGGGCGGCGGACTCTGATAGGCGTCGAACGGGCTCACAGGGACAGGGGAAACGACTGGGTTATCGCGCGAGGAATCCGCCATCGCTTTCACCGATCTAGCTAGTGCATCGCCAATCCGCCGCTGACGTCTACGGTCGCGCCGGTCATATAGCTGGCGCG
>Ga0351913_1271_pt1 | contig 11528 bp, 8 predicted proteins | sample TotcelHT113001M4_FD_206865 | JGI IMG/M metagenome (GOLD analysis project Ga0351913, IMG submission 206865) | Enriched cells from coal bed in the Powder River Basin, Montana, United States - Total cells T11 rep1 HSBNCT.T11.300.1.M4 ... | reverse complement strand
ACGCCCAAAACATCGGAAGTTTACGCTTTTGATGCCTCCGGCCGCTCGCCAAAACTCGACTCGTTTCGATGACCATCGACCAGGCGCCGGGCTCCGAGGAAGGGACCGAATCGGCTTTGATGGGCTCATGCACCGCGGGAGACAGGATCCCGCCGATGATCGAGGCGACTTCCCCGCGTCCGAAGAGCCGGTCGACCGTGCAGCCGGGAGTTTCGTCGACCAGCGGATCGTCGGGACTGCGTAGTGTCAGGCGAACGGTGCCCAGTTCTTGCCCCATCGCCAGTTTTTCGGCTTGTTCCGGATCCAGGAGCAAGGAGATCGTCCGCACTTCCTCCAAGGTCTTGTCCTTGTCCGGAGATCTCGCCATCTCCGTGTTGACGGCAAAGACCTGCACCGCCGTCAGAATCGTCTTGGACATCGGCGGCGTCTCTTGCGAACGTTTCATCACGACAATCACGTCCACTTTATCCCCGGGTTCGATCAGGCTGGAAACGGACGAGTCCATGGTCACCTTGACAGACACGGCGCGGAAGCCCAGGGGGACTTTTAGCGAGCTGGTGGCGTCGTCCCAACTCATGACCTTGGCGGCCATGACCGGTTCGCCGGCATACAGGCGGATCCGCGCGTACTTTCCCTCGATCTGCTTCAAGTCGGACAGTGAGCCCCGAGGAATTTGCCGGCTCGGCCATTGCTGTACCCGCACGCTTTCCGCGTTCAGCGGCTCGTTGATGTTGATCTCCTTCATCGCGACCAGCACGGCATGCGTTTCCCCCCCCGTTTCCGAGGCGGCTCGCAGGTACTGATACACGCCCAGCGAAGCGATGAAGCCGCATCCCAAAGCGACCATGATTAAGCCCGTTGACCGCATCGTGATTTTCTCCAACTCTTGAGTGTTCCGCTATTCGTGCCGCATGGTCGACGCCGCGTTCAGGGTTACATCCCGAAGAAAAAACGGCGAGGGCAACCAGCTCACTTTCTCAAACGCAATCGCCGCCGTGACCGTCACCGGCACTCCCCGGTCGACGACCGGGGGATTGGGGGTCACCATCACCTGGGCCTCCTGGCCGTCGATCGAAGTTGCCGTCAAGTAGCTGCGAACGGTCTGTTCGACGTCGTCGGCCGTGGCCCCGTCCACAACGGCTTGCCGCGCCCCTTCGCGGGCTGCCCCTGCGAGCAGTTGATGCACCATCACCATGCGGCCGAATTCGATCATTCCGAACGCCATCAGGAAGAAGATCGGGGCCACGATCGCAAACTCGATCACGGCTGCTCCCCGGCGTCCACGAGTGGACCACGCCCGCGAGCGGACGGTCTGCGGGGGGTGTCTCGGCAGGGTGTTGGGGCAAGGAGACGGGGCTGCAATCAATTCGCTCATGGCATTCACCTCTCACGCCCTAGACCAAACGGCCGCTCCAACCAAGGTAGATGATCGTGCCCAGCATGATGCTGATTCCATAGGGCAACAGGGTCATCGAACCCCTACGTTCCGCCGCGATCGCGGACAATGCCTGCGGATCGCGAATGGTGATAATCTCGAAAAAGATCGCCTGAAACTGCAGCCAGTGCTTTCGCCACTGGCCGCGCCAAGCGATCACGACCAACGCGAACAAACCCCCGACGATCGCCGACACGCAAAAGGCATGAAGCGTCTCCGTGGCGTGCAGCCATGCCCCGACTCCGGCAAACAGCTTGACATCACCAGCCCCCATCCCGCCAATGGCGTGGGCGGGAAGCAGCAATGCAAAGCCCACCAGCGTGCCGGCCAGACTCCAGCCCAAGCCTTCCCAACCGAACATCGCCGTGCTGTAGACCCAGCCGCCGATGACCAATGAAAAGGTTAGCCAGTTTGGCACCCGCAAGCGGATCGAGTCGATGACGGCGGCCAGGATCAACGCCAGCGTCAACAGCCAGACCGGCCAACGATCCGCGGCAGCAGCTCCCAAGTCGAATAGGTTAGCCACGATCTTCCTCCTCTACCTCCCCCCCCAATACAGCCAGCAAGTGCCTGACGGCAATCACTTGGCATCAACCGCGAGCGCCCAGCAGGCCGCTGATCCAGGCGGCCAACGCGACAAGCAGCAGGCAGGTCGCTTGCAAGAACAACGCGATGGTATCCGGCGGGAGCATCCGATATACGATGGAACATAACATGCGGGTTGTCCCGTTTATTCGCCTGCGCCTCGTTCACCGCGCCAACGCGGCGGACCACAAACCAAACCCGGGGCGCGACACGCCCATCCGGCAAGGAAAAACTAGGTCAATTCCGTCGATTGTCAAATCGACTTTGTTTGACAGCCACCTCGTCAGACGACAAGCGTTCAGGGGCGACGAAGGTGCCGAGTGGTCCCATCGTCGCTGTGCGACTTGTTTCGATGCCTGGGATTCTCCAACGTCCCCTCTCCCGTTTTCCAGAGGCGGCTTCGCCACCAGCAACCTTGAAACGGCATTTTCGGCCCACTGTCTGGTCGTTCTCTTTCGCAACGTTACGTTGAGAGCCCCGTTTTCTTGCCGCGGTTCGTCGCGGTCGCGTTTGCCGCCATTGCGTTTGGCCCGAATGTTGCTACCTTATGCCATTCCACAACCGGTGCCTGCCAGATTGAACCAAATACGGGCCGGTTACGTAACAGGATGTTGAATCGGCCTGCCATTCTGGCCGAATATCCTACCGTCTTTCTCCCCCCCGATTGTGACTTGGCGATACCATGATAGACAAAGTGGACAGCCAGCCGATGATCGAGGCCATTGGCCTCTCCAAATTTTATGGCCCCTTTGCGGCGTGCCGCGATGTGTCCTTTCAGGTGCATGAAGGGGAATTGGTGGCCTTTTTGGGCCCCAACGGTGCCGGCAAAAGCACGACGATGAAGCTGCTGACCGGGTACGTCGCCCCCTCGGAAGGCATCGCAAGAATTGCCGGACACAATATGTCCGTCGACCGCTTGGCAGGGTCGGAGCGTTTGGGTTATTTGCCCGAAAATGGGCCTTTGTACCCCGATATGACTCCGCACACCCTGTTGGAATTCTTCGCTGATGCCCGGGGCATGTCCCGCGAGCGGCGGCGGATTCGGATCGAAGCCGTCGTCGAATTGTGCATGTTGGGCAGCGTGTTTCACAAGCCGATCTCCAAGCTGTCCAAAGGCTATCGCCAGCGGCTCGGCATGGCTCAGTCGCTGTTGCACGAGCCGGACGTGTTGATCCTGGACGAACCGACCGCGGGTCTCGATCCGAACCAGATTCGGGAAGTGCGTCGGACGATGGAGCGGCTGCGCGACAACGAAAAGAAGACCATTCTGCTATCCACGCACATTCTGCAGGAGGTGGAAGCGATGGCCAGCCGCGTGATCTTGATCAACGAAGGCCGTTTGGTCTACGACGGCCCGGTCGCAAATCTGATAAACGAGCGGGGCGGTTTGGACGGGGCGTTCAAGCGGTTGACTGCGGCGGAGGCCGTACCGGCCTAGCGGCGGCTCGACGCATCCGCCCCGGTGTCCGCCCCGTCGCGGCTTGGTCTCCCCATTGGCTTTTTTACTCGGTTGAGAGAAGTAGCTATGTTTCTAAACTCCCTCAGTACCCTCTTACTGCTCGATGCGGTCTTTCTGCTGGTCTTGGCAATCGTTATCGCGCCGTTGTGTTTGATGAAGAGGGCCACGCTGGCCGTGCTGAAACGAAATTTCATCGGCTATTTTAGCAACCCCACAGGCTACGTTTTTCTCTGCTTGTTCGTGTTGCTGACCTCGTTCGCCGCGTTTTGGCCGCACGAGTTTTTTAATGCGAACTTGGCGAATCTGGGGCAGCTAAACAAGTTTTTGCCGTACATCATGCTGATCTTCATTCCCGCGATCACGATGGGGATTTGGTCGGACGAGCGGCGGCAGGGAACCGACGAATTGCTCCTGACGCTGCCCGCGGCGGACTTTGACATTGTGGTCGGCAAGTACATCGCCGCGGCTTCGATTTTTACCGCCTCGCTGCTGTTCTCGCAGTTCTGTAATTTCATCGTGCTGGCTTCGCTGACGTTGGGCGACCTGGATACGGGCCTGTTCTTCGCCACGTACCTGGGCTATTGGTTTGTCGGCATGGCCATGTTGGCCGTAGGCATGATCGCCTCGTTCTTGACCAGTAATTTGACCGTCGGATTCATCCTTGGAGCGATGTTAAACGCTCCGCTGGTGTTTGCCGTCAAAGCGGACGTCATCATTCGCAACACCGGGTTGGCCCGGCTGGTGTCCGGTTGGAGCATCGGGTCTCAGTTCGACGATTTTGGTCGCGGGGTGGTGAGTCTCTCGTCCATTGCCTATTTCGTGCTGGTGGCGGTGGTCGGCTTGTATCTGAGCATGGTACTGATCGGGGCTCGGCACTGGTCCGGTGGCCGCGACGGGACCTCGCTGCTGGGGCACTACTTGCTTCGCACGGTGTCGCTGATTGCCATCGTTCTGGGCGTGAACTACGTGTTTGCCAACAGCGACTTGCTCAGCAACACGCGGCGCGATTTGACGATTGGCAACGTCAGTTCGCTGTCCCCGGACACACGGCGTCTGCTCCGCGAGTTGAAGCCCGAGCATACGATTCAGGTCGAGGCGTTCATCAGCGGTCAGGTTCCGGAGTTGTACGCCAAGACCAAGGCCGACTTGATGTCCATGCTAAAGGAGTTCCGGGCCACTGCCGAGGGCAACGTCAACGTGCGGATGCATGTCATGGACGAAGGCAGCGAGGACGCCATCGAACTGGCTTCGCTGGCCGAAAAACGCTATGGGATCAGGCCCGAGGGGGTGCGGACGCGGACGCGAGGGACGATCAAGGACGAGCAGATCTTCCTGGCCGCAGCCTTTACCTGCGGGCTGGAAAAAGTTGTGGTGCCGTTTTTTGATTACGGCATCCCGGTCGAGTACGAATTGATACGGTCGATCTGCACCGTGGCCAAGAAAGAACGGAAGACGGTGGGCATCGTGCGGACCGAGGCGCGGCTGTTTGGCGGATTCACATTCGCCGGCGGACGGCCCCAGGACATTCCCAAGCAAGAGATCGTCCGCGAGTTGGAAAAGCAGTACGACGTCAAGGAGATCGATCCCACCATTCCGATCCAACGTGAGACGTTTGACGTGATGCTCGTCGTCCAGCCGTCTTCACTGAGCCCCGAAGAGTTTGACAATGTATTGGAGGCGATCAAGGACGGGCAGCCCACGGCGGTGTTCGAGGACCCGCGTCCGATTTTCATGGCTGCGCCGCCCACGGGCGAGCCCAAGATGCCGCCGGGCGGAGGGATGTTTGGCGGCGGCGGCGGACCGCAGCCCAAAGGCGACATGCGAAAGCTCTGGAATCTGCTGGGGTTGGACGTTCCCGGCGAGACCAGCATGATGGGGCTGTTCGCTCCCGACATTGTCTGGCAGGACTTCAACCCCTATTGGAAGCTGCAGGTTCAAGGCATTCCCGACTCGTGGGTGTTCTGCCGCCGCGAAGCGCCTGGTGGCGAAGAATCGATCAACGACGCTTCGCCGATCACCGCTGGTTTGACGGAAATTTTCTTTCCCGTGCCGGGAGGCATCAAGCCGGATCGAAACAGCGACTTGAAGTTCACTCGACTGGCATCGACCGGCGACATGGCCGGCACGTTGAGCTATCAAGCGTTTATGGAAGGTCAACAGAACCCGTCCGAAATGAGAAAGGCGCAAGGCGATCGCACGGGACCGCAAACCATCGCGGCTCGGATCACCGGCGAGTTGCCCGGCGACAAGCCCATGTCCGATGCGGGGGTGGACGCGGCGAACGAAGGCGGGGACCAGCCCCAAGAGGCTGCCGAGCCCACCGTGCCGGACGCAGGGGATGACCCGATCGACCTCGAACTGCCCCAGGTGCCTGCGCCCCAGAGCGAAGCTCCAACGCCGGCCCCGCGTGCCCTGGACGTGGTCTATGTCGCCGACATCGATCTGATGATGCCCGCGTTTCTCCGGATCCGAGCCCGTCCTGGTGAGGACGAAGAAATCGGTTGGCAATTCGAGAATGTCAACTTCCTGTTGAATATCATCGACGTCCTCTCGGGGGACGACGCTTACATCGATATCCGCAAACGAAAGCCCAAGCACAGCACGTTGCGGATTGTAGAGGTCGGTGCGCAGGAAGCTCGTCAGACCGAGTTTCGCGAGCGGATCACGTACCAGGAAGAGTTTGACAAAGCGGTTCGGGATATCGAGGACGAGAATCAGAAAGAAATCGACAAGTTCCAGAAAGAGTTAGAGGAATTACAGAGCAAACAGGGCGCGGCGGGGCAGCGCGGTATCCGGTTCTCGGACATTCAAAGTCGAGCGCAGAAGTTGGCCGAAGTCCAAGAGCGACTGAAACGCCGACTGGATGTCCGACGCGAACAGTTGCAGCGTCAGCGGGATGAGAAGATCGAGGAAATCCGCCGCCGAGTCGATCTGGAAATCGTGGGGATCAAGAACTGGTACAAATTCTTGGCCGTGGCGCTGCCGCCCATCCCGCCGCTGCTGGTGGGACTGATCGTGTTTGTCCGCCGCCGCCTGCGGGAACGCGAAGGTGTGGCCAAATCGCGGATGCGTTAAGCGATTCGCGTTGTGACTCGGCATCGGTGTGGGAGGAATGAGAATCATGACTGAAGGCATCAAGACAGTAATTTACGTTGGCGTTGCTCTCCTGGTCGCGCTGGTCGCGTTTCTGTCGCGGCCGCGGATTGACGAGTTCAAGGTCGGCGAGCAAGAGGGCAAGATCCTGTTTGACAGGTTTGACGATCCGGCCAAGGCGGACCGGATGGAAATCGTCAAGTATGACGAGACCCTGGGAACGCTCGACGAGTTTCGCGTGGCTCGTGACAAGGCTTCCGGCGCGTGGACGCTGCCGTCTCACGGTGGCTATCCGGCGGACGCCGAGACACGTGTCCGCGACGCAGCCCTGCTGCTGGTCGACCTACAGATTCTCGGTATCGCCTCGGAAGTGTCGGGCGACCACCGGCTGTTCGGCGTCATCGAGCCGGACAAGGACAAGCTGAAAGTGGGTGACGAGGGAGTCGGTTTGCTGGTTCGATTCGATGATGCCAAGGGGCAAAGCCTGGCGAGTTTGATCATCAGCAACAAACGGGTCAAAGGCGCTGACGAGCAGCGATTCGTCCGCGTGCCCGGGCAGGATGTCGTCTACACGGTCAGAATCGACCCCGACAAGCTGTCCACAAGTTTCACCGATTGGATCGAAAAGGATCTGTTCAAGGAACTGAAGAGCTGGGACGTGGAAAATGTCGCCTTCAAGAACTACACCGTGTCGCTACAGCCGCCGAACCGCGTGCTGATCGATAAAAAGTTCGAACTCGCGGCCGACTTCAAGGACTCGGAGTGGAAACTTCGCGAACTGAAAAAGTTCAGCCAAGGCGCGGAGACGCTCGCCCAGTTGAGTGAACAGGAAGAGTTGAACAAGGACAAACTGAACGACGTCAAGACCGCCGTGGACGAACTGGCAATCGCCGACGTCCGCCGCAAACCGAAAGGATTGGGAGCGGATCTCAAGGCCGGCGAAGGATTCGCCAAAGACGACGAAGGCGTCCTGGACTTGGCCAAGCACGGTTTCTACATGGTACCCACCGCCGGCGGCGAGGTCGAATTGCTCAGCGCTAACGGCGAAGTCAGCGTCGGGACCAAGGACGGCGTCGAGTATGTGTTGCGGTTTGGGGAAACGGAACAAAGCGGCGAAACGCCTGAGGGCGAAGGCCAGAATCGTTACCTGTTCGTGACGACCCGAGTCGACATGTCCAAGTTCCCACAACCCGACTTGCAGCCGTTGCCCGAACTGCCCGCCAGCCGCAAGGCCAAGGCGGCGCAAGATGCCGAACCGGCAGCCGTAGAACCGGCGAAGCCGGAAGAGAAAGCGGAAGACAAGCCCGCAGAGAAGGCGGAAGAGAAGGCGGAACCGAAGCCAGCCGAAACATCGAGCGAGACGGCCAAGCCGTCAGCCAGCGAACCAACCGAATCGCAGGACGCGGGCGAGGCCAAACCGGAGGCGGAGGCAATGCCCGAGGCAGAGGCCAAACCGGAGCCGGAAGCCGCAGCCCAGCCGGAAGCTAAGCCCGAGGCGGAAGCCACGCCCGAGGCGGCGCCCAAGATCGACACCGAGGCGGAAGAAGCTCAGATCGAGAAGGATCGCGAGCGGATTAACAAGGAGAACCAGCGCAAGATCGACGAGCGAAACGACAAGATCAAGACGGCCCAAGAAAAGGTCGCCAAAGAAAACACGCGTTTCGCCGACTGGTACTACCTGGTCTCGGACACGACGTTCAAGAAGCTCCAGGTCGGCTTGGACGACGTGATCAAGAAGAAGGAAGGCGAGGCGAAGGAAGTCCAAGACGAGGAGAGCGGTGACGGCCTTGATGCCTTCCGAAAACTGCAGTCCGAAGGGCTGAAGTTGGAGTAAGTTCGGTCATTCCGAATCCAATGCGGCGACCTGGGCATCCTGCCCCGGTCGCCGTTTCCGATCTGGGATCCAGCCTCGACTCGAACCGCCGCCGGGCGTCATGGCGCTAGTCCTCGTCGACGCAATCGGACCGCAAATCTGGTTCGCCAAAGCTGAGCGTCCGCGTCAGACGGGTCGCCGCGCCTCGCTGTTGCAGATTCCGCGGATCCTCTTGGACGCAGCGGGGATCCTCCGTGTCTTCCGACATCCGGTCGAGTTCGCTGCGGACTTCCGCAGCCTCGTCGTTGCGCTCCGTAGCGGTCAATATCCCTTCTATCCGCGACAGCAAGTGAGAGCGATTGCGGAGTTCGGCGACGTTCTGCCCCTGGCGCAGAATCTGCAACGCGCGGCCGGCGTCCTTCTCTTGGACACTGCGAAAAAAGTAGCAATCCGCCCAGCCGATCCAGCCCCATCCCCAACGCGGGTCTTTGTCCAGCCATTGGCGAAACAGTCCGTCGCCAACCTCGGTTTGGCCCAAGAGGATGTGTGATTCGGCCAGCGCTCGGTGAAAGTTCTCGACCGTCAATGAATCTTCGCCGTATCGTTCGAGGACCGTCTGGCACAGGCCAACCCGCTCGCGAAAGAATTGCGGATCGTCCAAGCCCGCGTAGTACAGTTCGGACTCGAAGTCCTGCACCCAATTGAAGACAAATTGCGTCCCGCCAAATCGCTCGTCAAGAGCCGAAATCGTCTCGATCTGGCAACGCTGCATGATCTTCAGGAGGGCGGACCAAGCTTGTTTCCACTGGAGACACGTTGCGTTGCGGTCCCGGCGATCCTGCGCAGCATATCCGGCCTGCATAAGATCATCCAGCAATTCCAGGTGAGGCTGCTCCGGCAACCAGCGTGTCCACAGAAGCTCGATGGCAAACCAAGCCCAGTCTTCACCGCCGTTGCTGACATCGAAGCCTTCTCGGCAGGTGAACAAGGACGCCACTTCGTGCGCGGCGGCGTGCTCGCGTGAGTATTGTGCGAGTGTTTCTCGATCGAGGGCGATGTCCAGCGCGCGGAGCTTGGCGAGCAGTTCTTCGTCTGCCATCGCATTCACCTGCGGGCGCAACGGTCGATTCATCCGCTCGAACAGCTGGCGATACGAGGCGTCTTTCTCGGCCGCGGCTTCCACGATTCGCCTGATCCCGATCTGCGAGATCCTCATGCTTTTCATCCTTCCCTTCGTGAGAAAACCGGCGACCGCCAAGCTTGGGGCCCAAGACGCACCGCGCCGCGGACAGAAGCCATGATCCTACAGAAATGTCGCTCTCGATACAACGAGCCGCTTCAGGTCCGTTGGCTGGGGTTGTCAAGATCGCTCTGGGCGTGGGGAAATGGTCTGGGAGGATTATTCGACGCCTGTTACGAACCCGTCGTCGCCGGCCAGCCACCCGTTGCAGATTCGCCGAGCGACGGCAGGGCACGAGCCGATGATGTGGCGAGCGGACCGCCGCGCTGGAAATCCTACAACAGAAGATCCCGTGCAGTTCACGCCGATGTTGACGGCCGAGCGATTCTGATGCAACAACGAGCGGCCACGCCGGATCGGGTCGGCTCCTCCTCAAGGCGTCAAAGTCACGGACACCGCGTCGCCCACCTCGGCCCGCAGTTCGACGGCCGCACTGCCGTTGACCACGGCGATTTCCAGGCGATTGCTGGAACCGACCAATGCGATCAGCGTCCCCGGCGTGTGCCGGCCGTAGGTGTCCGCCAAGCCGCTGATCGTGCGGCCTCCGCATTGGACGGCAGCCGAGTCCGCAGCGCCGGCGGCCAGCAGGTCTTGCGAAATATTGGTAATCAGATTGCCGAACGAATCGATGGCGAGGATCTCGCCCTGCAGGCGGTTCTTCTCGACTTCCACCTGGGGCCAGGCCAGTTGCGTCAGGCGATCGCAGGGCTCGCCGAAATCCTCCAGCGCGGCCCCCAGGCTCAGATGCGCGGCTACAGGAGCCATGATGTCCCGGCCATGAAAGGTGGCAGAGACGACTGGCAGCCAGTATCCGCGTTGGGTCAAGGCTACCACGCGGGCGGCGGGAACGGAGCCGACCAGGCGTCCGAGCAGGCCGTTGTCCGGAGCGATGTAGTAGCGACCGCCGATTTCCGCGGCCAACAGGCGGCGATCCGTGCCCACCCCGGGATCGACCACGGCCACGTGGATCGAGCCTTCCGGAAAACGGGGCGTGACATCCTCCAGCACCAAGGTTGCCTGGCGGACGTTCTGCGGCGAAACGGCGTGAGTCATGTCGATCAGCACCGCTTGGGGCTGGATCGACAAGATCACGCCTTTGATCTGGGCGACATACGGGCTGCCGCCGCCAAAGTCGGTAGTCAAGGTGATCATGGAACGGGACATGGCGGAAACCTCTCCGGGCTTGAGAATCCAAGGTTTCGGTGCGACGCAATGCCGGCGGCCGGGCCGTTTGTTTTCGGTGCTTGCCGACGGCGCTAAGGGATAGTATGATATTTTCGGCGTTGCGATGCCATCGTCACCGCTTGACCTGACCCCAATCAGCTGGTGCGGCAGCATTCTTCCGTACGATCCTCGCCCCGCCGTTTTGCGGGTTCCGGTGTTTTCCGCCGTTGGCCATTCGAGTGGGGCTGACCGCGGGCGGCCACGGACCCTTGTTCGCCCAGCGATTAGGAGCTTGCCTCAGCCATGCCCAAACGCCCCGACGACGACCTGTTTAGCGCCACGACGATGTCCTTTGGCGATCACCTGGAGGAGCTGCGCGTCTGCCTGTTCAAGGCGGTGATTGGCTTGGTGCTGGGTTTCTTGATCGGATTGGCCTTTGCCAACTGGGTCGTCGGGTACATCCAAACGCCGCTGAAAAGCGCCTTGGAGGAGCATTACATCACCAAGGCGATCGTCGACATGCGGCGCGAATACGGCCAGGAGTTGCCGCCCGAGGTCCATCGGTTTGTCGAGGAGAATCAGCTGGTTTTCGAGCGGGTGTACGTCGAGGCCGCCGAGTGGCATCGCGTGGGCGAATTGGCAGTCTCGCCGGGTGCGAAGAAAGTTCTGCCGAAGGGAGGGGACGAAAATCCGGGTGCCGTTTCAGGGAATGCCGACACGCAACCGGCAGCTGAATTGC
>Ga0351913_1259_pt1 | contig 12316 bp, 4 predicted proteins | sample TotcelHT113001M4_FD_206865 | JGI IMG/M metagenome (GOLD analysis project Ga0351913, IMG submission 206865) | Enriched cells from coal bed in the Powder River Basin, Montana, United States - Total cells T11 rep1 HSBNCT.T11.300.1.M4 ... | reverse complement strand
AAACACCCGCGACCAAACTTCCAGATTGCTTTTCCCGAATTCGGAAGGTTTGTTTTTCAGATAATCAGAATCCATTTCGCCACTTCGCATGGCCACTCCCATTTCAGTGTAATTTTTAGCGATTTCTTCAGGAATTCCGGCCTGTAAAAGGCCAGCCAGCGTATCTTCATCTTTGAAATCTACCCATGGAATTTCCGGTTTTCCGATTGTTTTGCCTAAAATGGCTGCAACTTCGCGGGTGGTTTTTTCGTCGCTGGCAATGTAGCGGATGCTTTTCCCCTTAAACGACAGATTCTGCATTTCTTCGGCTGCTACATCGGCAATGTCTTCGGGGTGCACAATAACAAGTGTTGCATTTTCGCCATAATTACCACCCATGATGCCCATGTTTTTGATCATTCCGATTTGACCCAGAAAATTTGTATAGAAAAATCCGGGACGGAGGTGTTTTACATTCACCCCTTCCAATGCATTCAATGCCTTTTCAACAAAGAATAAACCGCTTACCGGTCCGCATCCTTCGGGCATGTGGGCGCCCATGCTGCTCAGGTTTACCACATTTTTTACTCCTGAAGCTTTGATAGCGGCAGCGTAATTTTCACCAATTCCGGCGATGTATTTTTTCCAGTCGGAGGCGCCAAAATAAGGTGGCACCATTGTGTAAACGGCGTCGGCATCAGTGAATGCTTCAGTCAAAAAACCGACGTCTTCAACCGATCCGATGGCCGCTTTGGCTCCCATTTCTTCAATCAGTGCAGCTTTTTCATCTTTACTGCTTACCACCGTCGCATCATGTCCGGCAGCAATTAATTTTTCAGCAAGTGGCTTGCTGATGTTTCCAAGCGAACCCAATACAACGTATCTCATAGCTATTATTTTTAAATGTACAGATTTTGAACACTTAAGCGTTGTGAAAGGTTCATGATTCCTTTATTGCTGCCTGATCCGATGACAATCAGGCTAAAAGTAGAAGATATTTTTTTGACCGCGTTTTTCCTGATAGGTTCCTTTGCGTACCACTTTTACGATCGAACGGCGGTTAACTTCATGCTGTTCTTCGGCACAGGGAACCCCGTTTCCGCAGTTGTTGAGCAATCGTGTTTCCCCATATCCCTGATAAAGTAACCGATTGGGGTCGATTCCTTTAGAAACTGCATAGTCGAAAGCTGCACGTGCCCGTTTCTTCGACAGCAACATGTTGTATTCATCGCTTCCCCGTGAGTCGGTGTGCGATTCAATCCTGATTTCGAGGTCCGGGAACTCCACCAACAAGGAAATTAATTTATCAAGGGTAGCCATCATTTCTTTCCCCACATCCGATTTATCAAGTTCATAATTGAGGTACTCAATTTCTATCACCTGAAGTGATTCCCCACCCTCTTCTTCCATACTTATTGGTGCGGGCGAATTGTCATCAGATTCTTCAATTTTTTCTTCAAGGAAAATTTCAGAATATACTTCGTCATTTGGTCTGAGTGTACCAGTGGAAACAGGTTTTTCGTTTTCGAAATAAAATTCCTTCGTTACGTTCAATATATATTCCTGACCCTTGTTTACTTCAAATTCAAACTGCCCGTCGGTTCGGGTGATGGTTGTCTGGATGGTCTTGCCGTTTTCGTCAATGACGTTCACCGTCGCATCGGTAAGAATGTCTTTTGTGTCGCGGTCTCTGATTACTCCGCGAATGATGACCGGAACCCGGAGTATCTTCAGGAAATACAAATCATCGTTGCCTTTACCACCCAAACGATTCGATGAGAGATAGCCTTTCATTCCTGTTGAATCCAATGCGAACCCAAAATCATCTTTGGATGAATTGACCGGATACCCCAGGTTTTCAATACTGTTGAAAACCCCGCGTTCAGGAACAGAAAAATAGATATCGAGTGCACCCAGTCCGCCATGTGCATCGCTGGAAAAATACAGAACACCGTCGCCACTGATAAAGGGAAAAAACTCATTTCCTTCGGTATTTATTTTTGGACCTACATTGAAAGGCTTGCTCCACTGACCATTTGAGAATACGCTGAAATAAATGTCTGACTTGCCGTATCCACCGGGCATGTCGGAAGCGAAATAAAGTACTGACCCATCTTTTGTAACCGATGGGTGACCGACTGAATATTCATCGCTGTTGTACCTGAAGCTGCCCGTCATTTTCCAATTGCCTTCTTCAAGTTTTCCCTGAAATATTTTCAGGTTCACAACACCTTCCCGACTTTTGGAAGTTTTCCCTTTCACAAAACTGTTTCGGGTAAAATAAATAATGTCTTTTTCCTGATCAAAGGAAACCGGACCATCGTGGTAGGAGGTTTTCAGTTTCGGGGCAAATGGCTGGGGAAATGAAAGGTCGCCAGTGGTTTCGTTAATTTTTGCCGAATACATATTCAGGAACGGAAGTTCGTTCCATTTGTAGCTTGCCGTTGATTTGGTGCCAATGGAGGTGGAGGAGAATATAAACTGATCTTTATAAAAAGCCGGTCCCATTTCTGAACCAATTGTATTTAGTGACACATTCCTCATTTCAAAATTGGTTGAGTCGCGCATCAGAAATTGTATGTATTCGAGTAACGAAACCTGAATGTTTACACGGCCATCCTCAGGACGAAGCTCCGAATATTCCTTCAGCCATTGCTCTGCAAGCAGGTATTTGCCATTGCTCTTCAGCGATTGCGAATAATTAAAGATATCTTCAGGTGTTTCTGCGCGGCGGTTCATCAGCTTTTTAAGCCAACGCTCAACCTCTTCTGTATTTCCAACATTCCGGTTGGCATCGGCCAGTCTTCGAACTACATAGTTATCGGTAGTATCTCGTTGGTAAGCATATTCATACAATCCGATGGCATCTACATAAGCAAATTCATCAAAACTTTTGTCCGCGAGCCTGGTCGTCAGTTTCTGGCTGAAACCCTGATCCGGCAAAAGCAAAATCAACATCAGGAATAATAGAAATAGGGTCGGATTCTTAGCCATTTATACTCGTTCAATTCATTAAAAATAACGCGGCGACCTTACCCTGCCACGATCAAAGCCAAAGTCTAAACTAACCATTACCTCATGAGTACCTTTGTTGTAAAATCCGAGACGTGAAGTCGGAAGGTCATACGAATAGCCGATTTTCAGATGATCGTTTACCTGTATCTGGAACAATCCGCCAAAGGAATCGCCTATCCTGTACATGGTTCCCAACCATAACCGGTCATAAAACATGAATGTACCATTCACATCCAATGACATCGGAGAATTGCTTACAAACCGGGTCAGAACGGATGGCTTAAATTTAACAATTCTATTTACATCGAATACATAACCGGCCATAAAAAAGAGGTGTATCTCTTCCTTGTTAATATGCTCGACTGAAAAATCGTTGTCATTGATGGTATTTTTTATGAGTTTCGGAACTGCGAGTCCCAGGTAATACCGTTCGGCATGATAGAAAGCGCCCACTCCAAAATTGGGTAAGAAGTTGCGGTTGATATCGTTGGCAAAAACCGGATCGTTTGGATCGTTGGTAAGCAAATCGGTAAGGCCTGCTTCGTAAAAATTAACGCCGGCTTTTAAACCAAGAGCAAGATTGCGCTTGTTGCTGAAACGTAAAGTATAGGAATAGTCGAAATACAGGCCTGTTTGCCGGATTGGACCAATGCGATCGTGCAAAAACGACAATCCCAGCCCCATATTTGTACTGGAAATTGGCGAATGCATCGCGAAAGTTCTGGTGTCGGGGGCGTCAGCCATCGTTACCCATTGGTCGCGCGATACTACCATCATGCTGAAAACATCTTTTGAACCGGCATAGGCTGGGTTGATGGTCATCATGTTTTCCATGTATTGCGTGTACATCGGATCCTGCTGGGCAAAAGTTTTCCCTGCAAGAAACACCAACGCGGTTGCCAGAAATATCCGTGCAACCAGAAGGCTAAGATGTACGATGTAATTTTTGTTGTTCAAGCTATATTTATTTTAAAATCTCATTTTCAAATCTTCACATCCTCGCCCCCTCTCCAAATCGCCCCGTCGTTTCAATCATGGGATTGCTTCCCCCTCCTTCGTCGGTGTCGCAATGGCCTTCGACTAAGCTCAGGCGGCAACGCTTCGATTAAAAGTTCGCCCCCTCTCCAATCTCCCTTTCGCCTCGTCTCCCTGTCTCCACTTCGCCCCGTCGCCTTGTCGCCCTTTCTCCCTTTCTCCTGACTTCGGTCTCCCGTCTTCGGTCTTCGGACTTCCCTATCTATCCAAATAAATCGATTTACTGATCTTTTCCTTTCCGTTCAGGGTTAAAATATAATAGTAAGTTCCCGATGGAACCGGACCTGATCCGATGCGTAAGCCATTGGTAGCTGTTCCGTCCCAGAAACCGCTCTGGCCAATTTTATTGCCATAGTTGTTCGACTGGTACACAATGTTTCCCCAACGGTTGAAGATTTCAATCTGTACCGTATTGTATTTTGCCAGACCTTTTATCTCGAACTTGTCATTAATGCCATCGCCGTTTGGTGAGAATGCTTCAGGAATAAAAAACGGTGCATCGTTAATAAATACAAGCACTTTTGCATTGTCGCAATTCTTGAAATAGTCGCAAACCTGATAGATAAATTCATCCTGACCGATGTACGATTGTTCCGGCGAATAAATAATCATCGAATCGGCTGAAACTGTTGCAAAACCGTGCAAAGGAGGTGTCAGTATCGAAATGCTCGAAGGGTTGATGGCATTGCGCGGAATATCGTTTTTCACCACATTGATGACCACCCGTTCGTTGATGAAGGTGCTGGCCGTGTCGTTTATTGCCTGAATATAAATCCCTACATTGACCGAATCTTTGGACAAACAGCCTTTCGAATCGGTTACCTGAAGATAATACGTGCCCAAACCACTCACCATTGCAGTTGGTTGTGTTTCGCCGCTAAGAATGATGCCTTCCTTTGACAACCATAAATAAGTTAGGCCGATGCTGGTACTTTTGGCGCCATTCAGCAAAATACTTGCATTGGGTGCATCAACAAATACGTTTTTGTCGGTTACCGCCAATGGGGCAGGCAATACCGAAACCAATACAGACGTAGTATCTTTCAGCCCTTTGCTGTCGGTGATGGTGAGCAAATACCGGGTAGTTTGGCCGGGGGTGAACCTTGGAGTCGGACTTGTCGCATTGTCGAGATAGACCGAAGGCGACCAGCTAAAGCTAAGGCCATCGCCACCCGATTTGCTTGCATCGAGCACAGTTCCGGCAATTTCGCAACTTCCGACAGTAATAAGCGGCGCTCCCTGAATACGGGCAACCGGTCCGCGGCGAATAATGGTTTTTACAATCGACTGGTTGTTCGCGTACGATGGATCCCAGGTTGAACTGATTACAGTGGCAAGGTTTTTCAAGGTATCGGGAGCGCCCGATGAAACAGTTCCCTGAATGAAAAGTGTAAACGGCTTGTTCACTTCCAGCAAATCGAGCGGATAATAGCCCGACCAATCCTTCAGGGTGGTAACTTCTTCGAGCCTGAACTTTGGATTTAAAAGGGCGGTCGGCAAATAATCGTTGATCTGTACTTTTTCGGCAACCGCAGTTCCGAGGTTGGTAACCGTGAGCTGGTAATTAATCAGATCGCCGGGAGCAGCGTTTGCAGGTCCGGATTTTACGATCGACAAATCGGCAAATTGCTTCGGATTTTCTTTCACCAGAATATGCACCGTTGCCAGGTCGCAATCTTTAAGTTGTGGTTCGCACAACTCATACACAAAATGATCAGTTCCTTCAAAACCAGCCGTTGGCGTATAAACGAAAGTTCCGTTGGCATTTATCACTACTGCTCCGTTTGTTGGCCGAACCACTGGCGTGCGGGTCAGGCTTAAATTACTTGAGGCGGGATATTGGTCGTTGGCAAGCAGGTCGCCGGTAATTGCTTTGCCGTTCGCGAAATATACATCGTCGGCATCAAACAAACACACTTCGGTCAGGTCTGCCGAAACAGTAATGGTAACCCGGGCCGTTTCGCACAATCCCAAAATATTGCCGCATATTTCGTATATAAAATTATCCTGACCGGTAAATCCGATTTCAGGCGTATAAGTAAACCTGCCATCGCGCTCCAAAACCACTTTCCCATGTTGTGGCTCCCTGCTCAAAATTGGGTTCAGCACGAGTTGGTCCCCCGAAGGGAAAAGGTCGTTGGCAAGCACATTTCCCGAAACCGTTGTGTTTACCGCAGCCTGCACTTCGTCGTTCATCGCCACCGGTCCAATCATCGCAAGGTTATCTTCCAGCACGCGGATGGTCACTTTTACCGTGTCGCAACCGGTCGGATCTTCCAGCGTACAAACCGAATAATAGAAATTATCGGCGCCTGTAAATCCATTGTTTGGCGTATAAGTATATTGCCCATCCGGTGACATGCTGAGCAATCCGTTCACTGGCATTAGTTCTGGAATGGTTCCAACGGTGGGATTAAAACCATAGAAACCGGCATCGTTGATCAGCACGTTTCCTGAAACCGCCCTGTTTTTAAACGTGATATTCACATCGTTGGTGGCCAAACGGTCGGTAATTGTGCCGGCGCCAATGGTCAACTCGTTGGTAGTTGCATCCGGCAAGTTACATTCAGCATTCGCGACTGTTGCCAGAATTTCAAAAGTGCCTTCCGGAAGTGCCCTTGCAGCCGGAATTGTCAATGTCCAGTTTGTTCCTGAAAGGATTAAATTTCCCTCTCCGGGCAAATACATGAATCCATTTACAGAAACGGTAAAGGTTTCATTGGTTCCAACAACGGCTGTTCCTGAAATGACAGGAGTTGTATCGCTGGTTGTCAGCGCCGCCACTGTTGGCGTGGTAAGCTGGCGGAAAATAGTTCGTGTGTGTATATTTTGTCCCGAAGTTGTTTCGGGTTGAAGATTCAAATTTAAATTATCGGTTGCGCCGGCGATCGTAATGGTGACCGGTGTATCCGAATTGGGATGGACAGTAAATGCATTGCCTGAAATAGCCAAACCCTGATTGGCAAAAGTGATTGTTTGTGTTGGTTGGTTCACTCCGTTAACCTGGAACGAAATCACGATTGGAAAATGCGCTGCACTCAATGGCACATCGCTTCCATCTTTAAACTGTATTGGAATTGTAAAATCGTTGCTTGCCTGAAAACAGGCAGAACTGGTTGATGATGTATATAATACTTTGAAATTGTTGGGTAGAACCGCGATTTGCAAACTCCGTCCTGTTGAACAGCCCAATGCATCGGTTTCCATAACAATGGCATAATAAGTACCCGCCAACGAAATGTTAAAAGTCGCAGAATTGGCAGTTGCACTTAAAGTATAATTTGCAGAATCGGCTGCAACAATGGCCTGACCGTCGAGATACAAGCCCCATTGGTAGGTATTCCCCACGTGGTTGGTTACACTCAATGAAACCGGCTGACCTGTTGTAACAGTTGTTTGGCCAAAAGATTTAATTGCCCCTGCAATTAAAAAGAGAAGAAATAATATGGAGGTTATCCTTTTCATTAAAATATACCGCTGGCTATCTGGCCAGCGGTATAAAATATCATAGATTAGTCAAATTTGATTTTTGTAGTATTTGGAATCGGATTGACCGTAATTTGTACAGCACTATTCTTATGTGATGTTGGTGCAGCAGTTCCACCAATATATGTTGCAGGTTCTTGTCCTTCTGCATAATCGGTAGCACTCGATCCTCCATTTTCAACTAAAACAGTTGCTGGATCAATTGAGAAATTAAGTACATAATCTTCTGTTGCTGCTGCTGCAATATTCTTTATGGTTGCAGTAATAGTTACTACAGAAGTGCCAGGAGCAACCGTGATGACGTTCGTTCCACCAGTTGTATAAGTTCCTGTGGCACCGGCTGAAATCGCCCAGGTAACATTACCCAGAGGAGTAGGAATAATACTTGCATCAACAGCAGTAAATTTCCAACCAGCAGAAGGAAGTGTTGTAGCGATATTTGCAGTTCCACCCATTGCAGTAAATAAGGAAATCTCGTAAGTCATAACCATGGTTTCCATAACCGGAGTAACAGAAGCATCATTCAAATCATCAACATCAGAATCTCCATAAATATCACCAGTATTGGTATTACAGTAGAGCCCTGGGGTTGCAAGAGTTGCATCAAGATGATCTTTTGTAACTACCAACAAGTCAAGGTCAATAATTGTAACACCGAAACGACGAACAGTTGTACAGGCAGTAGTTCCAGTGCTAGTTTCAACTATTTCAACAACATAGGTTCCAGTACTCAACCACTTGATGCTGGATTTATAAACATTTGTACCTGAACTTGTACCTACGAAATTAAAAGCAGTACCGGCAGTAGCAGCAGTGGGTGTCCATGCTGTACCTGTATAATCTGTTGTTCCATCCCAGGTATAAACACTCCAGGCATAACTGTTTCCAACATGAGCAGCTATTTGTGTCACACCTAAATCTGCACTATTTACCCAATAATTTCGGGTTGAATTGATAGTGGCAGTTTGCTGGGAACCTTGCCCCATCACACTTGCACTAATGCCCAGTAAAACCACCAGGCAGATTAAAGAAAATAGATTTTTCATCTTTGTAATATTTAAGTTAAACATTTAATTATTAATATTTTAAAACCTTTGTTTTTGTATTTCTTTTGTGTATTGCAACCTCGCCGGTTGCCAACCATTTCCTGTTTTGCAGGGTCTGGTTTAATTGTTCTGCCCAAAATGGGACTGGGTTCATTGCGGTTTTTTTTTCGTTTCGACAGGATCACAACATGTTGTTTTATTGTCAGTTGTGTTGGGTTCCTGCCTTTTACTCAGGAGTTAAAAAAAGGTTGATTTCTCTGCATACTTCAATATTTTTAGTGAATATTATTTGGTTTTTAACTTTTCATTTTTGTATTCAATGCAACGCTGTCAGGTACTGCAGACGCTGACAGGTTAATGCAGCTGCTTCGTTCGACCTGTCAGCGTTTGAAAAACCTGACAGCGTCAAAACTGCAAAGCTCCTTATGGACCGTTGCGGTGATTTTGTTCGGCGTTTGTATGCTGTTTCATGGTTAAATATTTTTAATCGGTTGAGATTTCGGATGTTTCAGGTATCGGTTTTAGATAAAATTTCTCGTGATTGTTGTCTGTATTCATATCACTGGTGTTCACAATAAAAAGGGTATAAACGGTTTGTATATAGGGGTGTCCGTTGGTTACGTTCGCGTTGTCATTGTTGGTGTTAAATTCTTTTGTAGAACCTGAAATCTCAGAGAATGAACCAGTGCCGTTGTTCACCGATGTATAATTTACGGGCAGTTCAGTCAGATCCTGATTGAACAGGTACCAGGTGAAGCCCCACAACGTTGTGCCACAAAGTTTGCTGACCGTCCAGCTAATGGTAAACTCCGTCTCCGGATCAACTTCAGCTTTACAATCGTGTCCAGCAGGTTCAACCTGCAAATCGAAGCTATTTTGAAGGTTGATCTGCAATAATGCGCTCACTTCGCAACTATTGGAAGAATTTCGTTTTGTAGCTTCGATTGTGTAGTCACCTGGAGTCATATCGCCTGTCCATATAATTTGTACCGATGCCGGCTGTCCGGGTAAATTCAGATTGGTAAGTGTAATTCCGTTGGTTATTTCGGCTCCGCTGGTACCAATTCCTGAATACACTTTCCATTCGTAGTTAAAACCGCCTTCGGGAGAAGCCTCTACTGAATAATTATAGGTGCCGCACTGGTTTGGCGCGATGCCAGTTCCGCCATCGCTTTCAACAGAATGGCTGATGGTGATTGCTTCCGGCGATTGATTAACGATGATTGTTGATGAATGAGTTGAAAATTTACCAGCCTGATCGGTAACCGTGTAAGTGATATTATAAGTTCCCAGGTCGAAAACTCTTCCTTCTGCCAGATTTGTTCCGCTTTCCGTGATAGTTCCTGAAATGCTATACGCAAGAATCTGATCCTCAAAAGCGGTACAATTGTCGGTAACATTCGAATTGGTGAGACTAATGTTATAAACTGCTGCAGAAGAACCTCCATTCAAAGTACAAACAGTTTGATTCCCAAGTGTACCATTAATGAAAACCGGTGGTGTGTCTTCCCTGAAGGTTAAAGAATTGGACGTTGTAACACAACCCACGCCACTGGAATCAGTTGTTTCCGAAACCAGTAAACGGTATTGATCGCCCTGATTAACCAGATTGCCACTGTAGGATGAACTGTTTGCCCCAACAATGTTCGTCCATGAATCTCCATTATCGGAGCTTACCTGCCACTGATAATTCAGACCGGTATTATCTGAAATAATATCCAAAGCTCCACCAATACAGGTATTGCTTTCCCCCAGCGAACCAATGATTACTTCCGGTTGCGAAATGGTGAATACCTGTGAGCAGGTCGAGGTATTTCCGGCCATATCTGCGATCCGATACGTACGGGTAAGTGTTAAACCATCGCCACTCAGATTTTCCGCAAGTTGGGTGAAACTATCCGTATTCAAACTGCAATTGTCTGACGCAGAACCTCCGGCAGTGGTAAATTCAGTATAAGTACTGTAGCCAGGGGCATTGGCCACACAAAATACTGTTGCTCCGGCCGGACATGAAATGGTTGGTTTTATATTATCAGTTACTGTAATGGTAAAACTAAAGGTTTCCACATTTCCTGAATTATCGGTTGCAGTATAGGTAACTGTGGATGTACCCACTGCAATGGTAACTCCGGGAGATAAATTGCTTACAAAACTTGTTAATGTACAATTGTCAGATGCAGTTGGTTGGGTCCAGTTAACTACTGCAGAACAAAGACCATCAGTTACAGGAACTGAAATATTGGCAGGGCAATTTAAAATGATAGGTTTTTCAGTATCAATGCCAACTTCCACTGTATTTGAAACACTTGACGAGCATGTTCCGCTGGTAACAACTGCACGACATGAAGTTGCATCAGTCATATCAGGAGTATCGTATGTATTTCCATTGGCTCCTGAAATATCAGCCCACGAGCCGCTTGCTTTGGTTTGCCATTGTATGGTTCCAACAGATCCGGCAAGCGTTAAGGTAGTTGAAGTATTGTAGCATACCTGAGAAGAAGAAGAACTTGCAGTTCCGCCAATACTTGTTGGATAGACTGCCATCGTTATTGCACTGCTGGTTGCAGGCGATCCAATTGAACAAGTGGCATTCGAAGTCATTCGCACTGAAATCGCATTGCCATTTGCCAATGTCGTTGAAGTGTAAGTTGCACTGGTTGCACCACTAATCGGGCTTGCTCCGTTGTACCACTGATAAGTTGGGGTAGTTCCGCCATTGGTTGGAGTCGCAGTGAAAGTAACCGAAGTCCCATCACAGATCGCTCCCACAGGTAAAGCTGCAATGCTCACACTGGCTGGTAAATTCGGATTGACAGTCAATGCCGTACTAACATGATTTACTGAGGCTTTTAGGTTTCCTCCACCTGTATAAGCATAGGTAATAGTATAAGGTGTGTCTGAACCTGGAATTGTAGCCGTATTGAAATTAATCGAAAATCCACCGAAACCTCCGGAAATAGTCGCATTTTGAATTACTCCATTAATTGTAACACCAACGGTTTCTCCATTCTCCGGATATACCGGTCCGTCAGCGCTGACTATGCCGTTAAGCGTTACTGTAGCGGTGCCAAAGCAAATACTCTGGCTGGCGGTTAACCCTGAGAAAACAGCCGATGGTCTTGTATCGGTTGTGACTGTTACAATACCGGATGTTGCAGCAAAGTATGTGGAGTTGATGTTAGTTGCGCCCGATCCTGTGCCTCCCCATGTTCCATTAATTTTGTTAAAACCACCCAAAGTGAGGCTACCAGTGATGATATTCAACCCCGCTTCTACACTTGCAGTAGCTGATCCTGTTGGTGCAATACTCAGGTTGCCTGTAACTGAAGTACCGGTAACAATTGATTTTACACCGCTGCCTGAAAAAACAAGATTGTTATAGTCAACTGCTGCAATGGTTTGCGCTCCGGCAGCATTCCATTCAACAGTACCTATATTTGCAGTAAATGTTCCCCCAGTTCCACTAAAACTACTCCCCAATTTTAGGGTACTAGATCCACCATTCAATGTTCCGTTAGTTCTCGTCCAAGCTCCAGTAAAAGTATGTGTCAAACCTGTTCCAAGATTGAGTGTTCCGCCACTTCCATTGATTGTTAATCCTGCTCCATTCACGTTGCCTTGAAAAGTAACAGTTCCTCCGGTTTTTGTCATTGAAACTAAACCAGTAGTGGTGAAACCATCAATACTTTGGGTAGCTGTGCCATTAATTGTAAAAGTAGAACTACCTGCATTTAAGGCAACACCACTATTTGTAA
>Ga0351913_1023_pt2 | contig 12808 bp, 4 predicted proteins | sample TotcelHT113001M4_FD_206865 | JGI IMG/M metagenome (GOLD analysis project Ga0351913, IMG submission 206865) | Enriched cells from coal bed in the Powder River Basin, Montana, United States - Total cells T11 rep1 HSBNCT.T11.300.1.M4 ... | reverse complement strand
GACGGACGACGGCACGCCGCGCCTAGCCGACTCCGAGGCGGTGACGATCACGGTGCGGGAGGTGAACGCCGCGCCGGTGCTGGCGCCGATCGGCGGCCGGAGCGTGGACGAACATACCCTGTTGCAATTCACGGTCAGTGCGGGAGACCCGGACGACGTGCCGGCCAACAGCGTCACGCTGTCGGCGGTGGGCCTGCCGCCGGGGGCGACGTTCGATCCGGCCACGGGCGTGTTTGCCTGGATGCCGTCGGAATCGCAACAGGGTCAGTACGTCGTCACGTTCACGGCCACCGACGACGGCATGCCGCGCCTGTCGGCATCCGAAACGGTGACGCTCACAGTGGTCGATGGCATCATCCCGCAACCGATTCCGCCAGAGCCCGTACCGCCGGACGAGCGTAAGGTCACGCCTCCTGTCCCGCCGGAGCCGTCACCGGAACCGCCCGTCGTCGTCGTCCCCCCGGATTCCTGCCCCGTGGCATTTGTGCTGTCGGGTTCGGTGGGACGGGATTGGCGGACCGAGGGGGCGATTGCCGATTTCGCGGCGGATTCTCCGACGCCGGAGACCGAAGGCTCGCAGGCTGCTGTCGCGCGGCTGCACGCCTTGACCGCCGTGGCCGCGCAGGGACTCGAACCGGCCGATGCCGCGCTGCTGGAGATCATGGCAACCGATCCCGAACCGCTCCGGTTGGTCGCCTTCGACTGGGGCGACGAGATCGTGCCGTCCGAGCCGAAGCCGAACCCGAAGCCGGAGCCGGAGCCGAAGTCGGAAGAGAAAGAGTCCGAGCAGCAGACGGACACGACGTCCGCGAGCAGTGCCGATCAGAAGAATCGCCCGCCCTGGTTCTGCCTTTCCATGCTGTTCGCTGCCGCCGGCGCGGCTTGGTATTTCCGAAAGACCGGTCGCAAGTGGTTGACGCGATTCGCCCAGCCTGCCGGCTTGACGCTTCTGATTGCCCTGTGCGCAGCGTGGACGGCGGGTTGGGCCGGAGAACCGCAAGACCCGGCCGTGGTGATTGCGGAGGCAAGGCGGCACCTGGCGCGAGGCGAGCATCGCGAGGCTTACCACAAGCTACGAGCCGCAATCGACCGAGCCGAACGGGCCGGTGCGCCCGCCACGCGGCGATTGGGGCTGTTCGATGCCCTGGCGGATGTCCACACGGCGTCGGGCCAACATCAGCAGGCGCTGGCCACGCGGTTGGAGTACCAGAGAATCCTCGCGTCTGCCGCGTTCCCAAGCGACGCATCGCGTGCCCGGAGCCTTCAACAGAGCCAGTCGAAACTGGCGGAGAGCCAAGCCCGTGCCGGACATCTCGATGATTCCGAGCGGACGTGGCGGGATGTGTTGGAAACGGAAACGCAGTGTTCGCCGGCCAGTCCGCTGGATCCGGCGCGGCGGCGGTTCAACCTCGCCCAGGCGATCGCGGCCGGCGGACACGCGGAAAAGGCCCAGGCTTGTCACGCCGCAGCCGAACAAGCCGCGAGGCGCGTTCTGGAGGCTATCCAGCGTGGCGACGTTGACCGCATCTACGAGGCTGAGGCGACCCTGCTGGTCGCCGATTGTCACGGCGCACGCCAACGCTGGCCGGACGCCGTCGCCGCACTGGTTGGGCTGCTTGCCCGGCAGCGAGCGGATCACCCGGCTCGGCGTGCGACGTTGTGTGAACTGGCCCGCTGTCAACATGCGGCCGGAGATTGCGCAGCGGAGCAACGCTCGCTCGCCGAAGCGTTGCGACTGGTCCGGGGTTCGGCCCCCGACGAATCGCTGGAGACGACGCTACGGACGGCCGAGATCTGGGACCGTTGGGGACATTCCGCCCTGGCTCAAGGGGATCGGCCGCAGGTCTCGGATGCCTGGAGAACATCGGCCGAAGCGTACGAACGGGCGCTCGACCTTACCAATCCACCGCCGACCTACGGCGTCCGGGCGACCGCCCTCCGGAACCTGCGGGAGATCTATCACCAGTCCGGCGAAGAGAGGAAAGCCCGCGACACGGCCCAGAAATTGGTCGACTTGCTCGGCCGGACGCGGTTGCCGGACGATCCGGAAGTTCTCACAGCGCGGGCCGCTCTGGCGGGCTTGTTCGTGAAAGACGGGCGATACGAAGACGCCCGACCGTACCTGGAGGCCGCTCACGCTTACTGGGAACAGCATCCTTCGCCGCCGCCGCAGGAATGGGCTGAGGTCTTGAACAGTCTCGGCGAAGTCGAGCGAGAGAACGGCAACGTATCGGCGGCCGCCGAGTTGTTTGGCCGGGCTTTTCAACTCTGCCGGGGATTCCTCCCAGATCGCGATCCCCTACTGGCCGAGGTGGCTGTGAATCTGGGCGCCGTGGCCGCAGCCCGCGGCGAATACACGCGAGCGCGGAATTGGTATGACCAAGCGATCGAGATCTGCGGTCAGCCCGCTCCCACGCCGCGGGCCGCCGAAACGGCGCTGGCGGCTCATCTGAATCTCGCGATGTTGCACAAATCGCAGGGCCGGATGGACGAGGCCCAAAAATGCTGCGAAAAAGCACGGCGTGAATGTCAGACCCTTGGCGCCCTGCACTCGGGTGCTTTCACCTGTCACTACACCATCGCTTCGCTGCTCTTGGCGGAAGCGGAGTCCGAGGCGACGGAGAGCAAAGCGGGCGCGACAGCGTTGACGCGAGCGCTGGAGGAAGCGGAGGCGGCCCAACGCGCCGTGGTGGCGCAGGGCACGCTGAACGACTACGGCGGTCAGTTGGCATACTTGCGGGGCAGTATTCTCTTCCGGCAAGGAAGTCCCGAGGCCGCAGCGGCCTGGAACCAAGCCCTGCAGATCTGCCGCGTCACAGGTCAGCGCTGTCTGGAAGCTCGCATCCTGACGCGAATGTGTGAAGCCGAGATGACCGGCCTGGCCAAGCTCTCCAGTCCGAAACCGGGCGACTTGTCGGAAGGGTCTTCCCCGCGTCAGGCCGCCCTTCGGCGGGCCGAGGCATACGCGAACCAGGCGATCAGCCTGCATCGGCAGACCAACGCCTACCCGAGCCTCCGTTTCTCCGCCCTAGTTCACGGCGCACAAATCGTCCGGGTGCGTGGCGAATCCGCGGTAGACGACGACTGGCAGAACGCGTCACGGGCCTTGCTCCGCGAGGCGGTGGAACTGACGGCGGGACCGCGAGCAATGACGACGGGCGCCGAATCCGAACGCGCTCAGTTCTTCGCCCAATATGCCTTGGCGTTCGATCTGCTGGTCGACTGGTGCGGCCGGGACCAGAAGCCCTGGGAAGCCTTGCAGTACGCCGAAGCGAGCCGCAATCGGACGTTCCTGGATCAGGTGCGAGCCGCCGGGATCGACTTTGGGGAAAGCCTCCGGGGCGGGAAAAACGAACATTTGCTCGACCAGCGCCGGAATGCTCGCTGCCGCTACGCCGCGGCCTGCACCCGGGCGGCGTTGGCCACCGCGCAAACCGATCTCCGCGAAACCGAGCGGCTGGCACAGCACGTGTTGGACTGCCAGGACGAATTGTGGGAATTGGAAAAAGAGATCCGCGACAAGAGTCCTCTGTACCGCGAGGTGCTGTCCGAGGACGAGCCCCTGCCCAAGATTGAGGAACTTCGCCGGATTGCCCGTCCCGGCGAACTGATCCTGCTGTATCATCTCGGCGCTCGGCGGAGCCATCTGTTCATGCTGTCCGGCGGAGACGAATCGCCCTTGGCATTGCGGCTCGCAACCGATCCCGACGGTGTTGGTGCGCCCGGCATCCCGCCGGCGCCGTTGGGCCGCGAAACGCTGGATGCTTGGGTCCAGCGCTATCTGACGGTCCTCCAGACGCCACCCGATGTCGCGGGCGAGTCACGGGGGCCTGGCGAGCAAGTCGTCACGAGCGAGAAGAACGACATGGCCGCTCAAGCGAGGCGTTTGACCGACATCCTGCTCCCGCCAGCGATTCGCGAACGTCTGACGCAGCATCCCCGGCCACAGCGGTTGATCGTCATCCCCGACGGCGCCCTGCATCAATTGCCATTCGAAGCGCTGGTGTGGCCGGCTGACGACGTCGAGCCCAGCTATGTCCTGGACCACGCGCCGCCGATCGCCTACGCGCCCTCGCTGCAGATCATGGCGGTGCTTCGCAAGCGGGACACGGTGAAGGCGGCTGAACGCTCGTTGTTGACCGTGGGCATGACGACCTTTTCCGCGCACCACGCGGCGGCTCAAACCTCCGTTTTGCGGCCGCCACGGACGGCGGTTGCGGGCCTCGGCGCGAGCCTTCGGCCCCTGCCCGCCACCCGGGACGAATGCCGGGCGGCCGCGGAAGCTTGCCGCCGCGCCGACTTTGCCCGCATCAACCACCTGCTGGACACCGAAGCGACCGAGCATCGCGTGCGCGACCTCTTGGAACAGACCAGCATCTTGCATTTCGCCACGCACGCCTGGGTGGATCCCCAACGTGACAACTGTTTTGGCGCACTGGCCCTGACGCCGCCCGGCCGGGACGGTGCTGCGAAGGCCGGGGACGACGGTCTGCTCGAACACCACGAGATTCACGGTTTATCTTTGACCCGGTGCGAATTGGCCGTCTTGAGCGCTTGCCGGACGAATATCGGTCCGAACCGTCCGCTGGAGGCCAGTTCGACCCTGACCCGCGCTTTCCTGGCCGCCGGCGCCCGGCGGGTCGTGTGCAGCCTGTGGGGATTGCACGACGACGCGGCCTCGCTGTTTGTCGCCGAGTTTTTTGGCTGCCTCGAGACGGCCTGGAAGTCCAGGCAGCCCGTCGGCTATGCGGCTGCGCTGCGCGACGCGCGGAATTGCGTGCGGAGGGATCCAAGATTCGAAGCCCCGTACTACTGGGCGCCGCTCGTGCTGATCGGACCGGCCGACGAGATCCAACCGCAATAGTTCGACGGTCAAACCTCAACTCCCTATTCCTTTCTCGCCGGAACTCGAGGCCGCTCGGGCAATGCCACTTTCTTTGAGCGGCAAGGCGCGAGCCCAATGCCGCTTACTTTGTAGCGGCACGGCGCGAGCCGTCCGGTATTACAGTCGCAAGAACCGGGCGGCTTGCGCCGCTCCGCTAACGAAAACGCCCCCAATGGTCCCAAAGCAAGTGGCATTGGGCTCTAACCGCTGGTGAAGACCGGCCGCGTCTTCCCGGCCGAGGCCCGCGGCTAGAGTCTTGCGCCTCACCATGTCCGGGTGCAAAGCAAGTGATCGCGCAGGAATAACTTGGACAGAGATTCGGTGAAAGTCAAACGAGCATCGCTCGCCCCCCAATCTGTTTCGCTCGCCCCCCAATCTGTTTCGCTCGCTGGGGAACACGACCGCTCGGCGAGAGTCCGCGGTGCGGCGATCACGGGAATTGCCACCGGGATCTCCCGTGGAGCGGACGCCCATGCCGCGGCATCGCTGGTCCGAGACGGCCCGCAGGCCGGCGGTGTCGTGCTCGTCCGGCTCGGATCGAAGCCGGCGGAAAGGGGCCATGCGTCCGTCCCTGCGCCCGCTGGAGGCGCAACCGCTTCGCCTTCGCCTGCTCCAGCCGACGTGCGGTTGAGGAAGTTGATCACGATCAAGGCGTCCAAGGCGGTGACGAGGCCGTCACCGTCGCCGCTGGGTCCGGCGGTGACATCGTAGTATCGCGGAGGAGACGAGGGCGATCCCGGCGGTGCGGCGCTGCCGGGATGAGCGTTGATGTGCGTGATGATGAGCAGCACATCGAGTGACGTGACGACTCCGTCGCCGTCGACGTCACACGGATTGGCGTAGTTGTGCCACGCCGAAGGCACGCCTCGATCATCGCCGGCAATCGAAGCCTGGCGAGCGTAAAGCCGCAGCTTGTTGCGGTCCAACGTTGTCCCTGTCGGCACGGCCAGCGAATCCGCATACGCGGCCTCCGCACTGGTGCTTGGCGAATTGCGCGCCTGATCCACGAGTTTGACATAGGTGTTGGCCCCGAGCTTCAGGGCGCCGTAGGAGGGATTGGCGGCGTATCCATCGTCGATGTCGCCCCGATCGGCTTGCATCACTTCGAGCAATTGCGGTACCGCATCGGTGCCGGCGCCATCCAACCACACCGTCCCCGGCAACGTGTGGGACGCCACGTTTTGTGTGTTGCCCAGCAGCGAGCCGCGGACATGCATCGTCCCCGCGGGTTCGCCCTGAACAGTTCCTTGTTCGTCGATCGTGACCACGGGAACTGCGAAATCGACGACCGCGTTGCCTTGGAGCCGGATAACGCCCTGGTTGACGACGGCCGTTCCGCCAACCGTCAGCGTCTGGCCGGCCGCGACGTCGATCGTGCCGACAGCCTCGTTGGTAAGGCCAAACGCGGAACCTGCCGGTTGAAGATTGATTGCGAGGTTGGCGTCAACGACTCGGATGGTACCCTGATTGTTTAGCTGGGCGTTAAGGAGATTGCCGTTCCCTTGGGAACCCACGTCCCGCGAAGCGATGATGGTGCCGTCGGACGAGTTGACCAGTATCCCGTTGGCCACGCTCAGCATGTTCCGGTCGTCCACCGCGGAGAGCCCGATGTGGCCCTGGTTGACGAAGCCGTTTGCGATGGTAAGGCTTGCGTCTGTCGGCCCTTTGCCGTCCCACTGCATGATCGATACGAGCATGTCGTCGACCCAAGGGTGTGCGGTGTTCGCCCAGCCTTCAGGGGCGTACCCGACGAGCAGTTTCGAGCCGGCGGTCATGGTGAGCGGTCCATTGATCAGCGACGAGACAGGGGTGAAGGGCGTAGGTTCCGACAACTTCGCGAGCCCCGTTGCGGCGAGCAAGCCGCGATTGTCCACGGCCGCATTGATTGTGGCGTCTGCTAATCCCACGCCGTTGCCTGCCAGAATGCTCAGTTTTCCCGGCCCGACGACGGTTGAATTCCTCACGATCCACACGGGGATCACAGGCGACCAGTCAGCATCGAGTTCCACGGCGGCTCCTTCCAAGAGCAAGGCTCCTGCACCATCGATGATACCTTGCGTCGGGTTGAACTTCCCGCCGACGCTGAAGAGCGCCGCGCTATCCGTATAGACTTCGCCCGTGTTGGTGAAGGTCCACGCCGAGTTGTGAGTTGTCGCCCAATCCGGGTTCACGGACAGATGTCGCCCGCGGACGCGAATAATCCCGGCGTTGTCCACCTGGGCCGCAATCGTACCCCCAGAATTTGTCTCACCTCCTTGGAACGCGATGGTGCCTTGTCGGGTATTGACCAGAGTTCCTTCGGTGACTCTCAATTCGTTCCATTTGCGTTGCGTGGGGCTCAGCTCAACGGTGCCATAATTGCTGAATCCGTTGCTGATCGTCAGGCTCGCGCCTCTGACGCTGATCGTGCCCTGATTGTCCAAGTTGGCATTGAGGCTGTTCCCCTTGCTCAGGCTGTCGTAGCCGACGGAACTACTAATGACACCGCCGTCCGCATTAACCAGCGTCCCGCCAGTCACGTTCAACGTGCTTCCCAGACTTGTATCGAACAGACTGATCTTGCCGTAATTGGTGAAACCCTTTGTGACCGTGAGGGCAAGTGGGACAGGTGGATCGAAATGCTCGTTCTCGGGATATTGGCTGGGGAATGGCAGTACATCGAAGCCCACCGCCAGAACCGAGTCGGCTGGCAATTCCAACTGGCCGTTGATGGTGCTCGCTCGCAAACCGAAAAGAATGCCGTGATTCACGACGTGCGCGTCGATGATACTACCGTCCAAACCTAGCGTGGCGCCGTTCGAGATGGTAATCGTGCCCGCGCCGGCAATCGATGACTTCTGCAGCCACAGAGGGACTGAGGTCGCTGGCACCGTCCAGTCACCGTCGAGATCCCAGTCGACCATTTGAATTCCGATTACACCAACCCCTTCGGACATGCCGAGAGAATCCGGATTCGGTATCCCACCGACATAGCAGTGTGTCCCGTTGCTGAGCACGATTGAGCCGGTGTTCGTGAACGTATAGGCGGGATCTTCGAGCTGAGGCCCGGTCTCGCTGTCGCCCTTGATGTTGATCTTCAAGTAGCCATCGATCGCAGTAATCGTTCCGCGGTTGTCCAGTCTGGCAGCCACGTAACTGTTGTAGTCACCACCGTCATAGATCAAGTTGCCCGTGTTGAGAAAAGTCCCGGCCGTGACCTCCAACCTCTGCCCCGAACGACCACCGAACTCGATCGTTCCGGCGTTGGCGAGGCCGGCGCTAACCGTCAGGTTGCGCCCGAACTGCAGCCTTCCGCCGCCCTCCACAAGTCCGCTGCGGATGGTCACATCGCCGTCGGCGTAGATTTGAGCACCCGCGCCGATCGAGACATCGTCGCCGGCCCCCGGCACGCGATGCACGGGCGGCGTTGTGCCGACCTCAACCCAATTTGCCGGATTGTGCCACAAGATCCCGTCGCCGCCCGTCCAAGCCATGGACGCCAGCAGATCCCGCGACTCCAGGGTCTCAAAACCCAGGCGAGTACGACGGCTCGAACGATCACGAGCCGCCCGCTCAGTTCGTTTTTGTCCGGAAGTAGTCTTCAGACGGCGGATCATAGCATCGACTCTCGCGTCTCGGAGTTGCGGCGTAAGCCGGGAAACATCGCACACTTCTGGAGCTGCCCAGGAATTCGCTCAAGTGGATCGGATGGTCTTTTTTACTCGCAGTCCCACGTCCCTGTCTACTCCACAAGCCGAAGTCGCGGTAGGCTTGGCTCAGAAAATCCGGGGGAATCTACGCGACTTCTTGGACGGTGCGAACAATCGGAGGCCGCGTCCGCGGGAAGTGGTCTCGATTGGGCACGGGAATGCGGGGCAAGAGAATTGTCCGATGAACGATTCCTTTGCCACCAATTCCCTTGCCCCTCGCTTTTTGCCGTATCGACAAACCGCCTCAGCTCTGTTTGCCCTACTCGCCTGGCGCGACACGCGCCAGATCGAATGTCGCGAAGCCGGCATCATCCCATGCAGCAAAGTTTGCGAATTCGAGATCGTCGTCCATCAGCCAGTCCGTCTCGTCTTCCGCAGCACGATCCGCCACCTGGACTCGATGCGCGTTGACGGCCCGCAGGGAAACCTCTCCCAAGCCCAGAGCGAGATCGACAGACCGCGTGTCCAGGGCAGCGATGGGTTCGGCACCTCGCCCGGTCGGAGCGTGCCCTGGCAGCTCGCAAGCCGGCAGAATTGGCGGCATCAATCCGGCCCGTAGGATTTCATCGACGGCCCCCGCCCAAGGCATCGAGACGGCATCCGCTTCGCCTTCTCCCACCGGCGCCGCAATCCCCACGGTGCTGTGACGGTTGATAAAGTTGATGACCGCCAGGGCATCCGACGCGGTCAGTTTATCGTCGCCGTCCACGTCCCAGTACGGCGGTGGGTTGTCGGGAAACGGCGGCGGAACGGGCAAATCTCCGCCGCCCGACGCATTGAGCCGGTTGATGAGGATCAACACGTCCAGAGGCGTAACCACTTCGTCCCCGTTCACATCCTCGGCCTGCGCGGGATTACACCAGGGATGCAGGAAATACTGACGGACCATCGCCGGCATTGCAGGGAACTGGACCTGAATCCAATCGATCGTTCCCGCTCCCACCTCCGCAAACTTCAGGTTGTCCGCCCCGTCCTGCAGATCGTGGCCCAACTCGAACGTGACGTTGCCGGCGGACGTCGCTTGAAACGTCACGCTGCCCAAGCGGACCCATTCCGAGACGCCCGCACCGGCACTGAAGGTGCCGCCGCCCAAGTTGTCCACCAGACCGCGGGTGTCGTCGATCGTACCCGAAGTCAGAACGGCGAACACGCTGCCATACTCGATCGACGTGGCGTCCGCGTGGGCCAGCGTGTACGCCAGGTCGAGGTTGCCGCCGGCAATGCCCCGCACGTTCTGGCGGTCCCGCAGCCAGACCTCGGCATAGTAAGTCGCGCCCACCGGCACGGCGGCCAACGACGAGTACGACGCCATGCTCGCATCGCTCAAATGGTCCGACGGCACCGGGGTAGCGACAATCCGCAGCTCGGCTTCCATTTCAACGGGGACCGCATCGAGTGCCGCCGCGGCAGCCGGTTCGCCTTCGCCGCCAATCGTACTGGCCGGCACGGATTGACCGTGACCGCCGACGGGCAGCACGATGCTCGGGTCGCTGAAATCCTTGGTAAAGGCGGTCACAAAGTAGGAGAAGTCGCCGAAGTCCACGATTCCGTTGGCGTCGAAATCAGCCCACCACTTATAAGGCGGTTCCGCACCATTCACGGCTTGCCCAAAGGCGGGCACAAAATAGCTGAAGTCGCCGAAGTCGACCACGCCGCTGTCGTCGATGTCGTAGATCATCGCCTTGATCGCCGCCGGAGGTGCCGGCTGGAACGTCGCCCCGACTTGGCCGATGTCCGCTTGGATGAAAGGACGGGGGCCGTCTGCGAGCACGAAGTTCGCGCTGTAGGGACCGGCTTGATGAGCGACCTCGTCCACCGGTGCGTTCCCGCGGAAAGCGACCCGTCCCAGAAGCACATGCGTCTGGGTGACTTGGACGTCGGCTGGCATTGCTCCGCCGATGATCACGACGCCCGTCGCATTGTCGATGTCCCCGATCAGGGATTCCGTAAACAGGCATCCGTGATCGATCGCGACGGCCTGGGCATACTGCGGATCGAAACTGACAGTGACGCTGCCGTCGCGGATGGCCGCAGGATGGGCCGGATCGCCGCGTACCCAGACCTCGACGTAGAACTGGTTGGCTCCCGCCGCCGCACCGCTCTCCAAGGCCCAGAACGGCGACCGATCGGGCCCCGGCAGGCTGTCTGACGTGCAGGCCTCGGACTGCTCGACTCGCGGAACAAGGTACACCTGGACGCTGTTCGGCGTGTGCCGAACCGTGAGGGGCACGTCCGGAAACTGGACCAGGCTCCAGTCGATGTTGCCGGCGCCGATCTCGCCCCACTTGGGATTGGCGGCGCCGGGCGAAAGGTCATGTCCGAGCGCAAACGTTGCGTCACCGGCGGAAACCGCCTGGATGGTCACGATTCCCGCTCGGACCCATTGCGTCGTCCCCGCGCCCGCGTCGAACGTGCCGCCGCCCAAGTTGTCCACCAGGCCATTGGCATCGTCGATCGTTCCGGAGGTCAGTTCGCGGAACACGTCGCCATGAGCGATCGCGGTCGCGTCCGCATGGTCTGTTGTGTAAGCCAAGTCGAAGGTTCCGCCCGCGATCCCCCGCAGCATGCCGCGATCCCGCAGCCAGATCTCCGCGTAGTACGTACTGCCGACCGGCGCGGAGGCCAGCGAGGCGTAATCCACGAAGGCGGCATCGCTGATATGGTCGGGCTCCTCCAGATCGCGGACCAAACGCAGCGCCGCCTCGATCTCTACAAGCGGATCGTGGTCGCCCACCACCGTTACCGCTTCGCTCACGGATGCGCCCACGACCGTCCCGTCGCGGGGCGTGACCGTGACGGTGATCGTGTCGCCACGGTCGCCATGACCGGGGACGCTCAGATCGAAGGTATCCGTCAGGGCGGTGTCCGAGGTGTACGTCCGGCGTTCGATCCCGTTCACCTGCCAGACGAAGGTCAGGCTGACCGTGCGTCCCTCGGGGCCCGACTTCGTGGCGGTGGCCGTCAGCACGTCGTTGGTTTCCGGCGACTGGTTGTCAAGACCGACCGTGGCGGAAGGCTGCGGTAGAATCGGCTCGACCCGGCCCTTGAGAATCGTGCCGCCGATCTGCGACGTGCGCGCGTACAGATGCAAGTGATTCAGATCCAACGTGGTTCCCGCCGGCACCACCAGCGTATCGACATAAACGGCCTCGGGTTTGTCGCTGTCCGTATTGTTCGCGTTGTTGACGAGTTGAACGTAGGTCTTGTTGGCCAGCGTCAGGTTCCGGTAGGCGAAATTCGCCACGAACCCGGCCTCGTAAGGGCCGAGATCCTCGCTCATCGCCTCCAGATGCTGTGGATTCGCGGCCGTGCCCGTGCCGTCGAAGCGGACTTCGGCCTGCGGCGCAAACTGGGCGGCGTTCCTGGTGTTGCCCAGCAGGTTGCCGGTCACCGTGATCCGGCCGGATGAAACCCCCGTGAGGATGCCCGGGTCAGCGATAGAAAAGCTGCCGTTGAAGTCGAACACGCCGTTCACGAGCGGATTCAGCGTGCCTTCGTTGGTGAACGCACTGGTATTGATCGCCAGTGTCGCTCCCGCAATGGCCAACGTCGCCCGATTGACGAAGCGCCCGCCGCCGCTGGTGGACAGCGAATTGCCGGACTTCAATTCCGGAGCCCAGCCTGCCGGAAAGACCCAAACCGCACCGTTGGCGGCGGTCAGCGATGCGCCGCTGAGACTGGGCACACCGTTCACGTCAAATTCGCTTCCACTGCCGTCCAAGAACCAGTGCGTGTTGCCGTCGAACTTGCCCGCCAACGTCACCTTCCCGCCGTTGATCGCTCGGATGATTGTCGAGTAGCCTGCGGCGGTCGCTCCGTGGAACGTCGTCACTGCCGCCAGATCGATCAGACTCTTCTGCCCCCCAGTTCCCTGCCCGTTGGCCTGAAGCGTGTTTCCCCCGCTCTTGCTCGTGTACAGCGTCACGGCAGGCAGCAAGATCTGTCCGCCCGACGACGCCGTCAGGTTGATGTTGGTCAATTCCGACAAAGCAGGGAAGCCCAGTATGGCGCTGTTGCTCACATCCACGTTGGCGTTCACCAGCTTGGTGACTAAGACTGCGTCTATTTCGCTGGCGGCGCCGTCCAAGAACCAGTGCGTGTTGCCGTCGAACTCGCCCGCCAACGTCACCTTCCCGCCATTGATCGCTCGGATGATTGTCGAGTAGCCTGCGGCGGTCGCTCCGTGGAACGTCGTCACTGCCGCCAGATCGATCAGACTCTTCTGCCCCCCAGT
>Ga0351913_1249_pt1 | contig 13199 bp, 10 predicted proteins | sample TotcelHT113001M4_FD_206865 | JGI IMG/M metagenome (GOLD analysis project Ga0351913, IMG submission 206865) | Enriched cells from coal bed in the Powder River Basin, Montana, United States - Total cells T11 rep1 HSBNCT.T11.300.1.M4 ... | reverse complement strand
TATTGCGCACCAGTTGCCAGCACAACGGCGTGGGCGAGGGGGTAAGGGTTGGTGTAGCGGTGCCGGCGGGCGTTGGGGTGCGCGTGCGGGTGGGCGTGGCTGTGCGCGTGGGGGTGGCGGCCACCACCGTCACCGGCGCGGCGTTGTTCAGGCTGGCCGAACCGGCATTTTGCGAGCTGACCGAGACGCTGCTGGCAAAGGTGCCGGAGGTCTGCCCGGCGCGCGCCTGAAAGACGACGCGCCAAGTGCCCGGCACCGACGTAGGCGTCTTGTCCAGCGCACTGACGGCGGAATACTGCCGATGGTGGCTGCCGTTGGGATAGAGCCAATCCCACATCGTCCAGCCGCCGTAAGGATCCACTAACTCGTAGGGGCAGACGCCGAGCACCTCGGGCCAACGGCTCCAATAGTCGCGTAGCGCGCGCACAATATAGTCTGCGCGGTTGTTCTCGTCGATGGGGGCCAGGCCCAGGAAACCGAACGAGTTGTTGCCCAACGCATAGCCGGTTTCGGTGAGCAGCACCTGCACGCCTGTGCGACCGTACTTGGCGAGGCGATCTAGCTCCAGCAGGTAGCTGTCGATGGTCAGCACCTGATAGTCGGGAGCGGTGCCGTCGTGGAGGTTGTACTCGGGAGGGCGGTTGCCGGGGTAGGGATGGCTGGCCCACACGTCAAAGGCCTGCATGGCGCCGGGGACGGTCGCCATGGCGTCGATGAAGGCCAGGTTGTCATAGTTTCCGCCGGGCGAAAGCGCGCCGTTGAGAATGACAATACGCGCATCGCCCAAGCCACGCAGCGCTGCGGCCACGTCCACCAAAAAGTGGGCATATTCTACCGGGTTTGGCTGTCCACTCCATTCGATATCCAGGTTTGGCTCATTCCATACTTCGATGTAGAGCTTGATGCCTTCGCGCCGGGGTAGCCCAGACACCACGCGCGCATAGGCGGCGGCAATGGCAGTATAGTCGCCCGGTGTAGGCGCTTCGGGCTTGCGCCAGTTGGGGCCGTCGTAGGGCCCACCCAACCGCACCACCGGGATCAGCCCGCGGTCGTAGCAGCCATTGACGAAATCTACCCAGCAACTCTGCGGGCCGATGGTGCTTTCGGTGATGGGATAGCAGAGCTGTTTGACAAAGGCGCCGCGCCCGGCCACTTCGAGTACCCGGTCGAGCTGCCAGCCGATGTAGCTGGCAGTGCACTGGTCTTGGAAAAAGGTGTGCATGCCATAGTGGCTGGCGCTGCGCGCGGTGGGCACTGCTTGCGTCGACCAGGTGAGCTTTTGCCCGCTGATGGTGGGGTTGGTGCTGGCGATCTGTGTAGCGTTGCTATAGAGGCGCGCCGAGCCGGAGACATAGCTGAACCCGGCTGGTAGCGTGTAGGATAGAGAAGTACCGCTGGCCGTGGCGACGAGGCTATTGCTCACGGTGACTGTGTAGGTGACGGTCTGCCCGGCATTGACCGTACTGGGCGACACCGTGACAGCGAGTGCGAGCGACGATGACTGCGCGCGCGCGCGTTGCAGCGGCAGCCCGATGCTAACGGCCAGGCCGAGCGTGATGACGCAAAGTAGACTGGTGCGCGTGATGACGCGGCGCTGCACGGCTGGACCTCCCTGGTGGGTCTGGCGGGGCGAACTCTGATGCAGGTAGCATAGCGAGGGTAGGGCACTCTGTCAACCGGATGCGTGGTGCCGGCTCGTTGTCACTTGCGCAGGCCGAAAGGAAGAAACAGGGGCGAATACGAGATTCGCCCCTGTTCTCATGCGTTGATTTCTATTATTTGCTGTCGATATCGTTCGGGTACATGAGCGCTTCGCGGTTGACTTCGCCGGTGCGAATGCGCACCACCTGCTCCACTGGGTAGACAAAGATGATGCCATCACCCACCTCGCCGGTGTAGGCCGCCTTTCGGATCGTCTCGATGACGGCGTCCACATTGTGGTCGCTGAGCACGATGTTGACCTGGAGTTTGGGCAGGAGGTCAACCTGATAGGGGCCGCCGCGCCCCGACAGGGTGATACCGCCCTGGCGTCCACGCCCCTTCACCTCGAAAACGTTCAGCCCCATGATGCCGATGGCGCGCAGGGCTTCTTTGACATCCCCGAGTCTCTCTTCGCGGATGATCGCCTCGATCTTTTTTGTCATTGTTCCTCCAGGCTAAAAGTGCTGGCTCAGGGGTAGGCGCGCTCGCCATGCTCGCTGATGTCGAGGCCAACCTGCTCAGCGCCCGTTGACACGCGCAATCCCGTGGTGCGGGCAAGCAGCTTGGCGATGCCAAAGGTGATCAACATGGCAGGCACAATAGCGGCCAGCGCCCCCGCTGCCTGCACGAGCAGTTGCCCGGATTTGCCGTAGAACAACCCATCGCGCCCCGCCGAGTTGACTGCTGTGCTGGCGAACAGGCCAGTGGCGAGTGCACCCCACAGCCCGCCCAGGCCGTGACAGGCGAACACGTCGAGCGACTCGTCCACCCAACGATGTCCCTTGATCAACTTGATGGCATAGTAGCTGATGGCCGAGCCGATGCCACCGATGGCGATTGCCGCCAGGGGCGTGACAAAGCCCGCACCCGGCGTGATAGCCACCATACCCACTACCGCTCCGGTGACGATGCCCAGCACGCTGGGCTTGTTGTCCAGCCAGCTCAGGAGCATCCACACCAGGCAGGCCGCCGCTGCCGCCGTATTGGTGGTGACAAGGGCCTGGGTGGCGATGCCATTGGCTGCGAGGGCGCTTCCCCCGTTGAATCCGAACCAGCCCATCCACAGGAGCCCGGCTCCCAGCACGCTGTAGGGAATGTTGTTAGGCTCGAACGAGGTGTGGCCAAAGCCGCTGCGCGGTCCGATGGCATAAGCAAAGGCCAGCGCCGAAAAGCCGGCCGTGATGTGCACCACGGTGCCCCCAGCAAAGTCCAACACGCCGATGCGTGTGAGCAACCCGCCGCTGGCCCACACCCAGTGGCAGACGGGGTCATAGACAAACGTGGCCCACAGCAGGGTAAAGAGGATGAACGCCTTGAAACTCACGCGCTCCACGAATGCGCCTGTGATAAGGGCCGGCGTGATGATCGCGAACATCATCTGAAAGGCCGCAAAGGCCAGATGAGGGACCGTGGGCGCATAGGCGCTGGACGGGGTCCCCACGCCCGCCAGACCGAGGAAAGCCAGCCCGCCGATGACACCGCCCTTGTCAGGGCCAAAGGCTAGGCTGTAGCCGTACAGCACCCACTGTACGCTGATGAGCGCGATGGTGATAAAGCTCAGGTTGAGCGTCGAGAGGACGTTTTTCCGGCGCACCATGCCGCCGTAAAAGAACGCCAGGGCGGGGGTCATCACCAAGACCAGCGCCGCTGAGATCAACAGCCAGGCCGTGTCGCCCGAGTCGAGAACCTTCATGTCACCTTGCCTTCCCCGTGTGCCTGTGGCGGTATGCCGCCTGCGTGGAACGCTCTCATCACGCCCGGCGCTGGGATGCTCAAGACTGGACAACGTTGGCCTGCCTACTCTGATCGAGTATATCCCGACAAACACCGTGCGGACATGGGGGGCTTGACCGAGAATGGAGGTGGTTATTTCGTGCAGATTGCACAAGTCGCCACTGGGCAAAAGAAAAGACCGGACTTGCGGGGTGAACGGCTCCGCAAGCCCGGTCTGAGGTGGTGGAAAGGGGTGCTACTTGTTGCGCAACTGCGCCTGAGCGGCCGCCAGGCGTGCCACAGGCACGCGATAGGGCGAGCAGCTCACGTACTTGAGTCCCACGCGATGGAAGAAATCGATCGACTGCGGATCGCCGCCGTGTTCGCCGCAGATGCCCACCTCGAGATCGGGGCGGGTGGCGAGGCCTTGCTCCACGGCCATGCGCACCAGCTTGCCCACGCCCACTTGGTCGAGCGTCTGGAAGGGGTTGCTGGGCAGGATCTTGCGCGTGACGTAATCGAGCAGGAACTTGCCCTCGGCGTCGTCGCGCGAAAAGCCGTAGGTCATCTGGGTCAGATCGTTGGTGCCAAAGGAGAAGAAATGCGCGTACTGGGCGATCTCGTCCGACGTGAGCGCGCCACGCGGCGTCTCGATCATCGTGCCCAGCTTGTACTCGACTTGCACACCCTCTTCTTCCATGACCTGCTGGGCCACGGCTTCGAACACCTCGTACTCGTGCTTGAGTTCGTTGACGTGCGAGACTAACGGGATCATGATCTCAGGGATGACGACGATGCCCTTGCGGGTTTGGCGAGCGGCGGCCTGGAAAATGGCGCGCGCCTGCATCTCGGTGATGCCCTTCTTGATGATGGCCGCACGCACACTGCGCAGGCCCATCATGGGGTTAACCTCGGACATCGCCATCACCTGCTCGAGCAGCGCTTCCTTCTCTTTGAGTTCGTCGGCAGGGCCGCCGGTGCAGCGCAGGCGTGTCACCTCTTCGATGAGCGTTTCGCGCGAGGGCAGGAACTCGTGCATGGGGGCGTCGAGCAGGCGGATGATGACGGGCAGGCCGTCCATGGCCGCGAAAATGCCCTCAAAGTCCTCGCGCTGGAATGGCAGGATCTGCTCCAGATACTTGGCGCGTTCCTCGTCGGTGCGCGCCAGAATCATCGATACGACTGCCGGGCGGCGCTCCGGCTCAAAGAACATGTGCTCGGTGCGGCACAGGCCGATGCCCTCGGCACCAAAGGCACGAGCGCGTTTGGCATCCTTGGGATAGTCAGCGTTGGTGTAGACGCCCAAGCGGCGAATCTCGTCGGCCCACTTGAGGAGGGTAGCCAACTCTTGTTCGCGGGCGAAATCGACGTCCATGGTGGGAATGGCCCCCACAAAGACCTCGCCGGTGGTGCCGTCGATGGAGACAACATCCCCTTCGCGCACCGTGCGGCCGTCGACGGTTAACAGGGCCTTTTCCTCATCCACGCTGATCTTTTCGCAACCGGCCACGCAGGGAAGGTTGCTGCCGCGCGCCACCACGGCGGCGTGCGAGGTGGCCCCACCGCGCTGGGTGAGGATGCCCTTGGAGACCAACATGCCGCCCACGTCGTCAGGCGAGGTCTCGGGGCGCACCAACACAACGGCCTCACCTTTGCCGGCGCGCTCGGCGGCGCGCTTGGCATCGAACACGGCTGCGCCAGTGGCTGCGCCCGGGGAGGCGTTCAGGCCGGTGGCGATCAAGTCGCCACGGGCAATGGCCTTTTCCTTGGACTTGCTGTCAAAGCTGGGGTGCATCATCACGTCCACCTGCTCGCAGGTGACGCGCATCACGGCCTCTTCGCGGCTGATCAGCCCCTCGTTGGCCTGGTCCACGGCGATCTTGACCGCGGCGCGCGCCGTGCGCTTGGCCGAGCGCGTCTGGAGCATATAGAGCGTGCCTCGCTCCACGGTGAACTCGAGGTCTTGGGCATCGCGATAGTGCTTTTCGAGCATCTGAGCCGTCGAGAGGAACTGTTGGTAGATGGTGGGTTGCAGGCGCTCCAGCTCGGCGATCTTGAAGGGGGTACGGATGCCGGCCACCACGTCCTCGCCCTGGGCGTTCTGTAGGTACTCGCCATAGAGCACATTCTCACCGGTGTTGGGGTCGCGCGTGAAGGCCACGCCCGTGCCCGAGTCTTCGCCCATGTTGCCAAAGACCATGGTGCAAATGTTGACGGCGGTGCCCCACTCGTCGGAGAGCTTGTTGATGCGGCGGTAGGTGGTGGCGTTGGGGCCGAACCAGGAGTGAAAGACCGCTTCCACAGCCTGCGCGAGCTGGTCCCACACGTCCTCGGGGAATTCGACGCCCAGCTCTTGCTTGTAGAGCTTTTTATAGTCGGCTACCACCGCCTTGAGCATATCGACGGTGAGATCCGTGTCGCGCTTGCCCTCGGTCTTGGATTTGTACGAATCAAGGATATGCTCGAACTTGGCCCCTTCGATGCGCTTGACGATGCGCCCGTACATCGAGATCAGGCGGCGGTACGAGTCGTACGCAAAGCGTTCGTTGCCCGAAAGGGCGGCCAGGCCCTTGAGCGTCTCGGCATTGAGGCCCACGTTGAGTACGGTGTCCATCATGCCGGGCATGGAGATGCGCGCGCCAGAGCGTACCGAGACCAACAGGGGGTTCTTGGGATCGCCGAATTTCTTACCCGTCTGCTGTTCCGTAGCGGCCATGGCTTGTTTGACCTGATCCCACATCCCCTCGGCGAACTTGTTGCCGGCGGCATAGTAGGCCAGGCAGGCTTCGGTGGTGATGGTGAAACCGGGGGGCACGGGCAGGCTAGCCTTTGTCATCTCGGCAAGGCCAGCGCCCTTGCCGCCCAACAGCTCGCGCATGTCCTTGTTGCCCTCAGTGAACAGATACACCCATTTCTTTGTCATCCGTAACAACCTCCCATATGATGCAACGCGAGTCTTTTCAGCTAGGGGTCTATTATAGGTTGCAGCGTCGCTTTTGCAAGTTGCGGCTCGCTTTTCGCTTCTGTTCGCGAGTTGGTGCCGTCTGGACTCTATAGAGGCGGGAGCCCAGACGGCACCAGCAGGTGCTGAATCTGCGCTCTCTAGCCCCTCTGCGCAACCGTGTGAGGTCTGCCGCGTAGAGCGTGTAGCGATTCGACAGATAAGGAGCAGCAAACCATGAGCCTGATCGGCAACCTTCTTTGGATTGTCCTGGGCGGCGGTATCATCGTGTTCGCCCTGTACCTGGTGGGCGGCATCGCGCTGTGCTGTACGATTGTGGGCATCCCGTTCGGCCTGCAACTGATCAAACTGGCTCTGTTTGGCTTGGCTCCCTTTGGTAAGGAGGTTAACACCGAGGGCTCGGCGCGCGGGATTCTGCAGATCGTGATGAACATTCTGTGGTTGGTGCTGGGCGGGTTGGAGCTGGCCGTGGTGCACCTGGTGCTGGCGCTTGTGCTGGCGCTGACGGTGGTCGGCTTGCCTTTTGCCAAGCAGCATCTCAAGCTGCTGCGCCTCTCGTTGGTGCCCTTTGGGGCGCGCATCGACTAGACGCTGCCTGGCCAGTTAGGGGAACAGACAGAGCGCGCGCGGGGCGGCCAACAGTTGGCGCTCGGCGCGCAGCGTGCCACTCCCGCCAAGCGTTGAGAGCGTCCATTTGACCAGGCTGATGACGCCGCGCTCTAGCTCGATGCCGGTGATATAGCCGGGAGCTACACAGCTGCCGGTGTTAAAGTAGGGTGCTTGCCCGTAGGCGGCACAGGCAGGACGATGTGTATGGGCACAGATGGTGGTGATGCGTTGCGCTTGAGCCCATTCGGCCAGCCCTTGGGCCACATGCCGGCGCTGTGCCTGAATCCAGCGTAGCGCCGCGCCCACGGCTCCCGAGGGGAGCTCGTTGTTGCCGCTGGGACGAAAGGCCCCCCCGGCCCGCGATCGAGCGATATGTGCCCACACGTTGCGCACCCAAAAGCGCGTGACTGTGCCGAAAGTGGCGTTGGGCAGATCGAGCTGGTGCCCATGCACCACAAAAACGTGCTGGTGGCTGATCGTGTGTGTCAGCACCAAACCATCGTGCGTGGCGAGGCCGTCCTTGTCAGTGTACTGGTGCCCGCCCGTCTCGTGGTTGCCGCGGATAAGGTGCAGCTTACCGTCGAGGCCAAAGTCATGCAGCAGCTCGAACACGCGCGGATGCGCTGCGCGCACGTCTGCCAGACGGCGGTTGAGCCACAGGTCATCGCCATCGCCCACCTCGACATAGGTGTAGCCACGACGACGATAGCGCTCAAGCGCGGCCAGGTAGAGGGGCTCGTTAGGGGCAAAGGCGTCGGCGCGGCTGCCATCGCCCCGATGGCAATCGCTGAGGAAAACCAAGCGCGAGTCGTCGTCAAAAGGGATGCGCGGCGCGCTGGCATAGATGCTGTCGAGGCCCGTAGGGGCATAGACGGGTTCGTGGCGCAAACCGGGGAGAGCGAGCGGGCCAGCCAGTAGTTCAGTTTGGTAGATCGACATCGATAACGATAGCGCTCCTGCGTCTTGATAGGCATGCGCAGCGCCGGAGCGCATGCACACACAAACACCCATTATACTCGAGATTGCTTACAGGGCATAAAGCGGGTGTTAGCGTTGTGTTAAGGTTGTGTCGGGGGGCAGGTAGGAGCAACCTCCCAAAGGGTGCACTCTGGGAGGTTGGTGGTAGCAGGCGTTACTTGATCGCGCCAGGCGCGGGGTGGATGCCGATCACTTCGCGACCAGGCTTGGCATACAGGGCTTCATAGCGCTTGGCAAGGACAGCCGACCCGCCGTTGAGGATGTGCCAGCCCTTTTCGGCGGTGGATAGCACCGGGTCGTCGGTGATGCCAGGGACCATGCCCCATTTGGGCCGCACCAGGTCGGGCCTCAACGCCATGATGCAAGATCCCTCGCCCTCTCCCGCGTGGCCGATGCCTGGGCAGGGGCCCTCGCACACCTGCTTGAAGACTTCGTCGGTGCCCTCCCACCAGGCGCACGCCTCGATCTGCCGACCAAGCTCGAACTTGAGTTCCATTGCCGCTGCCCCAATGGCGGGGCCGTTGCCGCCGTGGCCGCTCAAGATCAGGACGTGGTCGAACCCGTGTGTGACGATCGAGTTGACGATGTCTTTGAGCAGGCGGATGGTGGTCTCGGCCGTTAGGGTGATGGTGCCGGGGTGCATCATGTGGTGCGGCGACAGACCAAAGGGGATCAGGCGCGTCACCAGCACGGGGCACTCTGCCAGTTGGGCTGCGCGCACCGAGACATACTCGACCGTGCGACAGTCGGTATCCAGCGGCAGCGCGATGCCGTGCTGCTCGTTGGAGGCGATGGGCACCACCACGACCGCTCCCTTGGCTGCGTAGGCGGGGATCTCTTCGCGGGTGTGCTCGTGCCAAAGAACCTCACTGGTTTCCTTCATGCTCTTCTCCTTATGAAATGTTCCTCACTCGCGTATCGGTGCGATGGTAGCGCGTTGGCGCAGCGCTTCCCACGCAGCGCTGCCATCATCGGGGATATTGTCCAGGCGCACGCCAGGGGTGAACAGCGGCAAGTTGCCCACCACAAAATCATCCCACATGCCGCGTGCGTTGGGATCGTACCAGCCGGTCTTGCCGGGCGGGTAGAGCACGCTGGCGCCCGACGGCCACGAGACGCGATAGAGCGTGCGCGGCGGAGAGGGCTCATAGCCCTCGGCCACCTTGAAGCGCGCCAAGGCATCCTCGTCCATTTCCACGCCCAAGCCGGGCTTTTCGGGCACGTGCGCATAGCCGTGCTGGACGGTGATCGGCTCGGTAATGAGGTCGTCGGTGTAGATATTCAGGCAGGTGACGGCCGGCCAGGTGGCATGGCTGAGCGTCGCAGCAAAATGCAGCATAAAGGCGGTGGTGACGCCGGTGCCCACCATCTGCAGGAAGAAGGGTTTGTTCATCTCGGCGGCCACGCTGGCCTGTCGCTGGATGCTGGCCGCATCGCCCCCGATCACAAATCCGTCGCAAACCTCGTCGCGAATGACGACCTGGGCCGAGGGACTGCCATAGTGCATGGCGATGGGGCGGCTGATGCGTCGGCGCACGGTGACGTTGGCCTCGACGTCCTCTTGGGGCAGCGGCGATTCGTGCATGACGATGTTGGGCACCTGCTCGAGCTCGCGCAGATAGGCCACGGCCAGCGACGAGTTGCGCAAAAAGCCGTTAAAGTCGCCCTCGATTGCGAATTCGGCGGGGACGATCTCGGAGAGGACGCGCATCTGCCCGACAAAATCGCGCCAAGGGCGAGCCTTGAGCTTGGCCGAGAGATAGCCCAGGTTGACCGCCTCGCGCACCTCGTCTTGCCAGTCTTCCAGCGACATGTCCATGCTCCACCAGGAGAGCGGACACCAGTCGCGCACCTTTTGCCCCATCAGTTTGTAACAGGGGAGCCCCAACGCCTTGCCAGCCAGGTCCCACATGGCCATTTGCAGGCCCGCGCCCAGTCGCGCATCCCACAACAGATCAAAGGGCGACTGACCTTTAACGCGTTCGATCTGCTCTTGCGGCACGCGTCGCCAGGTGTAGTAGGGCATGGTCTCGCCAATGCCGACCAGATCGCTATTGGTGGTGACGTGCAAGATCTCCTGAACTGGCCAGTTCCAGTTCTCGCGGGTGAGGTGACGGTCGTGACGTGGTTTGAGGGGCACGTGCACCCAGGTACGTTCCACATCCAGAATGCGCAGCGTGTTCATCAGGCTCCTTTGCCGAGAGGCGGCTCTATGCGGCGGTTGGCAGAATGCTCGATAGCACAGGGGGCGCGCACGGCCGCGCGCCCCTGTGGAGCGTGGTCTATTCAACGTGCGGTTGCATCGGCCCTAGGGGACGATCACCACCATCTCGACTTCGACGAGGGCACCGTTCATGGCAATGTCGCCACCCACCGTGGTGCGTGCGGGCGGGTTGGTGGGGAAATACTCTTTAAAGACCTTGTTCCAACCGGCGAAATCACGTGCGGCATCCACCAGGAAGCAGTTCACCTTGACGACATTTTCCCACGAGGTACCGGCGGCTTCCAACACGCGCCCCAGGTTCTCGAATGCCTGGCGCGATTGCGCCACGATATCCCAATCGCCGGGAAGCTGACCGTCTTTGGCACCCGCAGAGCCAGAGACCCACAAAAAGTTGCCCACCTTGACGCCGGGGGCGATCGTCATCTTGCTGGGATCGGTGCCGGGGGGAAGAATGAGTTCCTTTTTCATGTTGTTTCTCCTTCTATATGTGCTGACCACGACCTCCCGTGTGGGTCGCGATCTTGCCAACCTAACGCACGCGGCCGCGGCCGCGAATCTGCCAGATGGCCTCGATCTCTCCGTTGCGGGCGGCCACCAATTCGTCATGCATATTGCTGACCTTGCCCTGGTGCAAGGGGATCACCGACAGCGCTTCGCCCACGCGGAAGGAGTGCGTGCACTGGCTCACATCCACATGGCCGTGTTCCACCGACATGCCATAGATGCACGCTTCCGGATGCTCGATGATGTGGCCATAGGGCACTGGCGGGTAGCTTTCAAAAGTCTTTTGGCCCCCATCAATGATGATGCGGTCGTGGGTGGGCACGCTGACAACGGTGCAGATGACGCGCAGTGCGCAGCGTTCGGGACGAAAATCGTTGTAGCTGACGCGAGTCATACCCTCGTACACGTACGAACCGCTGCGCGTCTCAGTGCAGCCCAGCTCTTTGGAGATGGCCTCGGCTCCCGTGCCACCGCCGCTGACCACCGGATGTGGCAGCCCCGCCTCGTCGAACAGCTCCAGGGTGCGTTCGAGGAAGGGCTTGGCCTCTGGACGGCTGGGATAGGTCAGAATGCCTTTGAGGGTGAGCCCGGGCAGGTCCATGATAGCGCGGCCCAAGTCGCGGGCAGCCTCGGGAGATTGTACGCCGCAGCGTTGGCCGCCCGTATCCAGTTCCACGAGCACCCCGACGTTCGCGCCGTCGGGCCCAAGCTGCTGCGCAAGGCCCTCCACCGTTGCCAAAGAGTCCGCCGTGACGGTGATGCGTTTGAGCTGGGCCAGGCGCGAGAGACGACGCGCCTTTGGCAGGCCCACGAGGTTGAAGGGGATCAGGATGTCATCCAGCCCGGCGGCGGCCATCACCTCGGCTTCGCCCAGCTTTTGGCAAGTGATGCCTTGTGAGCCGGCCGCCACCTGCATCTTGGCAATCTCGGGCGTCTTGTGGGTCTTGGTGTGCACGCGCAGAGGAATGCCAATGCTGGCGCAGTGCGCGGCCATGTCGCGGATGTTGGCCTCGAGGATGTCGAGGTCGACGACCAGGGCGGGCGTGTCGAGGTCATAGATATGCATAGGCTCGCGGTCATCCTTTTTGCCAGGATAGGAATGTTGTACCATCATCGCGTGCGGGTGTCAAGCCTATACAGCGTGTGGCGCTGGGGCGCGTTTGCGTTATAATCTCTGTCACCTGGCGGCTATGAGGAGGGGCAATGCAGGGTTCCATCGAACGTGTGCGCGCTGTCCTCCGTGGCGAGATGCCCGACCGCGCGCCGCTCTACGATCTCTTGCGCAACGACGCCGTGATCGGCCACTTTGCCGGCGAGACGCTCACCCTGGAGAACGCCGCGCGCGTGGTCTATCGCGCCTATGCGCCGGCGCTGGATGCTACGCGCCCGGTGGTGCGTATGCCCGATGCAGAAGGCACCTCTGTCACCGAGGATGGTCGCCAACAGCGACGCTTTCGCTGGACCGCCTGGACTGCGCCGGAGGCGTATGCCAGCTCGGAGGACTATGCTGCAAGCAAGCGCGCCTATCTGCGTGCCTATGACCCCGCCTGGAACGAGCAGAAGGAGCGGGCGCTGCAGGAGCGCTTGGCCTGGATGTCCGAGCAGCGCGCTCTGCTGGGAGAGGTGTTCTTCTTTCCCGGCGCGCCGGGTGGATTTGTGCAGTCTTTGTATGGCGAGGTCGGACTGGAAGCGTTCGTCTACTATGTCGCCGACTATCCAGAGGTGATCGAGGGGCTGATGGACGTGCAGATGCACGAAGCCTTGGCCTGGATCGAGCATTTGCCCCCCGAACATGGCATCGAGGCGGTGTTCATGGGCGACGATATCGCCTACAACGCGGGGCCGTTCTGGCGGCCTGCCTGGTTTGCGGCGCACTATTTCCCGCGACTGCAACGCGTCGTCCAGGCCTATCACCAACGGGGTATTGCAGTGTTGTTTCATTCGGACGGCAACCTGAACCCGATCATGGATGGTCTGGTGGAGGCGGGTATCGACGGGTTGAACCCGCTGGAGGTGTTGGCGGGCATGGATGCAGGCGAGTTGCACCGACGCTACCCGCACTTGTTTTTGGCGGGCGGCATCGATGTGTCCCAACTACTGCCTTTTGGCAGCCCGCAACAGGTGCGCGATGCCGTCGTGCAGGCCCTCGATGCTACCGGCGGGCGAATGATGGTCGGCTCGTCTACCGAGCTGAACAACGAGGTGCCGCTGGCCAACTATTTGGCCTTGCGCGAGGCAGTCTGCCAGTATCGCTATCATTGAGACGGACACAAGGCCCACTCTCCCACCAGAGGTGGGAAGTGGACGCTTTGTGCGGCGCATAGGCACAATCCACACACGAGGAGCAACAAGATGAAAGTCGGCGTGATCGGGTTAGGGATGGGACAGGCGCACCTAAAGGGCTACAGCGAGATCGCGGATGTCGAGATCCTCGGCATTGCCGATATCGACAGCAAGCGGCTGGCGACTTGCGCCGAGCAGTACAAGATCAAGCACGCGCTCACCGAT
>Ga0351913_1240_pt1 | contig 13205 bp, 10 predicted proteins | sample TotcelHT113001M4_FD_206865 | JGI IMG/M metagenome (GOLD analysis project Ga0351913, IMG submission 206865) | Enriched cells from coal bed in the Powder River Basin, Montana, United States - Total cells T11 rep1 HSBNCT.T11.300.1.M4 ... | reverse complement strand
CAGGTTATCGAGAATAGGCAGCGCAATACTTGATGTTTCCGGAAGGGTATTGGTTGCCGTCGGCTGGCAGGATATCTGTACGAAATTTCACAGGGTTCATCCTGAAACTGCGAAAAACTGCCAGGAAAGCGATCTCACCCTCGCCGAGGGTGTGTTGGCGGGAACCTTCAAGGCTTACCGTTGTAAAAACCACATGTGGGACGTGGTGACCCCTATTAAGGTGAAAGGCAAGCATCTGGGCAGCATCTATCTTGGACAGTTCTTTTTCGCGGACGAGATTCCCGATTACGAGCTGTTCCGAAGGCAAGCCCGCCAGCATGGATTTGACGAGACGAAATACCTTGCGGCTCTTGACCGCGTTCCTCGCTGGAGCCGAGAAACGGTCGATGCCGTCATGGCGTTTTACGCCAAGCTCGCCGGGATGATCTCGTCGCTGAGTTACGGCACGGTCAAGCTTTCCCGCGACCTCGCCGAACGAAAGCGAGTCGAGGCGGCGTTGCGAGAGAGCGAGCAAAAATATCGGAAACTTACAGAAAGCATGAAAGATGTGGTGTGGACACTTGATACAGAAACAATGTACTTTACCTATGTCAGTCCGTCAGTAGCGGATCTCTGCGGATATTCCCCCGAAGAGATCTTATCCGAACCCGTGGATGCACCCTTAACGGCTGATGCCATTGATGACCTGAAAACGTTGATCCGTCAAAGATCTGCGGACTACCTGGCAAACCGGGAGGGTCGGGAGGACTATTATACCGATGAAGTTGAACTGCCGTGCAAAGATGGATCAAGAGTATGGACGGAGGGGATCACCCGATATGTTTTGAACGAAGAAACAGGTCATGTGGAGCTGCATGGCGTCACCCGCGACATCACCGAACGTAAGCGGGCCGAAGCGGAAAAGCAGAAACTCGAGGAGCAGCTTCGACAGGCCTTGAAGATGGAATCCGTGGGCCGCTTAGCGGGTGGGGTGGCTCACGACTTTAACAACATGCTGGGCGTGATCCTCGGTTATACGGACATGGCCCTGGACCATGTGGACCCGGCACAGCCGTTGTTTGCCGCCCTGCAGGAAATCCGCAAAGCCTCCGAACGTTCCGCCGACCTGACCCGGCAACTGTTGACCTTTGCCCGCAAGCAGACCATTGCGCCCAAAGTCATCGATCTGAACGAGACCGTGGACGGAATGCTCAAGCTGCTGCGGCGGCTCATCGGCGAGGACATCGACCTGGTCTGGAAACCCGGCAGGAACCTTGGGCCGGTCAAGGTGGACCCCTCCCAGGTTCACCAGCTCCTGGCCAACCTGTGCGTCAACGCCCGGGACGCCATCCCGGGCGTGGGCAAGCTTACCATCGAGACGGACGCTGCCGCGTTTGACGAGGCATGGTGCGCCACTCACACGGGGTTTGTGCCCGGCGAGTACGTGCTGCTGGCGGTCAGCGACAACGGCTGCGGCATGGACCAGGAGACTCTCGGCCATCTGTTCGAGCCGTTTTTCACCACCAAGGGCGTGGGCAAGGGCACCGGCCTGGGGCTGGCCACGGTTTACGGCATGGTCCAGCAGAACAACGGCTTTATCAACGTGGATAGCGAGCCCAGCCAGGGGACGACTTTCAAGGTCTATCTGCCCCGGCACGCGGCCCAGACGGCCTCCTTGTCCGAGACGGCGCCGGGCCGATCGGCGGAACGCGGCGACGAGACCATCCTGCTGGTGGAGGACGAGCCGGCGATTCTGAAAATGGCCACGATGATGCTCGAAAGACTGGGCTATGCCGTGGTCGGGGCCAGAACCCCGGGCGAAGCCGTCCGCCTGGCCGAGGCCCATGCCGGCGGCATCCACCTGCTCGTAACCGACGTGGTCATGCCGGACATGAACGGACGCGATCTGGCCGAGCACCTGTTGTCCATGTACCCCAACCTAAAATGCTTGTTCATGTCCGGCTACACGGCCGACATCATCGCCCATCAGGGCGTGCTGGCCGCGCGCGTGCAGTTCATCCAGAAACCGTTTTCGCTGACGGATTTGGCGGCGAAAGTGCGGCAAGCGTTGGGGGATGAGCAGCGGAAGGAATAGGCGTCTAGGCACCCGGCCACCCGGCACCCGGCCACCAGTCGTATTCCAGGAATGCCGGCGACAAACGTGGCCGAGGGGCTGAGCGCAAGCGAGCTAATTGAGAGGCACGGCGGACGGGAGTGGTATTGGGGGGCGTTTCGGGAGAGAATGGGGATGATGGGCGAGGGGTGACCAAGCATCGAGAAGAAAGCCATGACCCGCAAAAGAACCGAACGCAACGCAGAAGCGATGTCCACCCACGATGCCCGCAGGGGCGAGCCGGCGGCGGCCGACGTTCCGGCGGCGGCAGAAACCGGCCTCGGCCACTTTCCCATCGTGGGCATCGGGGCTTCGGCCGGGGGACGGGCCGCCTTCGAGGCACTCGATGAACGGGTCATCCTCACGATCTTGGCCGGCAGGCCCGCCGACGCCCCGATCCGGATCGGGGGGCCTGGCTGTTCGACCGGCGAGGAAGACCTTCACGCCGCCCAGCGCGCGGGTCAGGGCCGGTTCCTGCCGCCCATGACGGTTCCTGATGCGACGCTGCCGCTGGCCGGTCTGAAGACGGCCGTCCCCAGGAAGCTGCCGCTGCGCGAGATGACCGAACAGGCTCTCCTGCAGCAGCTTGTTCAGGTGGGCGCCCTGGTCACCGACCAGGGCGACATCCTGTATCTCCACGGCCGCACCGGGAGATCTCGGCCGTTGTCTTCCGCTGCGAAGACCGGAATCTGGTCATGGCCATCGTCCACGACATCACGGGGCACAAGGGGAGCGGACAGACACAGCGGGAAATCGAGTCCCTGCGGATGAAGCCAATGGAGAAAGAGGGGAGCGACCAATGACAGGCCAGGATCACCAACCCACAGACGCCGCGGAACTGCGGCGGCGGGCCGAAGCGATCGCCCGGGAAAGGGCCGCTCGGGCGCCGGAAGACCCCGCGGCCTTGTCGCCCGAGGAAACTCGGCGGATGTTGCACGAACTGGAAGTCCATCAGATCGAACTGGAGATGCAGAACGAGGAGCTGCGCGCGGCTCAGGTCGAGCTGGACGTCAGCCGGGCACGCTACTTCGACCTCTACGATCTGGCACCGGTCGGCTATCTCGTCGTCAGCGAAGCGGGACTGGTCCAAGAGGCCAACTTGACCGTGGCCACCCTGCTGGGCATGACCCGCGGTGCGCTGGTCGGACAGCCGCTGAGCCGATTCATCCTGCCCCAAGACCAGGACATCTACTATCTGCACCGCAAGCAGCTGTTCGCGACCGGCAGCCCCCAGGAATGCGAACTGCGGCTGGTCAAGTCGGACGGCGCGGCGGTGTGGGCGCAGCTGTCCGCAGTTGCTGCGCAGAACGAGCACGAGGAGTCCGTCTGCCGCGCGACGATCAGCGACATCACCGAGCGCAAGCGGGCGGAAGAGGAGCTGCGCCACAGCGAGCAGCAGATCGAGCGGCTCAAGAAGACCGAAAGCTTGGCCCGCATGGCCGGAGCCATCGCCCACCACTACAACAACCTGATAATGGTGGTGCTGGGCAATCTGGAATTGGCTGCGGACGAAACATCTGATCCGCCGCTGGTGGCGACAAGTATCACGGAGGCTTTGAAGGCTTCACACCGGGCCGCCGCAATGGGCCGCCTGATGCTGACCTATCTGGGCCAGTCGATGGGAAAACGCGAGCCTCTGGAGCTGGCGGCGGTTTGCCGCGAGGCCCTCGCCGAGCTGTCCGCCGGCCTGTCCCGCAACGCGCGGCTCGAGGTCGCATTCCCCCGCGAGGGACTGCTCGTTTCGGCCGACGCGGCGCAGCTGAAACAAGTCCTGTCGAATCTGGTGATCAACGCCGACGAGGCCCTCGGCGAGGGGCCGGGCGACATTACCGTGACGATCGCCGCCCTCCCGGCATCTGCCCTCCCGGCCGCGGAGATGGTCCCCGCGGGTTGGAACCCCACGGCCGGGAACTATGCCTGTCTGTCCGTTGCCGACACCGGCTGCGGCGTGGACTCGGAGACCCTGGAGAAGATATTCGAACCGTTCTTCTCCACCAAATTCACGGGCCGGGGTCTGGGGCTGCCGGTGGTGCTGGGCATTGTCAAGGCCCACGCGGGGGCGATCCGAGTGGATAGCCAACCCGGCAAGGGCACGGTGTTCCGGGTCTTCCTGCCGTTGGTGGCCGTCAAGGCAGCGGACAGTTACTTTTCGAACGGTCCTGCCTTCCGGCGACCGTCCGCCGAGGCTCCGACTTCATGACGGCACGGGAAGTGAAAAGCGGAAGGTCGAGCCGGTCCCTAACTGGCTGCGGACGCCAATCTGCCCGCCGTGGCCTTCCACGATCTTGCGAACGATGGCCAGGCCGAGGCCCGTGCTCCGCTCGCCTGCGGTGGCGGTGACGTTGGTTCGGCCGAAGGGTTTGAACAGCTTGTGCAGCTCTTTCTCGGGAATTCCCTTGCCTTGGTCGGACACCGAGACGGTAACATCGCTGGCGCTACGTTCCACAGAGACTTGCACCAACGTGTCCGGAAAGGAGTACTTGACGGCGTTTCCCACAAGATTGTTGAGGACTTGATTGATCTTGCCGGCATCGATGGGCAGGGGCGGCAGATCCGGGCAGGAAACCAGTTCCAGGGAGATGTTCTTCTTGGCAGCGAAAATCTCGTTCAGCGACAGGTTGCGGCGAATCAAGTCGCCCAGGTCCACCGCCTCAATGTTCAGCCTCAGTTGGCCCGCTTCGATGGTGGTCACATCGAGCAGATCCTCCACCAGTTTCAGCATGAATTCGCTGACGTTCTTGATGTGGGTGACCATTCGCTGATGCTCGGGACCGAGCACATCGAAGGTTTCGGTCATGAGAAACTCGCTGAAGTTCAGGACGACCCCGATAGGATTGCGGAGATCGTGGGCCGCCATCCCCAGGAGTCGGTTCTTCTGTTCGTTGATTTTCTCGAGTTCGATATTCCGTTCGATCGTCTGTTGCTGGCTTTCGCGCAGGGCCCGCATCGCCTCGGCGAGTTGCCGGTCTGCCAGGCAACCCTCGGCATGATGCCTGACCCGGGCGACAAACTCGATGGGATCGGGCAATTTGACCATGTAATCGTGGGCGCCTGCTTCGAACGCCTGCTTTTTCACGGCGGGGTCTTCCTGGACGGACAGCACCACGACCGGTGTATTGCGCAAGACAGGATGTTTCCGATAGGCTTTGAGCAAGCTGATGCCGTCACCATCCGGCATGACCAAATCTTGCAGAATCACCAAGGGCTGCAATTCAATCGCCGTGTCCAGCGCCTTGGCGCCCTCGGAACAATAGTGAAACTCGAAGTCCGGTTGCGAGAGCAAGATTCTCCGCACCGCTTCGGCGACCATGGCTTGGTCATCGACCAGCATAATGACAAAAGCGTCCCGCTCCTTCTCTGTCCGTTCCGGCGTATCCATCGATTATTCTCCCGTTTGGCTCCAGCGTTGAATGCGAGCGGCGATCGCTCGCAGGGGAAGCACTTCGGCCGCTGCCCCGTTGACGGCGGCGGCTTTGGGCATGCCGAAAATGGCCGATGTCGCCTGGTCTTGCGCCAGCGTCAAGAAGCCGCGGGCGCGCATCTGCAGCAACCCGTTGGCCCCATCGCGGCCCATGCCGGTCAGCACGGCGCCCATGGCCCGGCCGCGCCAGTTCCGGACGATGCTGGCGAATAACACATCGACGGATGGCTTGCAGGCGAGGCCCAGGGGTTGATCGGTGTAACGCAAACGCGCACAGGCATGAACTTCGAGGTGCCCGGCAGCGGCGGAAACATAGACGGTTTCGGGCCGAAGCAGGGCGTCTTCCGTGGCCAAGTGGACCGGGCAGAGACTCTTGCTGGTCAACCATTCGACCAGTTCGCCGACGAACCGCTGGTCGATGTGTTGGACGAGCACGACCGCCGTATCGGGCAACGGAGGAAGCGAACTCAGGATCTCGGACAACGCCGTCGGGCCGCCGGCGGAACAGCCGATGGCCACAAGCCGGCCCGCGGTCCCGTCACCGCCGCACGACAAGTCGTCGGGCCGGCAGACGGGCGGACTGGGAGCCGGCTCCTGGGCAGTGCTGATGATGGCCTGGATCTGGCCGATCTTTCGCAAAAAGGCTTCTTGTCCAGCCTGGTTGTTCAGCGTGGGAGTGGCAATCACATCCAGCGCCCCTGCGCCCATCGCTTGAAAGGCCAGCGAACAATTGGTCCCCACCGAGGCGGTGACGACCAGCACGGCGACCGAACAGCGTTTTAGAATCTCGCGGGTCGTCTCGGCGCCGTTGAGCCCCGGCATGACCAGGTCCATCAGGATCAGATCGGGCTGTTGTTGGACGCACCGCGTGATGGCTTCCGCGCCGTTGGCGACCGTCCACAACACGTCATGCTTGCCGCTCTTTTCGAGCACCATTGCGATGACCTGGGCAGCCATGAGCGTGTCGTTGACGATGCCGATCTTCATGGGGTTTCCTCGGCTCCGAGGACATCGGCGATGGCCCGCGCCAGGCCTTCGTCCTGGAAACTTCCTTTGGTCAGGTAATAGTCGGCGCCTGCATCCAAACCGCGGCGGCGGTCCTCTTCGCGGTCCTTGTACGAGACGATGATCACGGGGATATCGCGCAACCGCGGGTCGTTCTTGATCAGGCGAGTCAGCTGGAAACCGTCCATTCGCGGCATGTCGATATCGGTAACGACGGCCGCGAACCGCCCGCTGCGCACGGCATTCCAGCCATCGGCTCCGTCGACGGCCGTTTCCACCGCATAGCCCAGTGAGGTAATGAGCTTGCGTTCGACTTCCCGCACCGTGAGCGAATCCTCGACAACCAGGATATGCTTTCGGTCGGCGGCTTGCAACTCGCTGCGCACGATTACGGCCTGGTGGCCATCGGCAAGGGACAGACGTTTCACGGACAGCAGGAAGTCGTCCACGTCGATCAGCAGCATGGGCAGCCCTTCCTCGGTGAGGGCCGCGGCGGCAATGTTGCGGACTCGGCCAAGCCGGCTGTCCAACGGTTGGATGACGATCTCGCCCTCCCCCAGAAAACGATTGACGACGACCCCGAAACGCTGAAGATCGTCGCCCAGCACGAACAGATACACGTTGTCCCGGGGCGCGGTGGCGACGGCACGGCCGATGACATCGGCCCCATCGACAAGGCCGACGCGGGTTTCCTCCAGCCGGAAGAACTGGCGGCCTTCGACCGATTCAATCTCCCGCGCAGCGATATTGACCACGCGTCCGATACGGGCCAGCGGCGCGGCGTAAGCTTCGCCGGCGATCTCAAACAACAGCGCCCGCATCACCGACAGCGAGACGGGAAAACGAAGCGAGAAGGTGGTACCTCGCGTCGGCTCGGTGACCACGCGGACGCTGCCTCGCACATCGACAGCCAGCGACCGCACAATGTCCAGCCCGACACCGCGCCCCGACATTTCCGAGACGGCGCCTTTGAGCGAGAATCCGGGCAGGAACAAAAAGTCCAGCAGTTCCGACTGGTCCAGCCGGGAAACCGTCTCTGCATCGGATAGCTGACGCTCGACAATCCGCCGTTGCAGGCCCTCCAGATCGACACCGCGGCCGTCATCGGCCACCCGGATGACCAAGAAACCCGCCGTGTGCGAAGCCTCGACGCGAATTCTTCCCACGGGCGATTTGCCGGCAGCGATCCGCTCCTGCGGCGACTCGATCCCATGGTCCACGGCGTTGCGGATCAGATGCCCGAGAGGTGACTCGAGTTGTTCGAGCAAGTCGCGGTCCACATCGGTGCCCTGTCCAAGGATCTCCAGCTCGACGTCGCGGCCAAGATGACGGGCGGCATCGCGGGCGGCCCGGCGAAGCCCGGTGGCAATTTCGGAGAACGGTCGCATGCGGCAGCCCAGAGCTTCGCCGTACAAACGCTGGGCCAGCTGGGAGGCACGACGCTCGAAACGGTCCATTTCGACGATGCCATCCATCAGCAGCCGGTCACCTTCCTCGACAATCGTCTGCACGCGGCGCAGCGCCGTGACCACCGCGCCGTCCGGCGGACATGCCGCCAACGCGGCCTCGACCCCCTGGGCGATCCGACGCTGTTGGCGATGACTGGTCCAGAACCGGTCCGTGAAGCTCCGCAGCTTGCGGGAGGCAACCAGCAGTTCGGCGGAACTGCCCAACAGGTGGTCCAGGTTGTCCGCACTGACCCGCAGCGCCCGCTGGTCGTCGGCAGGAACGAGGGCCGTGGGTTGAGGTGCGGTGGGTTGAGCGGTGGCGGCGAGCATCCGCGCCCCCAGCGGCGCGACGGCAACTTGCGTCTCCGGACTGTGCAGGAGCGTCAGAAATCCGTCGGCGTCCGCTCCAAAATCCGCCTCGGCATCTTGCCCCGCTGCGCCGATTCGGGTCAGCAGATCCACGCCGGCCAGCAGACGGTCAATATCCTCGTGGGAAAGACAGCGTCTTCCGTCTTGCGCGGCGACAAAGAGATCTTCCATCCCATGCGCGACGCGCACAGCGCAGTCGAGATTGACGATTCGCGCAGCGCCTTTCAGGGAATGCGCGGCGCGCATGAGGGCTTCGAGCAGCGAAGGCTCGGCGCCGCCGTGCTCCAAGACAACCAGAGCATCGGTCAGAACCCGGCACTGGCTTTCGCATTCCATGCGGAACAGATCGGACAAGGAAAACTCGGACAGGTCCATTTCAGCGCGCAGCCTCCTGGAGCGTGTGGAACAGTTTCTGCGGATCCAGCCAGGCGACGCTAGCGTTGTCTGTCCGGTCCGGTTTCCACCAGGCCCATGATGGTGGCGCTGGTCTGCGACGGCTGGAGAGTCGCTTGCCGTGTCGATGACGTTGCCGGCATTCGCAGCTTTGACCGGGAAACCTTGGCGGAGCCTCCCGCCACCCTGGCCTGTGCCGCCACCCGGCACGTCATCGGCATGTTCCGGCCAGACAGTGCAGCGCGTCGGCGATGGAAAAACAAAGCGTAACGCTTCCCCGCAGGTTCACCACGCCGACCAGGGCCTTGCCTCGTTGCGGCACGGAATGCACGGGTGGCATCGGCTCGGTCAACACGACGGCCGGCGGTTCGATGCCAAACCACTCAGCCCCAGCGCGGAACACGAACAGCTTGACGAGCTGCCCCGCTTGTTTAGCAACGAGCGGTGCGGCGAGTTCCCGACGCCACTGCTGGCGATCGCAGCTATCGAGTTCTCTCTGCAGAAAGACGGTGTTCATGATACCATTTGACGATGGATGCGTTGGCGGATGACGCGGGCGGCTGCCGAGCGGCCGTCCAGTTCCAGCAACAGGCAAAGGTGGATCAAGGACTCGGTATGGTCCGGTTCAAGAAACAAGGCTTGGCGATAAAACGGTTCTGCGGCGCCAGGCTGTCCGAGAGCTTCCTGGACGACCCCGCGGAGGCAGAGCAGTTCGGCGGAGGGGTTGTTGTCGGCGGCGGCGAGGCGGTCAAGCATCTCCGCGGCCTCGACGATTTGCCCGCGGTCCGCCAGTTCGCGGACCGTTTCCAATCGCTCCGACGCAAACTGCGGAGGCGGTGCGGCTGGTTCTGGCGGCGGCCGCACGGCAGTCCGGCTTGCCGCAGCCACGGCCGCGGAACGTCGGGACGCTGCCGGCGCAGGACGTGTTCGGCGGGCCGGCGGCGGCGCCGGCAGAGCGGCGCCAAGGGCCTTGCGGCAGGCGAAAGCCATGGGATAGGCCAGTGAGACAAAACCGTTGCGCAACGCCAATGGCGGCTCGACCGGGCCCAGAAACAGGGCGCCGTCGGCCGACAGCGCGGCGTCCAGCCGCTGCAGGGCAATCCGCTGCCAGGTTTCGCCGAAATAAATCAGCACATTCCGGCAGAATACGGCGTCGGCGGGCGGCAGTTCGTCGGCGACCAGGTTCAGCACTTCAAAACGAACCAGGGAGCGAACCTCGGGAATCACCCGTCGACGGCCATCGGACAGGGACTCGAAGAAGCGGTGGAAACGTTCTGCCGGGAACGAGGAGCGGAAAGAACTGCGCCCGTAAATCGCCTGGACTGCCGTTTCCAGGAATGCGGCTCCGATGTCTCCCGCTTGAATCTGAAAACGGCAGGGATCGATGCCCGCTTCGAGCAAGGCCATGCCGATCGAATAGGCTTCCTCGCCGGTGGCACAGGGCAGCGACAGCACGCGCAACGGGGTTGAATGCGCGGGCAGCCAGACGTCACGGGCCCACGCGACGAAAGCGTCGAAGGCTTCGAGATTACGGAAAAACCAGGTCTCGGGAATCAGCAGGGAATGGAGCAAGGCAAGCCAGGCGGGGCTGTCCGGGTCCAGCAAAGTCGCCGGCTCCGGACAGGCTGCGATGGCGCGGTCGATTTCTTTGCGCAACGTCCGCTCGCCGATCTGGCCGGCATCCAGACCGCAACGCTCGCCAATCGCCGTCAACAGGGCGTCTACGGTGATCACGCTTGTACTCCTGCCAGCAAGGTCTCCAAGACGTCCGCGCAAAGCGTCGATTCCGGGTACAGCCGTTGCACCAGCAGACCCTGCCACACCGCGACCGGTCCCACACAGTCCGGGTTGCCCGCGCGAGCCGCGGGCGGGGCAAAGTCGGCATCGTCAAACCGCTGTACGCGCGTGACGTTTTCGCCGAGCAGGCCGAGCAGGCGAAGCTGCCCCGCGAGTTCGGCGCGGTACAGGATGATACGCGTCGAGTAGCGGAGGGCACAGGGCCGGTGGGCCAGCAGCACACCGCAATCGACGACGGCAACCTGGGAACCGCGATAATTCAGGATTCCGGCCACGGCCGCCGGCGCGCCGGGCACGTGCTTCAGCGCAGCGCACGGAACCACCGCCTCGACGCGCGAGGTCTCTACCGCGTACAGATCGGCACCCGCTTCGAGCAGCAAATAAAGCATCAGGTGCTCACTTTGAATTTGGAAACCCCGGTCTTCAGCAAATAGGCGGTCTCGCCGAGCTGCTCGACAGACCGGCCGATGTCGCGGACACTTTCTGCGTTCAAGCGGGTGGCTTCGCCCAGTTGGACCAGCGCCTCGCTGATCTGCTGGGCGCCTTGAGTCTGTGCCCGCATGCCCTCGTTCACGCTTTCCACGCTGGGAGCGAGAGACTGGACTTCCTCGATCACCTTGTCCAGCTGCGCACTCACCGCGCTGATTCCCTCGGCGCCGCGCCGCAGTTCCTCGCCGAACTTGTCCATGCCCATGACGCTGGAACTGACCGCGCCGACCATCTCCTTGACCATCTGCTCGATGTCGCCCGTCGCGGCGGCGGTCTGGTCGGCAAGCCGCCGAATTTCACTGGCCACCACGGCAAAGCCGCGTCCGTACTCGCCAGCCTTCTCCGCCTCGATGGCCGCGTTCAGCGAGAGCAGATTGGTCTGGTCGGCAACCTTGGTGATCGTCGTTACGACGGCGTTGATGTTGCCGGCCTTCTCGTTCATGACGCCCAGCCGGGTGGTGATGTTCGACGACGCTTCGAGAATGCCGCGCATGATCGCATGCATGCGTTCGAGGCCACGCTGGCCCTCGGTGGCCAGGCGGCTGGCCTGTTCGGCTACCGCACTGACTCCGTCGGCGGTCTTGAGTAACTCGGTACTGGTGGCGCTCATCTCCTTGGCGGTCGCACTGATCTCCGTCGTGGTGCTGGCCACCTCGGCGGCCGTGCTCTGCTGCTCTTTGCTGTTGGCGGATAGCTCGACGACCGTGCTGTTGACTTGAATCCCGCTCCGCTGAACATCGGCAATCAATTCGCAAAGGGCCTCGATCGTCCGCGAAAAACTGCGGGCCAGATCGCCGATTTCGTCCGATCGGGTGACCTCGTCCAACGTCAGGGCCAAATCCCCCGACGCCATCTGCCCGGCTTTCTCCGTCAACCGGGTCAGGGGCCGGGTGATGTTGCGGGTCACGCCGATGCCCACGGCTATGACCAGGAGGATGCACAACGGAGAGCCTATGGCGATCGCAAGTTCGAGGAGACGCGCACTGCTCTTTGCGCGCTGATGAAGCACTCCAAATGCGAGCAGCGAGGATTCCTTCAAGTTGTTCATCACCGTGTGCAAATCACTTTCCACGCCGGTCAGCAAGTTGACGGAAGCCGTCAGCTCCGCTTGATTCTCCTTCAAGGCGACCTCTTTATCGAGGCCCTCAAGCAGCTTGCGGGAAAGACTGCCGATCTGGGCCACTTCTTCTTTGTGCTCAGCGGCGGCCGGATTCGCCGCGATCTCCGCGACGGCGGCATCGAGTCCGCTGGCGGTTCGCCGGAGTCCCGCCAACAGGGCTTCATTTCCGGTCAGCAAGAAGGTCCGCTGGTCGTTAATGCTTTCGTGAAGGCTGAGGTCAAGATTGTCAATCTGATCGATCAGGTTGCGAAACTGTTCGGCCTCGTCAAAGGCCTGCGTAATCCGGGATGCCGCCAGATAAGCTCCCGCGGAAATCCCCAGCAAGACCAGAAGAGCAACGAAATATCCCAGAAAGATCTTCGGACCTATTCGCAACTTCATCAAAATTCTCCGTGCCGTCAGAACCGGGGGCCGCCGTTGCTATCTCGGGTGCTGAAAAACCGTGCCCAACCAGATGACGCTCGCCTCGCCGAATTCCTCTTGATTGCTGCCTCTCGATTGCTGCGTTGGCGCTGACCAAACGCCTCGGCGCGGGCGGCATCCTCGTGCATGTCAACTAGCATGATTGTCGTCACCACAAGAACACTGTCAAGCTATTTCAAGACAGGCGGCCCTCGCTTCCCGTGGCCTCGGGTGAGGCAAACTTGGGGTTGACCTTGGAAATTGGCCTGATGGCAAAGCTTCGGTTCTTTTCGTGTTTCGCCCTTTCAGGCAACGCCAGGACTCCGTGTCTTGGCACCCAGGGCGTTGCCCTTGGGCTGATTTGTTTTGGCCCCTTCGGGGCGAAAGAACCCGGAAAAAGCACCCGCTTCACGGATTATCCAGGACGGCTCGGAGCTGAACCAAAAGTCCTTCGAGGGAAAAGGGCTTCTGGATGAAATGGACACCGGAGTCCAGCACACCGTGGTGAGCGATGACGTTGAGCGCCGCTGCTAACAAGACTTGGATTATCGTTGTTACTCGGGCAATGTCAACGAGTTACCATGCTCGGCCGCCGGATCCTGCAGCGCAGATCTTCGAGCGAAGCTCGACAAGTCGACCACCTCCCTCGTCCTCAAGACCGCCGAGGGC
>Ga0351913_1159_pt1 | contig 14868 bp, 6 predicted proteins | sample TotcelHT113001M4_FD_206865 | JGI IMG/M metagenome (GOLD analysis project Ga0351913, IMG submission 206865) | Enriched cells from coal bed in the Powder River Basin, Montana, United States - Total cells T11 rep1 HSBNCT.T11.300.1.M4 ... | reverse complement strand
AGCGTGTAGTTCCCCTTGTCCGCCCCGCTGAGCGTCAGGCCGGACACAGTCACGGTCCAGGTGCCGATGTTCCTGTTCGCGAATGTCCCCGCCGCTCCGGCCGGGTTCAGCGTCACGGTGTCCGTGCCCACCACCCCGACGAGCGTGGCACTGCCCGCGCTCAGGCTGGCCATCGTGTTGCCGTCGTAGGTCTTGTCGCCGGCCGTCACCCCCGTGACCGTCAGCCCCTTGGCCGTGATCGCTGACGTGTCCGCCGGCTGCGTCAGGGTGTAATTCCCCGCGTCCCCGCCGCCTAGGATCAGCCCGGCCGCCGTCACCGTCCAGATTCCCACGTTCTTGTTCGGGAAGTTGGCGGTGGCCCCCGTCGTCACCAGCGTCACCGTCTCGCTGCCCACCACGCCGCTCAGGCTGCCCCAACTGCTCACCACCGCGCTCGTGGTCCCGTCGTACGGCTTGTCATCCGCAGCGAACCCCGTGACCGTCAGGCCCTTGGCCCCAATCGTGGCTGTGGTCGTCGGCTGCGCCAGCGTGTAATTCCCCTTGTCCGCCCCGCTGAGCGTCAGGCCGGACACAGTCACGGTCCAGGTGCCGATGTTCCTGTTCGCGAATGTCCCCGCCGCGCCGACCGAGTTCGAGCTCACAGCTTCCGTGCCCACGACCCCGACCAGCGTGGCACCGCCCGTGCTCAGGCTGGCCACCGTGTTCCCGTCGTAGGTCTTGTTGCCCGCCGTCACCCCCGTGACCGTCAGACCCTTGGCCGTGATCGCAGACGTGTCTGTGGGCAGCGTCAGCGTGTAGTTCCCCGCGTCCCCGCCGCCCAGCGTCAGCCCGGCCGCCGTCACCGTCCACGTTCCCACGTTTTTGTTCGCGAAGCCGGCCGTGGCCCCCGTCGTCACCAGCGTCACCGTCTCGCTGCCCACCACGCCGCTCAGGCTGCCCCAACTGCTCACCACCGCACTCGTGGTCCCGTCGTACGGCTTGTCATCCGCAGCGAACCCCGTGACCGTCAGGCCCTTGGCCCCAATCGTGGCCGAAGTCGTCGGCTGCGCCAGCGTGTAGTTCCCCTTGTCCGCCCCGCTGAGCGTCAGGCCGGACACAGTCACGGTCCAGGTGCCGATGTTCCTGTTCGCGAATGTCCCCGCCGCGCCGACCGAGTTCAGCGTCACGGTGTCCGTGCCCACCACTCCGACCAGCGTGGCATTGCCCGTGCTCAGGCTGGCCACCGTGTTCCCGTCGTAGGTCTTGTCACCGGCCGTCACCCCACTCACGGTGAGCGACGCCGGGGCGATGTCGGCCAATGCGGTTGTTGACTTGTCAGCCGTGTAGTTCTCGGCGTCGGCTCCTGTCAGGCTCAAGTCGGTCACTGTAACCGTCTTCCTTGTGCCTACCTTTCGATCGACGAATATGGCCAGCCCGCCGGACAACGCCACGTTGTCCAAGCCAATGACGCCGCTCAACAAACGGTCGGCGATCGTCGCATCGGTCGTACTGTCATAGACCTTGCTGTTGACGGTGACAGTTGCCATTAGTGGTGCCGGAGTTACGTCCGCAGTCGTGGTGGCCGAGAGGTTGACGGCGTAGTTCTCTGCATCGGCGCCCGTTAGACTCAAATCGGTGACCGTCACCGTCTTGACCGTCCCCACGTTCTTGTTTACGAAAGCCGCGTTGCCCCCCGCCACATCCACTTCGTCCGACTTCAAGACGCCCGTCAAGGACCGGCTGATGACCTCGGCAGCAACCCTTCCGTCGTACACCTTGCTTTGGACAACCACACTGGCGGTCAAAGGCGCAGGACTTATGTCCGCAGTTGTGCTTGCTGTGGAACTCACCGTGTAGTTGGCCGCGTCGGTGCCAGTCAGAGTCAAGCCGGTCACCGTCACCGGCTTGTCAACTCCCACGTTCTTGTTCACAAACGTCGCCACCCCGCCTGACAGGCCCACGACGTCCGAGCTAATCAGGCCGCTCAACGAGCGATTCACGATTGTCGCTGCAGCCGTCCCGTTGTAGATCTTGTCCTCGACCGTAATGTGTGCCGTAAGACGTGCCTGAGAAATGGTGAGCGTGCCATTGGCGAAGGTGAAGTTGTAGTTGTTAGCCGCCAGCGTGCCGAGGGATGCCGTGATCGTGTAGCTCCCCACGGGGCTCGTGGACGTGGCGTTTGTGGTCGAACTTGGACTGCCGCTCACTCCGCTGGTGGCGAGCGTTTCCCCATTCTGAAAACCGGCGACAGTGACTGTAAATGACGGGTTTTCGGCACCGTATATCCGATTCTTGCTGTCGGCCGTAACGGTCAATTTCGCCCGGGTGATATCAGCAGATGTATTGCCCGCTGCGACTTCCCGAATGCGAGAATAGCCGGGGTCAGCGACGAAGAGGTTCCCGCTTGTGTCCACGGTGATTTGAGAGGGGGAGGAAAGCGCCGCTGCAAGCGCCGGGCCATTGTTTGTGAAGCTGCCTCCACCCGCGACCGTGGTGATCTTGCCCGTGGAAAGGTCGAGCTTCCGAATCCTGGCATTGTTGGTGTCAGCTATGAGCAGGTTTCCGCTGCTGTCTATGGCAACTCCCGAAGGTTGGTTGAGCGAGGCTTCCTTTGCCGCGCCGTCATCACCGCCGGAGCCGGCAATACCGTTGCCGGCAACCGTCGTGATGATGTGTGTGACATGGTCCACTTTGCGGATGCGGTGGTTGAACGTGTCGGCGATGAAGAGATTCCCGCTAGCATCGATCGCAACTGCATACGGGGCGCTGAGCGTTGCAGCCTTGGCCAGCCCGTCGTCGCCCAGGTCGCCCGTCCCGCCACCTGCGACCGTGGTGATGATACCAGTTGATAGGTTAACCTGACGAATCCGATCGTTGTTAGTGTCCGCAATGAACAGGTTGCCACGATTGTCAACGGCGACGCCGCGGGGGTTGCACAGCGACGCCGCAGTCGCCTGGATGTCGTCGCCGTTGTAGTACGGCGGCGTATCATTTCGGTTGCCTGCGACCGTGGTGATGAGCCCCGTTGATAGGTCAATCTGACGAATCAGGCGATTCCAACAATCAACTATGAATAGATGACCACTCTCGTCGACCGCGAGCGCGCAGGGCGCAAGCCCAGCAGCAGTGGCTTGGATGTTCTCTCCGTTGTAGTCCGGAGACCCGTAGACGCCGGCGATCGTGCTGATCGTGCCTGTTGAATGGTCAACCTTCCGAACGACGCCGTTGGATGTGTCGGCGATGAACAGATTCCCGCTGCTGTCCACCGCGATCCCCAGTGGCATGGAGAGCGACGCCTCCGTTGCCGGGCCGCCATCACCCCGGTAGCCGGCGGGGGAAGTCCCTGCGACTGTCCTGAGAATCAGATTCGATCCAATACTGCTACTGCTGCTGGCGAATTCGGAGCCGTCGCCACTGTAAATCGCTGTCACCGACTGAGGGTTTGCCGCCAATGACGTGGTGGTGAGCACCGCGATTCCGTTGCTCAGCGTGGTCGAGCCGAGCAGCGCGGTCCCAGCCACGAAAGTGACGGTTCCGCCAACCGGCGTTCCTTTCCTCGGAGGAAGACCACCGACTGCCGCCGTGAACGTTACCGGCTGACCGTAGACGGCTGAGGAAGGTGAGACGTTGAGTACGGTCGTCGTGGCCGCAGCGCCGACATACGTGACCGTGCCTGAAATCGCAAAATAGAACGGGTTCTGATCTTCGTCATTGTTGTTGAAGCTAATATTCCCGCTGGGCGTCCCTACGGAGGCTGTGGTCATTTGCACCGTGAAATCGTCAGTACCATCCACCGCGATCAGACTATTTAATGGCTCGATGATTGTGAAACCCAAAGGAACCGTTGGCGTGCCTACAGTGAGTGGTGCCGTCCCCGTGTTCTTTACAGTGAAGGTCCGCGTCGGCGGCGTGGAGTTCTGGAGTACCGTGCCGAAGTAGGTTCCGTTGCCCCACTCAGGATTGCCCTTGCCGCTCCAAATGTCTATGGCAGTGCCGCCGAACCAGCCCTGGACAACGATCTCCGGCTGTCCGTCGTCGTTCAGGATCGTGCCGGATGCCTGGCTCCTTACGATCGAAGCCCCAACGGCGTTGCTCAAGTTCACGACGAAGTACTGGTCCTCCTCATACTTCGTATCGCCAATCACCTTCACCGTGATCGTTCCGCTGATCTGGCCGGCGGGAATCGTCAGCGTGCCACTAGCCGCGAGGTAATCGCCGTCCGCCAGTGTCGCCGAGCCGTCGGCTGTAGCGTATTGCACGGTCACGTTCTGCGTCGCCGCAGCCGACAGGACCACCGCGAAGCTGCAGTCGATGGTTCCGCTGTTCCCCTCGGTGACGCTCGCCTCGCCAATGGTCAGATCAGGCGGGCTGGGGGGAGGCGCAACGGTTCCCGACGTGAGGGCCGCGAAGCTCCACTCCCCATCGTCGTCTTGCGCGCGGCTCAGGTAGACGTTGGCGCCGACAGGGAAGCCAGCGGTGGAACCCTTCCATGCCCAGTTGGCTCCACTTTGCGTCCCGTTGCCAATGAACGCGTCACCACCAGAGCCTGTCTGAATTCCGGGCTGACCGTTGCTCTCACGATAGAATTGCACCGCTGTCACCGTCCCATCGCTGTCGGTCACGCTATTGGCCGTAAGCGTCAGGTTGCTGCCTTGGGTGACCGGGTCCGGGTTGTCGCTCAGCCAACCGATGGTCGGGGGCTGATTCGCGGGGACACCGGGAACGACGATCTGCACAGTCACCTTGTCGCCAAAGGACGTGCCTACCCCGCCGGTGGTGTCGGCGCCATACATCTGCCAAGTTTCCTTGTACGTGCCAGGCAGCGGCGGAGCTGTCAGGTTCAAACTGAAGGCGTATTCCTCGCCCGGTCGGACTGTACGGCTTAGCTCCAAGTACCAAGTGCCACCGCTCATCGGGCCGGCCCCGACACGATTCAAGGTGTAGCCGGTGATGCCTGGCGTCCAGTCGCTCGTCCCGGTGTTTCTCAGGGTCCAAGTCTGCGTAAACGGCTGCCCGGGAGACATCACCGTGTTGTCGGGAACTCCCTTGGGTGGAATCAGCGCGGCGCCATCTACTTGCGGCACGACATGCACCTGCGTCTCAAACGCTCCTTGAAGCGAGTTTCCACCGAGATCCTTGGCACCGGTAGAAATCCGCAGCGTCAATGTCTCACCCGGTACAAAGCCTCCCTGCGGCTTTATCGTCACACGATCAGCACTGTGGTATCGGTGCCCTGTACTGTCTAAGTAGTAGAACAGGTTGCTGTGTGTGAGCCCTCGGCTCTCGAAGGCCACATCAGCGGAAGAAAGCGTATAAGCGTGGTGGATACTTCCGCTCAAGGAGATAGAGAAATGGTCGGAACTGGGGTCCAACGTGCCCCTGCTCATGAGTTCCGAAAAGTCAATGACAAGGGCTCCGTCGGTCTGCACCGACGGGCTCACCCAGGAGACCCTCGGCGCTATCGGGGTGACGGGTGAAGCATTGGGTGCATAAAGCATGTCCAAAGGTGTCTGCACCAAGTTGTTGAAGCTATTGTCCAACGCCACTTGGTAGGCATATTGCACGAGTGTATCGCACCGAAATGCCCCGTCTCCTCTCTGCCAACTGGAGTTTGGTTCGTACAGCGCGCCCAAGACGTATCTCGCACCTAGTTGGTAGAGGGCAGTGTAAATAATACTTTGCCGCTGAGCTTCACTAACCGTTACTCCGGATAGTTCGCGGCTTCCCCAATATGGCTCACCTTGAAGGAAGGAATCGTGCCCAGGCGTCGATCTGTCCCAATCGCCAATATCAACTGTCTTGAATAGCCCTTGCGCTTGGATAACGAAATCCTGATCCGAATACCCGTCATACATCCAGTAGATTCCGGCGTGTCCAAACTGCAAATCTCCGACCCCAACGCCCCCGCGAAAGACAGCGCTTCCGACTTCAACCGATTTCGGTCCCCCGGAAAGCAGCGTGCGCTCCTCCAATTCCTCAATTCGGAGTTGCCGGCGGAAGCGTGTTCGACGACGGGATGTAATTCGGAGATGGGGCTGGCGGCGACTCCGGCATTCGGATTCGACACTTGTAGGGACGTCGGACATCATGTGCCTCCTCAGGAGGAGAAGAACTCGCTGCGGAAACCGAGATTCCCGCCCGGTTGGAATGTAATCGTAAGCCCCAGCGCACGATGCTGCGGTTGGATGTCGTGTTCTTTATCCGATTGCTCCCGCCTTGGTGCAATCGCCATCCGTGAAACAATTCGCTCCAATTCCAATGGTGCGGAGAGCTGTGCTCGGCCCTACCGTTTGCCGTCTGCCGACGCCCGGCGAGCCATGATCGTGCAGGGGGATCGCCGCGAACGTCCGATGCCGCCGGCGCCGGCCGGTCGGCCCGATCGCAACAGAGCCCTTCTACGCCCGTCTTGTCAGCTTGCCCAAGGCCCGGCAAACGACCACCGCGTCGCGGGACTGCACGTCGCGTTCCTAGTCGTCCGCACCTCTTCTGATGCGCAGCCGTGTCGACGCGCACAATCGAGGCGACCAATTCTTGACTTCATCAACTCCCCAAAAGCGTTTGCCGCAACTCGCTCACTACCTATGCCGGCGAGGGCCGCGAGATTGGTCCAGCAGCCCGTCAAGGTGCGACCGCAATGCCGGCGATCCGAACCGGAATGCTCGATGGAGACGCACCTTACCCTGCTTGTAGCCTAATCGCCTGACACTGGCGGCGGTCTCGGTAACGAGGGAAATCACTTCATCCTCCAAACCAGCAATCAAGAGGCAACGAACACGGCAAATCCGATGCTGTATCTGCAAGAGTGGCCCGCCTGCGATTCCCGGTTGAGCGGCTTCGATTTCCGCCAATCGGGAAGTCGCCTGCGTTGCAAGCCCGATATCACCGGGCGTCTTTTCGGCCTCTATCCGGAGAATCTGGGCCTCGACTCTGGCGGCATCCACCAGATCGCCCACAGCGAGCAACCGCTGGTACGCGTCACGCCACCAATCCAGACCGGTATCCACATCCAGACGCCCCAAGAACGAGCCGATCTCGAAGCAGGTCATGATCGCCTCGGTGCCGGAACGGTCGCTCGTGATTCGTCGGCGCGAGGCTGCGGGGGGAACCTCACCCGTGATCATCTTCGCGAACTGCACCGCGGCGCCGAAGTCCTCCTGGTGGAAGTGGAGGCGTGCGGAGTTCTGGAAGAAGCGACGTTCCCACCCAACCTGCGAGAATCCCGTCAAGCAAGGCACCAGTCGCCTCATTCTCGGAAGCAGAACCTCTGAGCAGGCCTGCATGTCGAACGCGTCAAGCGACAGCGCGATTTGCAGGTCGATGGCCCGAAGCAGGACTTCCGCTTGGCCCGGCGTGCATCCAACGGCGTTTGTCAACCGGGGCGGCAGGGCGTCCCAAGCTCGATCCAGCACTGCCCGACAGACGAGGACCTCTCCGTCGGCACGCCGTTTCTTCACGTGGTTGACAAGTTCATCAAGTTCTTCGGTTCTCAACTGCGTCAAACCGTCGGCGGAACGTATTCCGCCGGCGTGAAGGCTCGCAGCCACAGCCAGGAAGCTACGTCGGTTAAGCACGTCCGGCGCCATGAATTGCTTGACCAGTTGCAGATTGCGGCGAAACTTCTTCTTCTCCCCTTCGTCAAGATCGTCCCAAGTCCCATCCTCGATGAATTGTCGGTGTTGCTCCAACTTCGTTGCCAACGGTCGCCTCCGTGGTCGAAGCACGTCCAAGAGTTCCGGGAAGGCCAGATCGCCTTCGGACGACAGCGTTGGCTCATCGACAGTTCTTTCACTTTCACGCGGATCATAGGCAACCGGTTGGCGGCGACGTTTCGTCGCCAGAACATCGTTGACGGCGATCGCGCCGAGCCAAGTCTCGAATGCCGATTCAGCCCGATACGTGCTGATCTTGACCAGGGCCTTGAGGAACGTTTCTTGACAATGGTCCTCGGCCAGTGCCTCGTCACGAGTGTACCGTCGGCACAGTCCTAGGATCGCCGAGCGGTGCCGCTCGTACAGTTCAGCCCAGGCCGAGCGATGACCCTGTTTCGCGCGGGCAATCAGAGCGTGTTCATCATGCGACGTATACATCTTCCGCCCAGCAGGTGTTGTGCCATCTGCACTCGACGGCATTCTACCAGATCCGATGCGCGAAAAGTCGCCTGCGCACAAGTCACCGGACGATGTATGTCATTTTTGCGTGATCATTCCGTGAAGCACCTGTAAAATCACATGGCAGCCAACCTCCTTCAGCCGAGCTACCACGGCGCCTCTGCGCAACAGCCGTGAGCGAGCCCGGTCTTGGGACAGCTACCTCAGTCACTGATAACCTTATCCGATTTCTGTAATGAGCGGATGATTTCCTCACTGGCTATAGTTCAGACATCGCAACCGATTAAGGGCTCGATAGTCGCCGTTTCTTCGAGATCATTCGGGTTTTGGGTGCGCCGCTATACACAGGCTGACAATTCACGGCGTGCTACGTCCGACCTTCGACGCGATGCGCGAATCGCCGGTGGGCGACACACCGGATGATCTCGGCCCGCTCCGGATCGAATGACTCCCGGCGCGGGGGCAGCGTCTGGAGCGAAAACGGATTGCTGGGCATGCCGTCGATCAGCAGTCGGGCATAGGCTGCGTACTTTGGCAGTCCCGAGAGATTTTCGGGGGTGATCTGTCCGGGGTACTTGCCAAGCTGCTGGGCGATCATCTCGGCATCGTCGCTGCCGACCTGAAACGCTACGATCGAGCCCACGTTGCCCCACACGGCATCGGCGGTCTCGTCGTTTATCTGGGCCAGGTACTGGTGGGCCACGATCAGGGAGAGCCGGAACTTTCGGGCCTCCGATAACACGGACGCAAAACTGCCCGTCGTGAAGTTCTGGAATTCATCGACGTACAGGAAGAAGTCCCGCCGCTCCCCTTCCGGGATGTCGGCCCGCGTCATGGCCGCCTGCTGGATGCTCGTTACGAGGAAGGCCCCCAGTAACGTCGCGTTGTCTTCGCCGATGCGGCCCTTGCTCAGGTTCACGATCAGGACCTTCCCATCGTCCATGATCTGCCGCAGGTCCAGGCCTCGCCCTGGCTGGCTGACAATCGCCCGCATGTTCGTATTGGTCAGGAAAGGGCGGATCTTGTTCTGGATCGCCGCCACGGCTTCGGTGCGGTAGTTGTCGCTCCAGGATGCGAATTCGTGAATCCAGAAACTCCGCACGACCTCGTCGCGGATGTTGGGCACCATGTGCTCGCGGTACGGCTTCTCGCCCAACAGCCGCATGACGGACAGCAGGTTGCCGCCTTGCTCGACCGTGGCGAACACGGCGTTGCGAAGCGTGTCCTCCAGCCTTGGCCCCCAGGAATCATGCAGCTTCTTGAACGCGCTCACCACGCCCGAGGTCACCTGGTCCACGCGGGACGGATCGCGGCTGGCCAACGGATTGAATCCGACCACGTACTCGCGGCTGGCCACGTCGAACAGGATCACGTCGTTCGTGCGATGTTTGGGCACGAGGCCGGCGATGGATTCGGCCAGGTCGCCGTGGGGATCGACCAGACAGACGCCGCGGCCGGCGGCGATGTCCTCGGCGATCATGTTCTGAATCAGCGTCGTCTTGCCCATTCCTGTTTTCCCGACGATGTACAGGTGCCGGAGGCGGTCTTCGAGCGCCAGCGTCACCAGCCGCTGGTCGTCCCGGAACCGGACTCGACCCAGGACCACGGTCCCCTCCTCCGTGGACGGGTGAATCACCGTGGGCGCCTCCAGTTCGGTGAACTCATTGACCCGCATGCGTTCCGCGCTGGCCGTCGCCGTGGGCGGATGCCAGAGGGTGGCCAGTTCTTCGTGGGACAGCAGGAACGGCCGCAGTCGTGTTCGGCGGCCATTCTGCGGACAGATTCTGCCGATCTGGAACGTCGCCAGCCGCGACTGGGTGAAAGCGCCCAACGCGCCCGCCATGCTCCGCAGCCGCTCCGTCGCCTCCGCCTTCCGTTCCGCCGGCGCATGCACCGCAAGCAGCATCCGGCACTCGAACAGGTGACCACCGAACTTGTCGGCCGCCGCCTGCAGGTTCTCCTCCCGCTCGTGCAGCCGGCTCGTCGAGGTCTCCAGCAGGGTGTGCCCCGGCGACTCGCTGCGAGCGGCGATCCGGCCCAGCAGCCAAGCCAGCCAGCGCCAGCGTCCCCGGACGATGTTACGCGCGAAGAAGGCGGCCAGCCTGTGGTGGGTGCGGAAGAAGCTCCGGTCCAACAGCCTCACCGCTTCGCGGGCCGTCCGGCATCGCCTGCGCGACGCCGGAACGACGCTGATCTCGACCCGACACTGCAGCGACTCGTCAGGCCGAACCGCGCGCAGCAGGCTGCAGACCGGATCGGCGAACGTGTGGTTGAGCAGGTCCTCGAACTGAGCATGCCGCAGGATGGGATACAGTTCGGGACTCAAACGCACCTCGGCACACCACGTTGCCCAGCCGGTGGGAGCGACGGGGACCTCGACGGCGGTCAGCGAACAGTGGGGGTAACTGGCCGTAATCGGGCCAAGGATCGCCTCCCGTTCTGCCCCGCTGCACTGCAGCATCAAGGCGACCTGTCCGTCGGCGGCACCGTAGGCCAGCGTCATCGGCGACTGCCGCAGGTGGGCCTGGTGGATGGCCGCCAGCGCCTTTTCCATGTATCGCGGTCCCCGCTCGTTGTTGGCCGGCGCGGCGATCAGGGTTTGCATGGGGCGGATACTAGCATCAAACGTTTGCTGGCCTCGGATGCTTCGTCTTCCAAGAGACACGATTGTGTGGCGCTGCTTGCTCGCAAGCAGTGTTGGAGCAGCAGACACGGCCAACTACGCCGCACCACACTTCACGGCCAACAAGTAGGCCGTGCCACATTGGTCGCCAAGAAAAACCGCCTCGTCGAGGTGCGTGGATCGGGCGAGGCGGTGCTGTCTGCGTCTCAATCCCGAAGGCTCCCTTCCTGATTCCGTGGGGGCGGAAGCAGGGACGCGGCTTGATACCCGCATCGGGCACTGCGAGTGAACGCGACAGTGCGGCAAAGCGTATCAAAACACGCTCGCCCGGGCGAGCGGCGGCGACAGCCGCACCGGTTCCCGCCGGAACGCGGACGACGGTTGCGCGTCGCACAACGCACGCCAGTGGCCATGATGGTCGTTCAACAGCGGATCCGTCACGGCACACGGGGTGCCGAGGTACGCATCCTGCGTCGCGGCATACACCAGCCGCCGGTCCTTGTTGCGGGCGCATTGCCGCGCCAGCCAGAGCATGTGGTTCGCGCGGTTCACGCCTCGCGTCAAAAAGACCACGCGAAAGGCCGGCCGGGGTTCCTGACGCCCGTGGTCCCGCCACACGCGCAGCACCCAGTCCTGGTAGCTCTCGTAGCCCAAGAGCTTCGAGCGGATGCTCTGCTCCCGGCGCGAATCCAGCGGCTCGGTCGCGTTGTCGATCTCGAACAGCAAATTGAACACTCGCCCGCCATGCCCCAGCTGGAAGTGACAGTCCGGCTGCTGCCGGTACTCCCCCACCCCCAGCGTCAACTGACCGTCGCCATGGTACTGCAGGATCTGCACGCGTGCCGCGTGGCAGCTCACCAGCGTGTGGACAATCACGTCGGCCGTCGCCATCGCATGCTGAAATCGGGAGGGCGAAATCTCCGCAACGATCATGCGGCCTGGGGCCTGGTCGCGATCCGGATGCAGAACACGGTATCCGGTCGCCGTCAGCCGGTAGTAGTGCCTCAGTCCCCCGCCGGCGACGGCGGCCGGGAAGCTTTGCACGAACCCCGCGTTGCTCAAGGCCAGCATCCGTTCCCGAACGCGGCGTTCGTCGCGGAACGGTTCTTCCGAAAACGTCGCACTCGCCTGGCGGAGATGCGCCGCCGTGGCCGGCGTCATTTCGAGCAGGCCGAGAACTTCCAAGTCGCGCTTGCTGAGGAGAACCACATGGGACATGCTGGTACAGCCACGTTAACATTCCTTCCCCATTCCCCCAAGCATCATGAATCGACCTGGCTACATCGATGTTGACAAATTACAAGCGGAGACCTCCCTGGAGGCCGCCGCCGCCAAGTGCGGAGTGTCGCTCGACGTGCGGGGAACTGGGCCGGAGGTCCGCATCGACTGTCCCTTCGGCTGCCCCGGCGATCACCAAGGCCGCCGGGAATTGGCGATCAACACGGACAACCCGCAGAAAATCTTCATGTGCCACGCGTACGAATGCGGCTTTCGCGGCAACCTCCTGACGCTGATGCACGGCTGGCTCACCGGCCAGAAACCCGCGGGCGGCAAGCTCAAAGGCGACGAATTCCAGCGCGTGAAACGGGCGCTGGCGGGGAGCGGCGAGCCCGCCGCGAGCCGTCAGGCCCCCAAGCAGCCAGCGGCCGCGAGCGAAGCCGCCGCGTCTCCACCCCAGGCCAACGTGCCGCTGATCGATTCCGCTGACGAACGCGTCCGTGAGCTGCACAACATCAACGAGAAGTTCGTCACGGCCGTGGCGGACATGAACCCGGCCGCCGCGTCGTACGTCCGCCGCCACCCCTGCCTTACTCCGGAGTCGATGCAAAAGTGGCGCTGCGGCTACCTGCCCAACGACGGCGGCGGCGACAAGCGCGGCTGGAGTCTCCGCGGGAGCATCGTCTACCCCGTCCTCGCCGAGAACGGCAAGGTCCTCGCCTGGGTCGGACGCGACGTGCATCATGAGGAGAAGGAACGGGAGTTCGCCCGCTTGACCCCGGCCGAACGGCCGGGCAAGGAGCCTCCGGCGAAGCATCGTTTCCCGAAAGGCTTCCACCGGGGGCAGGAATTGTTCGGTCAGCACGCGGCCCGGCTGCGGGAGCCCGGCTATCGCGAGTTCATCGCCCAGCACGGCCTGATCATCGTGGAAGGCTTCAACGACGTGATCGGGCTCGACAACCTGGGCGTACCGGCCTTGGGCATCATGTCGAACCGCATGACCGAAACGCAGGGCGAGAAGATCGGCCGTTGGGCGAAGCAGATCAGCTCCGGTCGCGTAACCCTGATGTTCGACTGCGATGCCGGCGGCGTGGAGGGGGCGAAGGAAGCCCTGTGGCGATTTGCGGAGCAGCGGCTCGAGGTCCGCCTGGCTTGGTCGCCGTCGATGCACGAGGGCGCGTACGCCGGCAAGCAACCGGAGACGCTGACGCGGGAAGACGTGGAACGGCTGCTCGCCTCCGGCGCGCCGAGTTGAAACGCGTCGTCCCGCCGTGCCTGCGGCACGGACGCACCGGGACGCGCGTGGCGGAGTCGCGTCGTTGATTCCCACGGCGACTAGCCGTGGGTGTCGTCCCGCTCCGCGGTGGATCAGGCCGCCGGGCCTGAGTGGTGCGGACACGCGTCGCGGACGAGGTACGAGGACGCGACCCCCGGGGTGATGCCAAGGCGTAGGTCACGAGGAACGAGTGCCAGCCAAGGTCGTTAGCCCGGGGGTCGCGGCCGCAGGTCCGCGACGCGTTGTCCCTGGTAGCATGGCGTTTGCGGCTTTCCCAAGCCGAATTGTCGGTCGTGCTCCGCACGCCTGTCCCCTGCCGCCGACCGCCATGGGAGGCGACCGCTCGGCGATCGGCCGGCGAACCCTGGCAACCTTGGCCCTGCCTCCGCCGGCCTGCCGCGATCTGCTTTCTCCTGTGTTGTTTTCTTCCGTCCAGACTGCTCCTGCAGCCCCTCTTCGGCCTGGGTTCGGCGCAAGTTCGGCGCGGGTCTCCGCCCCCGTCTTTGCTGTTCGGCGCGGGTCTCCGACCCCGCCGAAACCGCCGACCGCAGGTCTCCTCCCCGTTCTATCCATTCAAGAAAAACCAAGCCGACGATCTGCCGGTGGAACACTCACCGCCCTCGCTTTGCGCGTCCCGCCCAAGCGATGGTACGCTCTGGGCCGATGACTGCTTCCCCGTCCTCTCACGCCACGGTCCTGACGGTGCTCAACCTGAAAGGCGGCGTGGGGAAGACCCACACCACCTGGCTGCTCGCGTCCGTTTCACACGAGCGCGGCAAGCGGCTGTTGGCGATTGACACCGATCCGCAGGGAAACCTGACCAACTCGTTCCTTCGCGACGGCGAGAAGACCCCCGGCGTGGAACGTCTCCTCGACCCATCCGTCGATGCCGACGTGCATGGCCTGATTCGTCGAACCCAGTATCCAACCATCGACATCATCCCCGCCAGTTCGGCCGTGGTTCGGTTCGACCTGTCCGACCAGCGGGCCTGGGAGCAGGCGGACCTGCATCGCTCGTTCGTGGAACCCGTCAACGAATTGCGGGACCGGTACGACCTGATCGTGTTCGACTGCCCACCCCGGTTGTCGCTCACGTCCTTCGCCGCCCTGTGTGCGAGCGACTTCGTGATTGTCCCATTGGAAGCCGCCGACTGGGGTGCCCAGGGCATCATGCAGGTCACGGCGGCCATCGACTACGTCCGGAGCCGGTTCAATCGGCGCCTGCAGCTGTTGGGCTACCTCGTGTCCCGCTTCAAGCGGCGACGGGCGTACCAACAGAGCTACCTGAGCCAGTTGCGTTCGCACTTCGGCCCAAAGACTTTTGACATGGTGATCCCGGATTTGTCCCAGTTCGAGCGATCCGTCACGGATGCAGTCCTCATAACCCAGCATGCCCCGGCCAGCCCTGCCGCCGGAATCGCACGCGAATTCTTCGACGAAACCCTCCGCCGTTGTGCACATCTCGGTGCAGACGAGGCCGCCGGCGGTAAATCGTAAACTGCTCAGGCACAGTGTTTTACGTCCTTCGCTGGATTTAGGAGTCCCCACCGGCATTCCCCGTGGCTCATTTCGGGCTGTTTGGGGGTCTATGTCCTATGAAAAGCGACCATTCCGTTTGGGATAATTTCGGGCGGGAGGTGGTTACCGATTACGTTGGCGGAAAA
>Ga0351913_1211_pt1 | contig 15682 bp, 13 predicted proteins | sample TotcelHT113001M4_FD_206865 | JGI IMG/M metagenome (GOLD analysis project Ga0351913, IMG submission 206865) | Enriched cells from coal bed in the Powder River Basin, Montana, United States - Total cells T11 rep1 HSBNCT.T11.300.1.M4 ... | reverse complement strand
ACGGCGAGAAACCCGAACCTTACAGAGAATTTGCCGTTTATGAAACACCGCTAAATATTTGAAATTAAATAATGCGTTATAGTTCAATTCAAAAAACTAAGAATAGAACGCGGATTTTCGCTGGTATAGCGGATTTTAAACGGATTTTAATTCCGACAGGTCGGAATGATTTACATTCATTTAAGATCTTTTCATTCATGCTTGCATGAATAAATCAGTATTTTATCCGCTCAAATTATTATCAGCGTCTATCCGCTTAATCCGTTGTAATCAGCGTTCTATTCCTTTTGAAAAGTACGATACAATATATGTCACATCACTTATGAACCAGTATATTGAGAAAAGATTAGAGGCCAATGATCTGCCGGATGAATGGAATCTGCTGGCAGAAAACTATTTTCAGAAACGGGAATTTTTAATCTATATTGAAAAGTACAACCCTTGCGTGCAGCGGTATTACTGTCTTTTTGAACACGATAAACTCCTTGCAGCCGCCATCATGTACTCTTTGCGCCTCGATTTATTTACCTACCTGCGGATCAAAAGTCCGCTAAAAATGAATATTGCCGGAATTCCGTGTTCTGTTTCTTCTTCAGGAATATTTGGTAGAAAAGATTCCAAAGAACAGCTTAAAGATTATATTTTCAGCAACGAAAAAGGCTTTGTGCTGTTTCTGAATCTGGATGAAAAACCCCTTCAGGAAACGAGTGCAACGGGCAAAACTCTGCCAACCATCCTGCTGAAAAATACTTTCAAATCGTGGGAAGAATACCTTGTTCATTTAAGGTCGGATTACCGCCGGAGATTGCAAAAAATAGCCAGAACCAGCTCCGGTACTGAATTGATCAAAACTGATTGTTCTGTTTTCGACAAAGAAATGTACCGCCAGTATTTACAGGTTTATTCGAAAAGTGCCGCAAAACTCGAAAAATTAAGTTTTTCCTTTTTGAAGAAACTGCCTCCGGAATTTCATCTCGTAGCTTGTCGCAAAAACGGACAGACAATCGGTTGGAACATCCTTTTAAAAAGTGATCGTACGCTGTTTTTCTTTTTGGGGGGAATCGATTATCAGCAGAATGCCGAAAATCAAACTTACCTGAAACTATTGACTAACATTGTTGCTGAAGGAATTGCGCAAGGCGTTGATCTGATTGACCTTGGACAAACTGCTGAAATTCCGAAAATACGATTGGGCGGGCAGCCTCAGACAAAATACATGGAAGCCCGGCACAGCAATCCCTTTTTCCATCGCCTGCTGAAATTCAGTGAAAAATCGCTGGAATACAAAAAACAGATTCCCAATCACCATGTAATGAAGGAGATAAATTTATGAGGATATTGTTTGTTCGTCCCGACAACTCGCCCGAAACCATTGGCTTGCAGCATCTGATGGTGGTTGAGCCTTTGGAACTGGAAATTTTGTACACGCTTATCCGCGAACACGATACGGCGGAAATTATCGACATGCTGCTTGAAAAACGGAGCATCGGTTATTTTATCAGGAAATTTAATCCGGAGGTGTTTTGTGTGACAGGCTATATCACCAATGTTTCAAAAATGACTGAATACTGCCAGATTACAAAATCGATCAATCCTGAAATTAAAACCATCGTTGGAGGTGTGCACTGCGAAGTTTGTCCGGAAGATTTTGAAAGCGAACACATTGATTTCAGGGTGGTGCGGAATGCTGCCGTAACTTTTACCGGCTTGCTGAACCACATTGAATATCAGCAGGAACTTCCTTCAGGAATAGCAAGAAAGGGCGAGAATATTATTCCTGCAAATCTTCCGCCGTTCAATTTTAAAATACCCATCGCCAACCGCCAATCGGTAAAAAAGTATCGCGGCAGTTACTTTTACATTTTCAGCGATCGGGTTGCCCTGATGAAAACCTCTTTTGGCTGTCCGTTCAATTGTAGCTTTTGCTTTTGTACGGTTATCACACAAGGCAAGTATTTCCAGCGCGACATGCAGGAAGTTATGCAGGAATTGGAACAACTGGATGAAAAGGAGATTTACATTGTCGACGACGATTTTCTGGCCGATAAAACACGGCTTGAGCAGTTTATTCAGGAAGTAAAAACGCGAAAAATTGTAAGAAACTATCTGGTTTACGGAAGGGCTGATTTTATTGCCAACAATGCGGATTTGATAAAGGAACTTGCCGGAATTGGCCTGAAAACCGTGATCGTTGGTTTCGAAAGTTTTTTTGAAAAGGATCTGGAAAAATACAACAAGAACACGAAGGTCGGCTTGTATAAACAAACCATGAAGGTGCTAAAAACCAATAAGATAGATTGTTTTGCCACGATGATTGTTTCGCCCGACTGGGACAAAGCAGACTTCAAAAAAATGGTTCAATCGGTGAAAGAACTTGGCATTCACTACGTCAATCTCCAACCACTGACACCTTTGCCAAAAACGAATTTTGAATCGCCGGTTGAATCTTTGCTCATCAAAAGAACCGAATACGAAAAATGGGATTTGGCTCATGTCAGCATTCAGCCAACGAAAATGAGCGTTGCTGAATATTACCAGGAGATTCTGAAAGCTTACAATTCAATACTTTTTCAGCCCGCAATTTTGCTGAAATACATTGTGAGCAATTCTCCTAAAATGTTGTACCGAATGTTATTGGGCAGCATCAGGGTGGGAAATCAGTACAAACGAAAAATAAAGGAAGCCTCCAGATATGCCTAAGATTTTATTTATCCAACCAACTCAATATGCTGAAAATGGTAAATTGTGCAAGCAGTCGAAAATTCACCTGCCCGGCCTGGCGTTTCCTCTTTTGGCGGCTTACACCCCAAAACACTGGGAAGTTGAATTGTGCATCGAAGTGATTGATGCGGTGAATTTTGATTCGGATGCCGATATCATTGGAATTGGCACCATGGGACATGCCACTTTCAGGGGAATCGAGATTGCCAAAGAGTTTAAAAAGCGACACAAAACAGTGGTGATGGGTGGCTACATGGCTTCTATTGCCAAAGAGGAAGCCATCAAATATGTTGATTCGGTGGTGGTGGGCGATGCGGAGATTTCGTTTCTGAAAATGCTGGAAGATTTTGAAAAGCATGGAAAACTGGAGCCATTTTACGATTATCCGATTTCGAAATTGGAGAACTTGCCCGTTCCCAGATACGACCTGTTGATGAAAAAACCGATTGGCGACATGTTGCCGGTTCAGGCCGGAAGAGGCTGTACTTTTACGTGTTCTTTTTGTTCCATCGCCTGTTTGTACGAAGGGAAATATTTGTTTCGCCCGGTTGATGAAGTTATCCGGGATATTAAAGCAGTGAAAGAATTGGGATTCAGGCGGTTTTATTTGATCGACGACAACATCGTTTCCAACCCGTCGTACCTGAAAGAACTCTGCGAAAAAATCATTCCGTTAAAGATTCATTGGGCCAGTCAATGTGCGCTGCACCTGGCAAAAAAACCTGATTTGCTCAAACTGGTGGTGAAATCGGGTTGCGATTTAATGAGTTTTGGCGTTGAAAGCATTGATCAGGAATCGTTGGACAGTCTGGAAAAACCCTGGGTGAAAGTAAGCGAACATGCTGCTAATTTCAGAATACTAAGCGAAGCCGGAATTACCGTCAGCACCGAAATGATTGTCGGAACTGACTTCGACACGGAGGAATCCATTCGCGCCACTTTTGATTTTATCCATCGGAACAAAGTGCCCATTCCACGTTTTTACATTCTCACACCCATTCCCGGAACCGCGCTGTTCAAGCAGTTCAAAGAACAGGGACGTTTGCTGACGGAAGATTTGAAAGAGTTTAACGGGGCGCAATGTGTCCATGTTCCAGATAAAATCAGTCCTGAAAATCTGACGCGCATGTACTGGTGGCTCAACAATCAGATTTTTTCAGTAAAAAGTATTTTTCACCGCGTTTTATTAAACAAATACCTTTGGCGAAACCCGAAAATGTTGCTGTTTGCGATTGGCATAAACCTGCACTATCGCCATTATGCGCGAAAGAGGGTAACTCCGAATATTTTTTAAGTTTAGAGAGCGAATTGAACTGCCCGACTGATATTATACCTTTGCGTATTAACCCAAGTAGTATAATAATCATCGCAAGAACCAGCCCTTACGGGGCGTATCATCAGCATAGGGCATCGCCCTATGGAATAGTGAGTATTTTTACAACTATATCCTGACCAAAAGAAGAGTATCTCGGGTTATGAGAGGGTTTTTGGCGATTTGAAGTTACTCAGCCCAATGGATACCGATTTTGTAATCATGGTTAGCTGGGAAAAAGATGATTTTGACGATGAAGAATATGCTCATGTTTGCGGATACAAAAGTTATCCGGAGGATAATACTGAGGACCAACCCAATTCGTTTGCAATTGAATTTACGAATTGGAATGAATGGCTTGGAATGGATATAGACGAAAAATCGATAAAGGATTTTACCGAACTGGAACTGATTTCTCATTGCCTGTATGAGATGACTTTTTTCGGATTTGATCAGGAAACAATTCAAAAAGAATGGAAGGAAATCGAAAATGAGGTGGACGAAATAAAGAACATGACCGAAGAGGAAAAGAAAACCAAATTAAAATCATGGGACGATTTGAAAAAGGAATTGGATATGGAAGACGAAAACGAAGAATAATTCAAAATGAAAATCCTCTTAACAGGCGCCACCGGATACATCGGCAAAAGACTTCTCCCGGTATTATTGAAACTTGGGCATGAAGTGGTTTGTTGTGTCAGGGATAAAAAACGGTTTCCTTCGGAAGGAATCTATCGGCATCCTAACATCTCTTTGTTTGAAGCTAATTTTTTGAGAGACATTCCTTCCCCTGAGGCAATTAAAGACATTGATGCTGCTTATTATCTCATCCATTCGATGAGTGTAAATATTGGCGACTTTATAAAGCTGGAAGAGCTCTCAGCCAACAATTTTATTTCTCTGGTTAAACAAACGGCGGCAAAACAAATTATTTATCTGGGCGGAATTACCAACGAAGAAAACCTTTCACAACACCTGGCTTCAAGAAAAAATGTAGAAGTGATATTAAGCAGTGGCGAAATTCCGCTTACAACCATCAAAGCCGGAATTATCGTTGGATCGGGCAGCGCTTCTTTCGAAATCATCCGCGATTTGGTGGAGAAACTCCCGCTGATGATCACCCCAAAATGGCTGAATACCAAATGCCAGCCCATTGCAATACGGAATGTGCTCGAATTTTTATCCGGAGTATTGCTGAAACCGGAAACTTTCAATCAGTCGTATGATATTGGCGGACCTGATGTGTTGACCTACAAGGAAATGTTGCTGCAATTTGCCGCGGTGCGCGGTCTGAAAAGGCACATTTACACAATTCCGATAATGACCCCGAGGATTTCCTCCTACTGGCTTTATTTTGTTACAGCAACATCGTACAAGCTTGCAGTAAATCTGGTTCACAGCATGAAAGTGGAAGTGGTTGCCAAAGATAACCGGCTTGAAAAATTGCTTGGCATTCAATCCATTTCATACAAAGATGCTGTGAAACTTGCATTTCAAAAGATTGATCAAAACAATGTGGTATCAAGCTGGAAAGACTCATTGATATCAAGTTATGTTGATAATTCATTGCTCGAACATGTCAATGTTCCTTCATTTGGATGTTTTACTGACAAAAAACTAAAACCAATTACAGGCAGTGTTGATCAGGTACTGGATAACATTTGGTCGATTGGCGGAGAACGTGGGTGGTATTACGGCGATTGGCTCTGGAATATTCGTGGTTTTATGGATAAAGTACTTGGCGGAGTTGGTTTGCGTCGTGGCCGGACAAATTTAAACACCATCAATACCGGTGATACGCTCGATTTCTGGCGCGTACTTGCTGCCGATAAACCGAACAAACGATTGTTACTTTATGCCGAAATGAAATTGCCGGGAGAAGCCTGGTTGGAGTTCAGGATTATTGAAAAGGAGGAAAAGTATTATTTGCAGCAAACAGCCACTTTCCGTTCCAAAGGTTTGCTGAGCAGGTTTTACTGGTATTCATTGTTGCCGTTTCATATCTTTATTTTTAATGGAATGGCGGAAAATATTGTCAGTTATAAAAACAAGTGATTGAACATTGAAATGCAAACCATTGAATATCGAAAGGACTAAACAATGAAAATACTTTTAACGGGTGCAACCGGATACATCGGGAAAAGACTTCTTCCGGTTTTGCTGGAAAAGGGACATGAGGTGATCTGCTGTATAAGGGACCATAAGCGATTTCCTTCTGAGGGAATTTTCCAGCATCCCAAAATCTCAATATTTGAGGTTGATTTTCTGAAAGATGTTTTGGTTTCGGATGTGATCAAAGACATTGATGTGGCTTACTATCTGATCCACTCAATGAGCACGGACAGCAGTGACTTTTCAAAATTGGAATCGGTTTCGGCGAACAATTTTATCAGGCTTGTTCAGCAAACTTCGGTAAAGCAAATCATTTATCTGGGAGGGATTACCAACGAAGAAATACTTTCAAGGCACCTCGCTTCAAGAAAAAATGTTGAAAGAATCCTTCGTGATGGCGGAATTCCGCTCACAGCCATCAAGGCCGGAATTATTGTCGGATCGGGCAGCGCTTCCTTCGAAATTATCCGCGATCTGGTTGAAAAATTTCCAATTATGATCGCCCCAAAATGGCTGAGTACAAAGTGCCAGCCAGTCGCCATCCGAAATGTATTGGAATACTTATCCGGAGTTTTACTGAAACCTGAAACCTACAATCAATCGTTTGATATTGGTGGGCCGGGCGTACTTACCTACAAAGAAATGCTGCTTCAATTTGCAAAAGTGCGTGGCTTGAAAAGACACATATTTACCGTTCCGATCATGACTCCGAGGTTTTCATCCTACTGGCTTTATTTTGTCACATCCACATCATACAATCTCGCCGTGAACCTTGTTGACAGCATGAAAGTTGAAGTTGTTGCAAAAGACAATCAGCTTGAAAAAATGCTTGACATTCAACCAATCACTTATAAAAAAGCGGTAAAACTGGCATTTCAAAAAATAATACAAAACAATGTACTTTCAAGCTGGAAAGATTCGCAGGTTTCAAGTTATGTTGAAAATCACTTGCTTGAACATATAAACGTTCCCACTTTTGGTTGTTTTTTCGATAAACGGGAAAAACAAATTACTACCAATATTGATCAGGTTATTGAGAACATTTGGTCAATTGGCGGTGAACGCGGTTGGTATTACGGTGACTGGCTCTGGAAATTGCGTGGATTCATAAGCAAGCTGCAGGGCGGAGTTGGGCTGAGGCGCGGAAGAACAAACGTGCATACGATCAATACTGGCGATGCACTTGATTTCTGGCGTGTACTTGCTGCGGATAAACCGAACAAACGACTGCTGCTTTATGCAGAAATGAAACTGCCGGGAGAAGCCTGGCTTGAATTCAGGATTGTTAAAAAAGATGATCAGTATTATTTACATCAAACAGCCACCTTCAGGCCAAAAGGACTGGCTGGCCGATTGTACTGGTATTCCGTTTTGCCATTTCATTTTTTTGTGTTTGAAGGTATGGCTGGGAATGTTGTCAGGTACAAGCGAAAATGAAAAATATTCCACCCTTTTTAGAGAATGGAATATTTCCATTTTGAATATTCGCTGAAGAATATTGTTCTATTGTTTCATGAACTTCAAAATGTCTCTTTTAGAACCGGCATTAATTTCCATAAAATATATTCCGCTTTTAAACTTGCTGAGATCGTATCTTAAAGATTCTGCATTGCCGGAAAAGACTTTCTGGTGAATCAAAGTTCCGGCGATGGAGTAAACTTTTAGCGAACTTACTTTTTCATGGTTGACAGGCAGCTTTAATTCGATGTAATTGCTGGCAGGATTGGGATACAATTGAATATCATCCACTTTGCCTGCCAGATTTTTCGCTACAGTTTGGAGAAAAATATCGGTAAAATTTGTATTGTGCACAAAACTGACAATGGTATCGCTTTTTACGTTATCCAGCGTAATGCGCCATGCATGATCCGCAGGTGGAGCATTGTAAACTCCGTTTTTGTTGTGGTCGGCATAAAAATCAAGATTATATGACATGCCTGGTTTGATTGCCCAGGATAAAACATCAAAATTTGGTCCGGCAACAGAAGGAACAACTACATTGTCCATATCCATTCCCATATTATCCCTTACGAACAGGGTGAGTTTCTGGCCAACATGTGGAGTCATTGCAGTAAAGCGAAGTGTTAGTTTTGTTTTCCAGTCAATGTTGGTAAAAGTGGTATTGTGCACAAAATCAATTACCGAATTTCCGGTTACATTATCGAGTGGCAGCCTCCATGCATGATCGGTAGGAGGGGCATTGTAAACACCGTTTTTATTGTGGTCGGCAAAAAAATCGACCCAATAGGATTTACCCGTTTCAATTCCCGGAACTTCAATCGGGAAGGTTTGTGTAACCATTTGCTTCACTCTTCCAATTTCCATCATGGTGGCCTGATCAATCACTGCCAACCAAAGAGTTTGACCGATATGGGGGGTCATAGCGGTAAAATTAACTGTCAGTTTTAGTGGATCTGTTGTTTTTGGGTTGACAATTACTTTACCTTTCATTCCGGTTGAATGCGGGTCGCAATGGTAATCGTAGGTTCCGGCTGTATTAAAAACAAATTCATAAGTCCAGTTTAGACCTACACTGTTCCCGAATGATTCAGGATTAGAGGAAAAAGTTGCTTTCGTGCCGTTAACATTATGACTCATAGAGCCAGTGTTCGTCCAGATTACCTTATCACCAGCCATGATAGTTAATTGTGATGGGGTAAATGCAAAGTCGGTTACTGCAACCGTGTGAGTAGTCTGGCCAGCCAGATTCAAACTGAAGAATGCGATTATGAACGTTGCGATAAGCGCCCGGAGTGAAGATGAAGTAAAATTTGTTCCCATAGCTTTTAGTTTTAATAAATTAATGATGAACATGTTATCATTATTGGAAACACATGACGATTAAGTTTGTTTAAAGAAAAAGATAAAAAGGTATTATATTATTCATGCACTAAAAAACGGGTGAGTTGAAGCAATCAATTTGTACTGGATGTAAAACAAAAAAGGCCAACCCGATTTTTACTTCAGAATGACCTTTTATGTTTTGGGTAGAGACGCGATTTATCACGTCTCTGTTATTTAACCAATTTTTCCTTCATATAAATCGTAAATTGGAAAAATCAGATCGTAATCGTTCCAGTTTAAATTGCCATCCACAATCTGAAATTTCGCGAAATATTCCTCGTTCAAATACTTTTTAATTGACAGATGAAGCGACTTAGTTAAAAATGGTTTGAAATCAACTAATTTCTCTGTTCCATCATTAAAACGAATCCGGATAGCAAAATCGCCCAGATATCTGGCAGAATCAATTTTGATCTCCTGCACATCTGCATCATTGTAAATTACTGAAATCTTCATTTTATTTTTTTTGAAATCCGTTCAAAATCAACATCTAATCCTTGTATTCGTCCCAGCTTTTAATGGTCAAATCTTCAATTTCATATTTACAGAATGCGTAGATAAACGCGCTGGCCACACGCGCATTCGTAATGAGCGGAATGCTGTAATCAATCGCGCTTCGGCGGATGGTGTAACCGTTGCTGATTTCGCGGCTGGTATGGTCTTTCGGAATGTTGATCACCAAATCGATCTTTTTTTCCTTGATTAATTCAAGCGTATTCGGATGCTTGTCTGTTTCATCAGGCCAGTAAACGCGGGTCGATTCTATACCGTTATCGCTTAAAAATGCTTGTGTTCCGCCTGTTGCAAACAAATTGAACCCTCGCTCGGAAAGCAATTTTGCACTTTGAATCAGCTCCACTTTCGACCGCGCCGGACCTGACGAAATCAGGATGTTTTTCTTCGGAATGGTGTAACCCACCGAAAGCATCGACTTCAGGATTGCTTCGTAAAAGTTTTCGCCAATGCAGCCCACTTCTCCGGTTGACGACATATCGACACCCAGCACAGGGTCTGCATTCAGCAAACGTGCAAAAGAGAATTGTGGCGCTTTTACACCTACGTAATCAAGTTCAAACAGCGATTTGTCCGGCTTCTGGAAAGGCGCATCGAGCATTACTTGTGTGGCAATTTCTATCAGGTTGTATTTCATTACTTTCGACACAAACGGGAAACTACGCGATGCACGTAAATTGCATTCAATGACTTTAATATCATTGTCTTTTGCGAGCAGCTGCATATTGAAAGGCCCCGTAATATTCAGTTCTTTGGCAATCTGTTTGGCTATTTTCTTGATCCTGCGAATGGTTTCGACATACAATTTCTGAGGTGGAAAAACGATGGTTGCATCGCCCGAATGAACTCCGGCAAACTCAACGTGTTCCGAAATCGCGTAAGCCACCACTTCACCGTTTTTGGCTACTGCGTCAATCTCAATTTCTTTGGCCTGTTCAATAAATTCTGAAACAACCACCGGATGTTCTTTCGATACATTGGCGGCCAGTGTCAGGAAATGTTGCAGTTGGTCCCGGTTCGAAACCACATTCATGGCTGCACCAGAAAGTACGTAGGAAGGGCGGATCAACACAGGGAACCCAACTTCATCCACAAAAGTATAAATGCCTTCAATGGTTGTCAGTTCCGACCAGCGCGGCTGGTCAATTCCCAGCGTATCGCAAAGCGAACTGAACTTTTTGCGGTCTTCGGCACGGTCGATATTCAGCGGCGAAGTTCCCAAAATCGGCACATTCTGACGGTGCAGTTTCATGGCAAGGTTGTTCGGAATCTGGCCGCCCATCGAGAGAACCACGCCTTTCGGCACTTCCAGATCAACAATGTCCATCACCCGTTCGAAAGTCAACTCGTCGAAATACAGGCGGTCGCAGGTATCGTAATCGGTACTCACCGTTTCCGGATTGTAATTGATCATGATCGAGCGGTAATTTTCCTTGTGGATCGTGGTGATTGCATTTACACTACACCAGTCAAATTCCACCGAACTTCCTATGCGGTAAGCTCCCGAGCCTAAAACGATTACCGACTTGTCATCCCTCGGGAATTCAATGTCGTGTTCGTTTCCGTTGTAGGTAAGGTACAGGTAATTAGTTTGTGCCGGATACTCGCCGGCCAGCGTGTCGATTTGTTTTACTGAAGGCAGAATATTCTTGCTTTTACGCCATTCGCGCACCTTCATCAAATCGCCATTAATTTCTTTGTTCGAAGATTTCAGCACCAAACGGGCAACCTGAAAATCGGAAAAACCTTCTTTTTTAGCCTGAAGCAAAAGCGAATCATCGAGAGTTGGCAACGAATTAACTTCTTCGAGTTTATTTTTTGTTTTGTGAATGTTTTGCAGTTTTTGCAGAAACCAGCGGTCAATTTTGGTCTTTTTGTAGATTTCATCCACCGAATAACCTTTGTTGAAAGCTTCAGCAATGGCAAAAATACGACGGTCGGTCGGGTTGCTCAATTCCTCGTCAATCTGCTCAATGGTAATTTCTTCCTTGTTGGCCACAAAACCGTGCATTCCGATACCCACCATCCGGATTCCCTTCTGAATGGCTTCTTCGAATGAGCGGCCAATCGACATTATTTCGCCCACCGATTTCATCGAACTTCCAAGGTTTTTTGATACTCCTGAAAATTTATTTAAATCCCAGCGCGGAATTTTACAAACGATGTAATCGAGAGCAGGCTCAAAAGCGGCTGTAGTTACTTTGGTAACCTGATTATTCAATTGGTGAAGGCCATAGCCCAATCCGAGTTTGGCCGCCACAAAAGCCAGCGGATAACCGGTTGCTTTGGATGCCAGCGCCGAAGAGCGCGACAGACGGGCGTTTACCTCAATCACGCGGTAATCTTCCGAATGCGGATCGAGCGCATATTGTACGTTGCATTCGCCAACAATTCCGATGTGACGGATAATCTTAATGGCCAGCGCACGCAGTTTGTGATATTCTGAATTTGAAAGCGTTTGCGAAGGAGCAACCACGATACTTTCGCCGGTATGAATTCCCAGCGGGTCGAAGTTCTCCATGTTACAAACCGTGATGCAGTTGTTAAAGCGGTCGCGTACCACTTCGTATTCAACCTCTTTCCAGCCTTTTATCGATTCCTCAACCAATATTTGTGGCGAGTAAGTAAAAGCTTTTGATGCCAGTTCTTTCAATTCTTCATCGTTCGAGCAAAAACCGCTACCCAATCCGCCAAGCGTGTATGCAGCACGGATAATTATCGGATAACCAACGATTTTGACTGCGGCATATGCTGCTTCAAGATCTAAACAGGCAATGCTTCGTGGTGTCAAAACGTCGATCTCTGCCAGTTTTCCTGAAAATATCTCGCGGTCTTCGGTATCAATAATCGACTGAACCGGAGTACCCAACACTTTCACATTGTATTTTTCCAGAATTCCATTTCTGAACAAGGCAACACCACAGTTCAGTGCAGTTTGTCCGCCGAAAGCCAGCAAAATGCCATCCGGTTTTTCCTTGATAATTACCTGTTCAACGAAAAATGGAGTCACCGGCAAAAAATAAATCCGGTCGGCAATGTCCGTCGAAGTCTGGATGGTTGCAATATTCGGGTTGATCAGGATGGTTTCAATATTCTCTTCCTTCAGCGCTTTCAACGCCTGTGAACCCGAATAGTCAAACTCTCCGGCTTCGCCGATTTTCAGCGCTCCCGAACCCAGTACGATTACTTTTTTAATATTTGTATCTATCATGATGCTTTATAGTTTCAAGTTCCAAATTTCAAATTCCAGGTTTTCCAGACTCCCGTCTTCGGACTCCGGACTTCCGTCTTTTTTATTTTTTTGTCCTTTTATATTCGATCACATTATTCATGAAATCGTCGAACAAAAATTCCGTGTCAACCGGTCCGCTGGCGGCTTCAGGGTGAAACTGGGTGGAGAAGAATGGTTTCGTTTTGTGACGGATTCCTTCGTTGGTTTGGTCGTTCACATTGGTAAACATGGGTTCCCAATCTTCAGGCAAGGTTTTGGTATCAACGGCAAACCCGTGATTCTGAGAGGTAATAAAACAGCGGTCGGTTCCCTGAAGCAATACCGGTTGGTTGTGGCTGCGGTGACCGAATTTCAGCTTGTAAGTTTCAGCTCCGGCAGCACGCGCCAGCAACTGATTTCCAAGGCAAATTCCCATGATTGGTTTTTCTGCAATCATCGTTTTGCGGATGTTTTCAATGGTTGCATCGCACAATGCAGGGTCACCCGGTCCGTTCGAAAGGAAAATGCCGTCAAAATCTTCACCGCTGAAATCGTAGTCCCACGGCACAACTATTACTGTCGCATTTCGGTCGAGCAAACATCGGATAATATTGTATTTCACACCGCAATCGACCAATACCACGCGATGTTCTCCGTTTCCAAATACTTCCACTTTATCGGTACTTGCAATTGCAACCAGGTTTTCCTGATTCGGATCGTAAAAGTCAATCACTTCGTCGTCAAACTCGATTTTGCCAAGCAACGAACCTTTAACTCTGATAATTTTTGTCAAAGCACGGGTGTCGATCCCGAACAAACCCGGCACTTTGTTTTCTTTCAGCCAGTCGCCCAAACTTTTAATGGCGTTCCAGTGGCTGTATTCGAACGAATAATCAGAAACAATCAGACCCTTGATATGAATTTTATCCGATTCATAAAACTCGTACAAACCTTGATCTTTCGAGTCGCTTGGCACACCATAATTTCCAATCAGCGGGAAAGTCGAGACAAGGATCTGACCCGTATATGAAGGATCTGTTAAACTTTCGGGATACCCGGTCATGGCAGTATAAAAAACCACTTCTCCGGCTACCGATTTTTCATATCCGAACGATTTTCCTTCAAATGTTGTTCCGTCTTCCAGAATCAACCTGGCTTTTCTTAGTTGTGTCATCGTTGCTATGCTAATTATTAAAAAAAATGCGTTTGGCTACGGCTGTAGGGCAAACGCATGGTTGTTATTTTAAACAAACTTTCTTTCCTATGTATCTTCGTAATTTCAACCTGGTGCTTTTCAAGTTTCAATTCGTTTGTGTTTTTCATTGTCGGGCACAAAAATATAATTTTTTTCTGAAAAAAAAGTTTGTTTTATTTATTTAATGCATATTTTTGCATCGAAAATGTATAAATATACAAAATGAAGAATCGCACCAAAAGACAGCTTGCAATTAAACAGGCAATTCTCAATGGCCGGATCAGCAGTCAGGATGAGCTTTTGCACATCATGAAAGATCAGGGCTTCGAGTTGACACAGGCTACTCTTTCGCGCGATTTAAAAATTCTGAAAGTTGCAAAAGTTTCCGATCAGGCGTTGGGATATGTATATGTAATTCCTGAAGGCCTGAATACTGAAAACCAACGCGAAAATTCACGGATTAATTTTCTGGCCGATGGGTTTCGCGATTTGCAGTTCTCCGGAAATCTTGCTGTTATGCGAACAATGCCCGGTTATGCAAGTAGTCTGGCCGCAGTGATCGACAATTCAGAACCTTATGAAATCATTGGAACCATTGCCGGCGACGATACCATTTTGATCATCATGCGCGAAGGAGTTACACACAGCGACCTGATCAACAGCTTGATACTGATCATGCCAAAGTTAGAAGATAAGCTGGGATGAGAAAGTGGTCAGTGGTCAGTGTTCAATCGCAGTTGGCAGTGGATGAATGGTTGTCGTGTTGTCAAAATTTGTTGTCAGTTGTCAAAGATATCCTTTGCCGTTCGCCTTTAGCGTTCGACTGAGCTCACGCCGAAGTCCAACGGACATTATATTGAAAAAGCAATACAGGAAAAGGAAGATTTGTGAGAAGATTTTGATATTCCTGAAAAATGAAAAATTATTCAAAAACGAAAATGAAAGAGTTAAAAAATATTCAGGTACTGGTTGCAACCGACGAACATTTATCGTACGTTGATCAGGTGAACGATGCCATAGAAAGCGCTTCAAAGGAGCGCGGAACCGGTATTGCACGCAGGACTTACGAATACATTGCCACCAAAATGAAAGAAGGCAAGGCCATTATTGCCCTCGAAAACGGGAAAATTTTTGCCGGTTTTTGCTATGTTGAAACCTGGGGCGAAAAAAGCTTTGTTGCCAATTCAGGATTGATCGTGGCCAAAGAATACCGCGGAATTGGTCTGGCCACCGCAATTAAACGAAAAGCATTTATGCTTTCCAGAACAAAATACCCCGATGCAAAAATTTTTGGTTTAACCACCGGACTGGCTGTAATGAAAATCAACCATGAACTGGGCTATCGCCCGGTTACTTTTTCGGAATTAACAACTGATGAAGACTTCTGGAAAGGCTGTCAAAGCTGTGTGAATTACGATATTTTGCAGCGTACCAATAAAAGTAAATGCCTTTGCACAGCTATGGTGTTCGATCCGGTTTGGGAAAAAGACAAAAAAGAAGGGAAAAAGAAAAATGGCTGGGCAATTAAAGGTACTTTGCTGGACATTATCAAAAAACTGAAGCGAAACAAAAACAGTACATCGCCTGGAGAGGCTACAATTTTGACATTTTTATTTAAAAAGAAAATACAAAAAGTATGAAAGATAAAGTAGTTTTAGCATTCAGCGGAGGTTTGGATACTTCGTATTGCGCAAAATACCTTTCGGTAGAAAAAAATCTGGACGTTTACACAGCCATCGCCAATACTGGCGGTTTCAACCAAACAGAGTTGGAT
>Ga0351913_1141_pt1 | contig 16804 bp, 10 predicted proteins | sample TotcelHT113001M4_FD_206865 | JGI IMG/M metagenome (GOLD analysis project Ga0351913, IMG submission 206865) | Enriched cells from coal bed in the Powder River Basin, Montana, United States - Total cells T11 rep1 HSBNCT.T11.300.1.M4 ... | reverse complement strand
CTTGTGCCCTATTGTAAAGGATAGAGAGAGCTTGCGACAGCTACCTGGATTTCCTTGGGCGAGAAGCAGCAGTTCGGGCGAGGGCAAGCCTTTCGGGCGGCTGCCGCCGCGGCAAAACGCCTGGCCGAGCGGCCGCGCCGCCGCGTGGCGTTTTTGCTCGGCGCCGGCTGGACCGAGCAGCAGGTGGAAAGCGGCGTGAGCGGAGCGATGGCCGGATGCCGCGGCCAGGACTTGTATCGTGCCGAGAAGAATCTACATCCCTTCGAAGAGATCCTCTGGGACGACGCCTACGAATCGGTACTTGCGTCGGGCCAGATTCTCGGCGAGTCGATCAATCTGACGCGGCAACTGGTCAACGAACCGCCCAGCCGCATCTACCCCGAATCGTTCGCCGCAGAGGCCGAGAAATTTGCCGAGGAGTTTGGTTTGGAGATCGAGGTCTGGGACGAGCAGCGTCTGGAAGACGAGCGCTGCGGTGCGCTGCTGGCCGTGGCGCGCGGCTCGATGCGTCCGCCGCGCCTGGTGATCCTGTCGCACATGGGCGGCGATGCCCGCGATCCGCTGCTGGCGCTGGTAGGCAAGGGCGTGACGTTCGACTCGGGCGGCTTGTCGATCAAGCCGACGGACAGCATGAAGACCATGAAATGCGACATGGCCGGCGCGGCCACCGTGTTCGGGGCGATGCAAGCCATCGCGCGGCTGGAACTGCCCATCAACGTGATCGGCTTGGCCGGCCTGGTGGAAAATATGTCCGGCGGCGATGCCTACAAGCTGGGCGACGTGCTGATCGCCCGCAACGGCAAGACGATCGAGGTGTTGAACACCGACGCCGAAGGCCGCTTGGTTCTGGCCGATGTGTTGGACGTGGCGATCGAGCGCCGCGCGGACCACATCATCGACCTGGCGACGCTCACCGGCGCTTGCATGGTCGCCTTGGGTACCGATGTGGCGGGGCTGATGACCAATGACCAGCCGTGGTGCGACGCGGTCCGCGCGGCGGCCGATGACTGTGGTGAATCGATCTGGCAGTTGCCCATGTTCGCCGACTACGACGAGCAGATTCAAAGCAAAGTGGCCGACATCAAGAACGTCGGCGAAGGCCGTTGGGGGGGAGCGATTACGGCCGCCAAGTTCTTGGAACAATTTGTGGGCAAGACCCCGTGGACGCATATCGACATCGCCGGACCGGCCTTTTTGGAGAATCCGAAACCCTGGCTGGATGCTGGCGGAACCGGTGTCTTCGTGCGGACGCTGGTCGAGGTGGCACGGCGGTGGAATGCGTAAGGGAAGAGCGAAGAGCCGGGTCGGGAGCGGGTACTCACGGGATGTGAAAACCGGAAGCACGGTTCTCCAATCAGGGCATTGGCAGTTCATTGACATTCGCCTGACGGTCATCTATGGTAGAGAAAACTTTGGTTTTTTGGGATGATCGTCGCCTTCTCCCTCCAAATTATCCCTCGGTTTTTCCTTGATTCAGTTGGTGTGCCCCCCTCCTTTTTTGGTGCAAAAGGATGCGACTATGCTTGCCCGGACCCGAAGCGGCTTTACGCTCGTCGAGTTATTGGTGGTGATTGCGATCATCGGAATCTTAGTGGCCTTGCTTCTGCCCGCCATTCAGGCGGCCCGCGAGGCGGCAAGACGCTCGCAGTGCTCGAACAATCTGAAACAGATCGCGTTGGCCGCGCACAATTTCCACGACACCTACCGGGTGTTTCCTCCTGGGTCACTGGCCATGCGCGTCGGGGCGAACCCACCCGCCGCGGGTCCTTCCCTCGACCAGGGCGTCGGCATTCTACCGTTTCTGCTGCCGTTCATGGAGCTGAATGCGGTGAGGGACCAGATCACGGTGGGGATGGATGTCAACTATGCGACGACCGATGCGGTGAAGCCGGCCAACACCGTGTTCTTCGGCAGCACGTTCGCGGGCGAGAATCCCGCCTACCAGACGTGGACGATTGCCCACGCGAAAATCGGCACGTTCCTCTGCCCCTCGGCGCCGGAGGTCTCACCCAGTGTCGGGATCATGGTCTCTCACCTCACCTACGGTTGCGGGGCGGGTTGCGGGACGATCACCGGGTGGCATTACGGAACCCCTGTGCCCGGCCTCGGCACGACAAACTACTTGGCGTGTGCCGGAGGCATGGGACGTGTCAACGATTCGGGCTGGGACTACTGGGAAGGCATCTTTCATAACCGTTCGAAGACCAGCATGAGTTCCGTGACGGATGGCACGAGCAACGTTTTGATGTTTGGCGAGTTTGCGGGCGGTCATGATGGCAGCAATGGGCTCGCGTTCACCGCCGCGTGGATTGGTGCGGGGCCGATGCCAACCGCATGGGGACTGGCGCCGCCAGGTACGCAAACCAGGCCGGCTTGGTATCAATTCGGCTCGTACCACCCGGGGACCGTCCAGTTTGCCTTGGCGGACGGTTCAATCAGGCCGATTTCGCGGGATGTTATCGACGCACCTGGTCAGCGGTACTTCCGCATGATCAGTGCCATGCGGGATGGCGAGCCGGTTCCTTCCGACGTGGGAAAGTAATCGACGAGAGGGAAACGACATGAACAAAACGATAGGCTTGCTGGTTGTCTGTGGCGTGCTTTGGCTCAATGGCTGCGGCGGTTCGGGAACTGGCGTCGAAATGCCGACTGAGCCCGTTCCGCCTCCGGCGGCTCCTCCCCAAGGAGTGGCTGCACCACCGCCAACGGCGCCAAGTGTCGACTGACGCGGATTGGGATTCAGCGGCTGAGCAGGGGAATGCAACCCCTGCCAATGCGTCATATTCTCCCAGGCTGGCAGCCTGGGCTACGGCGCGGTCGTCCCCGCGAAGTGATCGTTGACCTGTCTCAACAAGTCGCGGACGGCCAGATCTTGCGGGCAGCGGTCTTCACAGGTTCCACATTGGTCACAGGCGGCGGCCCGTTCCGACTCGGGCAGTCCCAGGTACAGGTTCCTGCACAACAGGCGGCTGCTACCTTGGTAGACCGCAGCCTGGTTGTACAGGTCAAAGTTCAGCGGAATATGGACGCCGCTGGGACAGGGCAAGCAATAGCCGCACTTGGTACAGGGGATGGGGGCCAGTCGCTGGTACTCGTCTCGGACGCGAGCCAACAAGCGGTGTTCGGCGGGCGTGAGCGTGTCCACACCCGCTCGCGAGGCGCTGGCGATGTTCTGCTGGACTTGATCGAGCGTATTCATACCGCTGAGCGCCATCGCTACCTCGGGATGGTTCCATACCCAGCGCAGCGTCAGATCGACGGGCTGGATCTGCGGCCCGGCGAGCTCCCAAATCTGTCGGACCGACGGCGGGGGATTGGCCAGCGTACCGCCGAACAGCGGTTCCATGACGATCACGCCCAGCCCCTTGGCGGCCGCGTACCGCAGGCCCTTTGTCCCGGCCTGGACGTCCTCGTTCACAAAGTTGTATTGGATCTGGCAAAACGACCAGTCGTAGGCGTCCACGATCTCGACCAGCGCTTCATAGCTGTCGTGGAATGAAAAGCCGAAATGCTGAATGCGGCCGGACGCTTGCTGCCGCTGAGCCCAGTCCAAGACGCCCAGCTCGCGCATCGTCAGCCAGGAGGACTTTTGCAGGCAATGCAACAGATAGAAGTCGATACGGTCGGTTTGCAGCCGAACCAGTTGTTGGTCCAGAATCCGATCGCAATCTTCCGGCGTTTTGACGCTCCAGATCGGCAGCTTGGTCGCCACATGAACTCGGTCGCGATAGCCGCCCGCCAGGGCGCGGCCCACGACCACCTCGCCATTCCCGCCGTGGTAGACGTGAGCGGTATCGACATAGTTTACGCCATGGTCGATGGCCCAACGCATCATCTCGATCGCCGCCGGTTCATCGACCTCGTTCTCTCGGCCTCGAAGCGGCAGACGCATGGCGCCGAATCCCAAGACGGAAACGCGAGTTTGCGTCTTTCCCAAGATCCGGTATTCCATCAGGTCGACCTTTCGTGCCCGTTGGCGCGCCGTTAAGCCGGGCCGAAACCCGAAACGTCAGCGAGGGCGTGATACCGTACCTCGCTGACGCTCGAGTCAGATCACAACGCCGACCCACCCGATTCCCCGGTCCGAATCCGGACGGCATTATCCAAATTGTAGACGAAAATCTTCCCGTCTCCGATACTGCCTGTTTTGCCCGCCTTGACAATGGTCTCAATTACCTTGTCGGCGTCCTCGGAACTGACCGCCACTTCAATTTTCAATTTCGGAATGAAATCCACGGTGTATTCGGCTCCGCGATACGTCTCGCGCTGTCCCTTCTGTCTGCCGAATCCCCGCACTTCCGTGACGGTCATCCCATGAAAGCCCTGCTCGACGAGGGCCGCTTTGATTTCGTCCAGCTTGTGATGCCGGACGATCGCCTCAATTTTTTTCATCGTCTCCCATCCTGTCTGATGCACGTACAGTCGAACTCTTCTCGGCGCGTTGAACCGTGGCGAACCGTTATGCAAGCTTTGTGCCAACAGCCGCCATGCTGGCTGCCGGATCGCTGGCGGACGACAATTTCTGGGAAAACCACGCGAAACGTTGGCGATCCCTGCTCGCCGATCTTGGACAGCAATCGGGCGCCTGCTGACTTCTTGGGCGAAAGTGCCTGCAGTAACAGCAGTGGCCAATCCTCGCAGCTCGGCGCTTTACACGCTCCGAGCCATACGACATACTAGCGTAACTTCGGCTAGTCTTGCTACCGGTCTACCCTTCAACTCGAGATTGTATACGTCCAGAAAAAATATCATTTCGAGTTTTTGGTTGTCAAACCGCGAGGGCTCGGCGTACCACGTTGACGGAGGCGTGGTACATTTCTTGAGCGGAAACTGTGAAAGCGAAGGGGCACAAGGATGGTTCGGTTATCGATGAACGAGCTGACGACTCTCCGCTGGTCGTTCGACGAAGATGTACGGCATTATGCCGCAGCAGGGTTTGATTCGATTGCTGTCTGGCGGCAGAAGGTGTCGGACTTTGGCGAAGCGAAGGCGATTGAGTTGATCGAGGACCATGGATTGAACGTATCCGCCATCCTCTGGGCGGGCGGATTCACGGGCAGCGACGGGCGGTCTTACAAGGACAGTGTCGAAGACGCCCTGGAAGCGGTACAGCTGACCGCCGACATGAAGGCCGGCTCGCTGGTGGTGTACAGTGGTGCGAGATCGGGTCATACGCACAATCATGCCCGGCGGTTGTTTCGCAACGCGTTGCAGGACTTGCTGCCATGTGCCCGAGAGCGTGGCGTAACGCTGGCCGTCGAGCCGATGCATGTGGGCTGTGCTTCGAGTTGGACCTTTCTGACCGACTTGGACGAAACGCTGGATCTGATTCGTTCCTACGAGAGCCCGCATCTCAAATTGGTGTTCGATGCCTACCATCTGGGCCACGTGCCGGGGATCGTGGATCGTTTGCCGAAGTTGACGCCGTGGATCGCGCTGGTCCAATTGGGTGACGCCAAGCAACCGCCCTGCGGCGAACAGAATCGTTGCCGTCTGGGCTCCGGTGCCTTGCCCTTGCAGGCCATCGTATCCGCGCTGGTGCGCTGCGGGTATGCCGGCGACCTGGATATCGAATTGATGGGCGAGGACCTCGAGAATCCGGATTATGTCGAGTTGCTCGACCATTCCCGCCGCGCGGTCTGTGAACTGCTTCGCGACAGTTCGCCTTCGCTCTCGGTCACAAGCGATTGAAACCAACGCAGTTCGGCGGCGATGCCCTCGGCCAGCGTGGCTTGCCGTAACGTTTCGGGCAGGACCGTCCAAGCGTAGGTTTCGATCTCCAGGTGGTGCAACTCCGCACATCCTCGCAACGCCCGCAAGCAGGCCTGGATATCGGATCGCGAAGTCGCCAGGAACCCGAATCGCTCGACGTAGATGGGCACGTGGAAATGCACTCGCCATTGGCCGCGCTGGGGCGGCCCGCCGAACGATTGCAGCGCCGGCGGCAAGTCTTCGAAGAACACCGGAACGGCATCTTCCGTGAGCCGCACACAGGTCTGATGCAAGTACCGCTGTTCGTCGAATTCGCGCAGCTGGTCGAGGGCTCGGGGGCGATCCTCGTCGGCCAACGCGTCCAGCTCGACAACGACGGCCGATGACACTTGAACCTTGCCGATCCCGATCCCGGCGGCCCGATAGCGGGCGATGGCTTCGGCTTGGTCCTCGAACATCACGGCGGCGTGGCAGATATCGTGACAGACTCGCAGATGTTCCCGAATGGCACGCTCGTCGCGGCCCGCCAGCAGGTATTGTTCGAAGAATCGCACGACGTCGGCGCTGCGCTGCAGCGCACATCCCGGCTCCGGCTCGAGGCATACCGAGATCTGCCGCCCCGTCCGATCCCGCAGACGCCTCAGCGCCTCGGCGACCGCAGCCAGGTTTCGAGCGCTAGCGGCCAGTTGCTCCGGCGTCGGGCTCGGATTTCCCCACTGCAGGGGCAGGGTGGAAATACTGCCCTCCATGCCCGACGGCAAGAGCTGATCTTGGATGGCGATCAAGTCGAGCGTATAGTCGCGCCGCGCCGGCTCGAACCACGCTGGCTGGTACACGCGATGCTTGACCACGCGCTGATGAAAATCGCCGTAGGGAAACCCGTTGAAGGTGAATGGCAGCAAGCCAGCCGCTTCCAGCCAAGCCCGCAAATCGTTCACGCGACTGCCTTGCCGCAAGTCGGCGGCCGCCGCTGCGCTCAGCCACAGCCCGATTCCCAGCGGCGTGTCCGGGTATACGATCTGCTTGACGGCTAAAGCGTGCTGTCGGAGATTATCGCAGGTGCGATCCAAATCGGCGCCTGCATGGACGTTCGTGCAATATCCCAGCTGGTAGGTCATGGCGTTGGCAAGCCCGGAAAATGCCCTATAATAAGCTAGGACAAGCACTTCCCGCAAGTTGCGAAAAGGGCGGGACGCGTAGCAACAGGGCATCGAGTGAAGGACACGGCAGGAAAGCACCGGCAGTAGGGGACCGGCAGTAAAGGACACGGCCATTGAAGACGGCAACTCTGGACGAAATCGTCGAGGACTTTGAATTCTTGGATGCTTGGGAGGATCGCTATCGCTACATCATTGAGCTGGGCGACGATTTGGAGGAGATGCCAGACTGTCTGAAGACGGAAGAGAATCGAGTCCAGGGGTGTGTCAGCAACGTATGGCTGGTCCCGCGGATCGAGCCGGGCGATCCGCCCTTGATTCGTTTCGTCGCCGACAGCGATTCGCAGATCGTCCGTGGCTTGGTGGCCATCCTGCTGGTGCTCTGTTCCGGCCGCACGGCTCGGGAAATCCAAGCGTTAGACATCGAGAGCATCTTCGATCGACTGGAGTTGGGCAAGCACTTGAGCCGCTCGCGGAGCAACGGCTTGCACTCGATGATCAAACGGCTTCGCCGCATGGCGGAGCAGCATGCGGGGCCAGCGTCGAGTTGATCGACCTCAAACCTTGGGACCCAATCTCGTGCCTCTGATGACCAAACGGCGATCTCGAAGACCGTTGCAAGAAGCCGTCGCACCGGCGCCGTTGTCACCATCCACTCCCCGATCTGGTCGACGCCGGCGAGTCTGGGCGGCCGTCCTCGCCTTGCTGCTGTGCATCGTTCTGGGGTCTGTCTGGGCGCTGGTCCGCCAGCCGGCTGCGGTCCGTTGGGGCGTCGAGATCGTCCGCAGCTATCCGCACGATGTGCGAGCGTACACGCAAGGCTTGGCGTTTGAGGAGGGTGTGCTGTTCGAGGGGACCGGCCAGTACGGCCAATCGACGTTGCGGCGCGTGGAACTGGAGTCCGGCCGCGTATTGCAGTCCGTGAGTCTGCCGAACAACATGTTCGGCGAAGGCATCACGGTGCGGGGCGGCGAAGTGATCCAGTTGACGTGGCGCAACCAGGTCGGCATCGTCTATGACAAGGCGACCTTTCGCGAACTGCGGCGGTTCCGTTATTCCGGCGAAGGTTGGGGCCTGACGCACGACGGCACGCACCTGATCCTGAGCGACGGTTCGTCGACCTTGCGGTTCCTGGATCCGAAGACTTTTCGCGTCGTTCGCCAGTTGATGGTTCGTAGCGGCGGTCGCCGCGTGGCGAACCTGAACGAACTGGAATACGTCCGCGGCGAGATCCTGGCCAATATCTGGTACAAGGACTACATTGCCCGAATTTCCCCCGCTAATGGCGAGGTGCTGGGTTGGATCGATTTGCAGACGCTGGTTCCCCCGGGAATGGACCGCGAGGAGTGTGCCAACGGCATTGCCTACGACGCCAAACACGACCGGCTGTTCGTCACCGGCAAGAACTGGCCGCAGCTGTTCGAGATCCGCTTGGTCGGCCCGTGAGGCGGTGAGCCTGTTGCAACGAGTCGCCGGCTTGCCGAATACCATCGGCTTGAGGGCTGTTGATTGCGTCGTAGCAACGGGCTGCCAGCCTTGTTCTCCATGACGTAAGTCATTGATTTTCGCTTCCAACGACAGGCAAGCTGCCTGGCGCTACAATCGGGAATCCAACGCAGGTTCCAAGCAGATCACCTCGCCGTTTTCCAACGCAACCAGCACGCGGCCGTCGCGGGTCAGCGCCAAGCCCCAAGGCACCGGCGGGGCCGCCAGCGGATGGGTCCACAGCAGTTGCCCATCGCTCAAACCGATCGCCTGCACCTCGGTTTCCGTGGCCACAACGGCGGCATTCTCGCCCACAGCCAGCGCCCGGCCGCCACGCGTTGCGAGCGTCCACCGTGGCGTCCGGTCGGGGACATCGGGCTTGCCCCAAGCTCGTGCAAAGGCTTCGGGCGCAGCGGACTGGCCTCTGTCGTAACACGCCAGCTTGGTGCTGTTGAACCAAGCCAGTTCCAACTCGCCGACGCAGCTGTAGACGGTCTTGTTCGTCACCGACCAGTCGTACACGGGGTACTGCGGATGCGCATAGTACGGCTTGCCGCTGACAAACACCTGGCTGCCGATCCGGTGCAGCTCACAGCCGCGGGGACTTTCCGACGCTGGAACATTGTTGTTCTGCTTGCGTCCGATGTGTTGCGCGGGATCGTTGAGACAGCGGCCGTTCTGGAGATCGAAAGCGGCGGGCGACACCACATTGCCGCCGGCCAGCCACAGTCGGCCGTCGAAGGCCAGCATTTGGCCCTGCACGCTGACGCCCGTGCGACCCATGGGGTCCATGTGCCCCGTCTCGTTGTTCTGCCACTTGATGCTGCCCGTAGCAGCGTCCAACGCATAGACATGCGTGCCGTCGTAGTTCACGATGCCAGCCGCCACATACGCCACGCCGTCGTCAACCAGCACACCGCTGGCGGCGGGCCAATTCGAGGACAACTGGCCATACACGGGAATCCGCCGTTCCACCGGTGCGGCGCGGAACCGCCACAGCAGCCGCCCCGTGGCAGCTTCCCAAGCATAGACCCAGCCGTCGCCCGATCCGGCCAGCGCGCGACCGTCGGCGATCGTCGGCGGCATCCGGATCGCGCCGCCGGTGAACGCTGTCCACTTCGGCTGCCCAGAGACTGCGTCCAAAGCGCGAACGACACCGTCCGAAGCGGCGACAAACACCAACTCGCCGACGGCGGTCGGCGCCGTCGGCGTGACGCCCGGCGGCAACGCGGCTCGCCACGCCTGCGATACCGTGGCCGGCACCTTGGCCGACGTCGTCCCCGAACTGCTGTTGTCCGCGCGAAACGTGGGCCAATCGGCGACGGTCTGCGGCCAGGCGGCGACGGGGGCGGAAGCCGCCGAACTTTCCAACCTGTCTGCATCCGTGGCCGCTTGATTGAACGCATAGTCGCCCGCGGGGCCCAGGCAGGTAATGCCGTACAGCGTCAAGTTGCAGTCGCACGTCGACGGCCACCAGTACAGCAGGCCGTTGGCGATCGTTACCCCGTCGTGGCACTGGGCCCGCATCGGCGAAATCAGTCCCCACTGGTTCGAGGCCACATCCAATCGTGTCGAGCCGCCACTGGCTCGGCAGAACACGGCGTCCATCGATCCGGTCGGTCGCGTACAGGCTCGCCGCCCCAGATCGAACTCGGCCAGGATCTCGCCCGTCAGCGGATCGAACTTGCGGCTGGGTTCCGGGATGCGAGCCCGTTCTTGCCGGAATTGATTGTCCATCCCGACTTCGGCGCCCACTTGGCCACTGATCGCGTACAGCCCGTCGTCGCGCAACACCAGCTGATAGTTGCTGTACGGATGCTGCCACAGCAGACGACCGTCGGCGGCCGAGACCGCGACCAGTTTGCCGACCTGGGGTCCGGCAAAGTACAGGGCTTGGCCGCTGCACTTCAGATAGGCCGTGGTCCGCCAGTTGGTGCGCCAGTCCTGGCGATTCAAGTAACCGCCCAGGGCCTCGAACAGCGGCTCGTCGTTCTGCGGCGTCTTGCGCCAGACCGGCTGGCCCGTCTGCGCATCCAGGCAGGTCAGAAAATCGTTCATGCGAAACGCGAAAATCCGCCCGTGGCTCATGCATAGCGCTCGGCTGTCGATCGGCTCGGGCTCCTGATGCCGCCAGAGGATCTTTTTCGTGTGCGGATCGATGGCCAGCAGAGTCCGCCCGAAGCCCCAGGTGTGCTCGGGTTGGTTGTAGCCGGGCGACAGCGGATTCCAAGGCCAGCCGTGGTTCGTCGATCGCAGACGGACGACCGGATCGCGCTGTTCTTGCTCGCCGATCAGGGCGTACAGCACGCCGTCCTCCAAGGCCATCCATTTCCAGAACGTGCCGCCGGTCAGTTCCGCGGGCGGGGCGATTTCGTCCCGCGTCTCGCCGGTGGCCGCATCGATCACTTTGCAGGACTTGTCGTCGCCGAAGTACAGCGTCGTCGGCGTGGCGATCAGCGAGTTGCGATGCACCATCAAGGCCGCCGGAATCTCCCGCCGCCACAGTAGCGTCCCGTTGTAGCCGTCGAACGCCGCCAGCGTGTCCAGCCACGACTCTTCGCGAACCTTGAACGCGATATGCCCGAACGCTTTGAACACCCGCCCGCCCGCGGCCACGGCGACTTGCGGCAGCGGAGCGTACCGCGGATCCGCCAGGAATTGCGTCAGGTACGGACCCCGCGCCAGGCGATCTTGGGATTGCGGGTTGTTATCCGGGCCTCGATATGGATGGCTCCAGTCATCGACGCCGTCGGGGACCGGTTTGATCAATTCCTGCGCGCCGCGGATCGCCTTGCCCCGCGGGCGCAACACGCGGAGCAGCTCTGCCTCCGGCATGCCGGCCGCCGGGCCGATGGCAGCGCCCGCGTCAGCCAGATTGTCGGCCAAGTACAGCTGCGTCACGTCGCCCTGTTCCACAAAGATCCGCGTGCCGTACAACCCCGCGTCCGCAGCCGCTTGCCGCACGGCGGCGACGTCTTCGCCGCGAGCCAGTTGAGCGTAGACCACCAGTTCGCTGTCCCGCGCCAGTTGCAACGTTAATGTCCCCTGGACATCCCCCAGCACCACACACAGGCCGCGGGTGACACCCAGCCGAGACAGGATGGAGTCGTCGGCGTGTCCAGCAGACGAGCCTCCATTTCCCCAACACCAACCGGCCAGGAGCAACAGAAGAAATCCCATGCGTTGCGATCGACAAGCGAATACGGCAAACATGACGCGGTCTCCGGGAAGGAAGATGGAACGTTCCGGACTGCTGATTGGAATATACCGGATTCGATCGCGACAAGCACTACAGGGGATCATTTAACGAAAAAGCGGGTTAGGGTTAGGCATCGCATTCGAACAACACCTGGCGTTGAAGATATACAAGTCAGAACGATTCAATACCCCCCCCTTATTGCAAGTTTGGTCAGTGCGCGGTAGACTACTAATGTTTATGGTTCGAGGCGACCGCCACAGGAACGGGGAAAGCCGCCGAAGTGTGAGAAACGAATCGAGCTTGCGAAGGTTGGTCGCGAGGGATTCCCTTGGTTCCCACGAAGACCGACGAACGGGAGGCTACGGTTCGCGTTCGTCCGTTTTTACGAGCAACGACAGTGCCCCATACGATCAGGGGAATTTGTCACCGAAACACGGCCACACCATTGGCACGCGCTGTTTTTTTCTGGAGTTGAATCATGAACGTGCTGCAGTCCGCCCTGAATCCTCCGAGACGCGCTCGGCGCCTGGCTGCGCGGCGCGAGCGTTGGCGGAGGCTGTTGTTTGAGCCGCTCGAGCAGCGGTACTTGTTGGCGGCAGTTCCGTCTGCGACGCTGCTGGCGACCTCGGAACCGTTCACGACGGACGCGAATGTCGCCATCGGCGAAGTACTCCGCTATCGGCTGCAAGTCGGTATTCCGGAAGGCACGTCCGTCAATTTGCAGCTAGTGGATCTACTGCCTTCCGGCCTGCAGTTTTTGAATGACAGCACGGCCAAGGTGGCCTTGGTCGCCGACACTCCCACGAACATCTCGTCCTCGACGCTATCCGGCGACGGGCTGGCGATGGCGGGAAATGAACTGAACATCGCCGACATCACGCCTACCTTTACGCTGCCTGTCACGGCCATCAGTCCGGCAACGTTTAGCAGTGGTACGGACCCCATCTTTTCGCTGGGAACGATCGTTAATGCGGAAAGCGATGGGAATGTCGAGTACGTAGTCATCGAGTTCAACGCGGTGGTCAACAACGACGCGAACACGAACCATGGCGACGTCAAATCGAACCAGTTTCAAGTGCAGACCGGCGCGACGCCCACCACGCTGGTGACCTCCAACAGCGTCGAGGTAACGATCCGCGAGCCGGTGATCACGCAGACCAAGCAACTGCTGTCCCCCACGCCTCGGGATGCAGGCGATTTGGCCACCTATCGAGTAACGTTTACCAACACCGGCGGCGCGACCGCTTTTGAAACCTCGCTGGTCGACAACCTGCCAGGCGACCTCACGCTGAACGTGGCCAACGTCACGATTACGCCCAGCAATGGCGCCACGGGCGTGGCCAACGCCAGCAGCGGGAACAGCGTCCAGGTGACGGTGGAAGCCATCCCGCCCGGCGGCAGCGTGACCGTGACCTACGCCGCAACGGTCAACAACTCGATCGCCCCCGGACAGATCGTCCAGAACGCCTCGCTGGTGACGTACACCAGTTTGCCCGGCACCAACGGCACGACAAGCAACCCCACGGGCTCCGCGACGCCAGGCAGCCCCGGCCAGTCCACGGGCGAGCGCACCGGCTCGGGGACCGCTTCCAACGACTACCGCGTCTGGCAGAGTGCCAGCTTCACCGCCGCCTTGCCGACGGCGGTCAAGTCGATTGTGGCCACCTCGGAACCTTCGACCAGCGACGCCAACGTCGCGATCGGCGAGATTATCCGTTATCGGCTCCTCGTCCGCCTGCCGGAGGGCACCACCGCGGACCTGCGGCTGACCGAGCAGTTGCCCAATGGGTTGCGGTTCCTGAATGACGCAACGGCCAAGGTCGCCCTGGTCGCTGACCACGTGACGAGAATCGCCTCCAGCACTCTTGCCGGGCCGGGACTGGTGGCTGCGGGCAACGACACCACGATCGGAAGTATCACGCCGACCTTTGTGCTGCCGGAGTCGGCCATTCAGGGCGGTCCGTTTGTCAGCGGTACCGACCCGATTTTTGCCCTGGGAACCATCACCAACTGGGATAACGACTTGAGCACGGAGTTCATCGTGCTCGAATTCAACGCCCTGGTTTGCAACGACGCGTTTGCCTTCAACCAAAACAGCCTGTTGAACAGAGCCCTGGTTCAGTCGGGCACAACGACGCTGGCCACCTCGAACCCCAGCTCCGTGACGGTCCGGGAACCCGTCCTGGTCGTCACGAAGACGCTCGACGGAAGCTCCCCTCGCCAAGCTGGCGATCTGGTCAATTATCGCATTAGCTATACCAATCACGGTGGCGCCACGGGCTTCGACGTGCGGTTGCTCGATACGCTGCCGCCCAAAGTCGCCGTCGAACAAGCGTCGATCCAAATCACCTTGAGCGACGGCGCCGCCGGGATCACCAACGCCAGTGCGGGAAACACGCTGGACCTGACCGTGGCCACGGTTCCTGTGGGTGGCAGCGTGACGATCGCCTTTACGGGCCAGGTCCAGGTCGCGGTTACCCCCGCTGAGACGATCGGCAACACGGCGAGTCTGACCTATACGAGCCTGCCGGGGGATCGCGGCACGACGATCAACGCCACGGGATCCTCGACACCCGGCAATCCAGGCGATCCGGATGGCGAACGCACGGGTTCCCGCGTGGACCGAAACCGTTTTTTTTCCGCGAGCAGCGTCAACTTCATCACCCCGCTGGTGAATGCCGTCAAGTCGATCGCCGCCACTTCCGAGCCGTCCACGAACGGTTCCGACGTGGCCATTGGCGAGATTGTTCGCTATCGCTTGCAAGCCGAGTTGCCGCAAGGCACCCATCCCTTCCTGCAGTTCCGCGACAATCTGCCCGCCGGTTTGCAGCTCCTGAACGACCAGACTGCTACGGTGGCCTTCGTCGCCACCACGGGAACAGGCATCGCGTCCGACGCACCGGCCCTGTCTGGGCCTGGCTTGCTGACAACCGGGAACGAGACGAATGTTTCCACCCTTGTGCCGACGTTCCTGCTGGCGCCCGAAACGATCGCGGCCCCGGACGGAACCCAGAACTTTGGCAGCGGGACGGACGTGATCCTGTCCCTGGGCACGGTGGTCAACGCGAACTTCGACGCGTTCAAAGAATACGTGATTGTTGAATTCAATGCCCTGGTCAACAACAACTCGTTCACCAATCGCGACGACGTCAAGGCAAATCAATTCCTGGTGCAAATCGACCCCAGTCGGACGACCGTGGGGAGCTCGAATATCGTCGCCGTGACGATTCGCGAACCCCGCCTCGAGCTGGAAAAACAGATCCTTCCGCCGATCCCGCAAGCAGTGGGCGATACAGTCCGCTATGAAGCCACGTTCACGAACGCGGGCGATGCGGTCGCTTTCGACACGCTGCTGACGGATGACTTGCCCGCGAGCTTGACGCTCCAACGGGATTCTATCCACGTGTCTCTCCGCGGCGGCGCCGCGGGAGCCGTCAACGCCAGCAGTGGGAACGGCGTCCACGTGTCCGTCGCCTCGGTACCGGTCGGTGGCAGCGTCACGGTTGCGTACACGGCGATCCTGAACGCGTCGGAGTCTCTCGGCCAAGCGATCACCGATACGGCATGGGCGACGCATACCAGCCTGCCGGGAACCAACGGCACCACGAGCAACCCGACGCTTTCCGCGACGCCGGGAGCGGGAGGGTCCGAAACCGGCGAGCGAAATGCCCAGGGCGGTGTCAATGACTACTCGGTTTCCGCCGAGACGTCCTTGCCGATGGCCGACCTTCGCATCACCAAGACCGACGGCCAAACCACGTCGATTCCAGGAACCTCCATCACGTATACCATCGTGGTGACCAACGCCGGCCCCGTCGACGTCACGGGAGCCGCGGTGAAGGATCCGATGACTGCCACGCTGACCGGAGTGACTTGGACCGCCACGCAGACGGGCGGCGCTTCCGGATTCCCAACCAGCGGTACAGGCCCCATCGACCACCTGGTGAATCTGCCGAACGGAAGCACGATTACGTATACCGTCACCGGCAACATCGCTCCGGCCGCCTCGGGGGCGTTGACCAATCTGGCCACGATCCTCCCGCCATCGAATGTGGCGGACCTGGACCTCGGGAACAACACCGCGACGGATGTCAATACGCTGGTCCCGACGGCCGATCTTCGCATCGCCAAGACCAACAACACCTCCACGGCCGTGCCGGGCACGGCGACCACGTACACGATTGTGGTTACCAACGCCGGACCGAGCGACGTGACGGGGGCGACGATCAACGATCCGTTGCCGGCCATCCTGACCGGTGTGAGTTATACCGCCATACAAACGGGCGGAGCCACGGGGTTCACGGCCAACGGCAGTGGAAACATCAACGACACGGCGGTAAACCTGCCCGTCGGCAGCACGCTGACCTATGTCACGACCGGCATGGTGAATCCCGCGGCCCGGGGCACGTTGAGCAACACGGTGACGGTCACGCCGCCGCTTGGAACGGCCGACCCAATCCCCGGAAATAATTCGGCGACGGATAACGACCCGTTAACCCCGACCGCCGATCTGCGGATCACCAACACCAACCATCTCACCTCGATCGTACCGGGAACCACCACAACCTATACGATCGTGGTCACCAACGCCGGGCCCAGCGCGGCAAGCGGTGCGACGGTCAACAGTCTGTTCCCCGCAGCCCTGACGGGCGTGACGTACACCGCGACGCAGACGGGCGGCGCGACGGGCTTCACCGCCCACGGCAGCGGCAACATCGGCGATGCCGCCGTGAATCTGCCGGTTGGCAGCACCATTACCTACGTGGTGACCGGCGTGGTCAGTCCGTCGGCGACCGGCACGTTGAGCACTACGGCCACGGTCACGACGCCGGCCGGAACGATCGACCCCATGCTAGGCAATAACGCGGCCACCGACAGCGATCCGGTGAATTCCACGGCCGATCTGCAAATCACCAAGACCAACCACGCCACCTCGGTTGTGCCCGGCGCGACCACCACCTATACGGTCGTCGTCACCAACGCCGGGCCCGCTGCGGTAACCGGCGCGGCAATCCGCGATGCATTTCCGGCGATCCTGAGCGACGTGACGTATACGGCCGCGCAGACCGGCGGTGCCTCGGGCTTTACGGCCCACGGCAGCGGCAACATCGACGATCCGGCGGTGCAGCTGCCCGTGGGCAGCTCGATTACCTACGTGGCAACCGGCAGGGTCAATCCGTCAGCCACAGGAACGTTGAGCAACACCGCCACGGTGACGCTGCCAGCCGAAATGACCGACCCCACGCCCGAC
>Ga0351913_1131_pt1 | contig 18036 bp, 15 predicted proteins | sample TotcelHT113001M4_FD_206865 | JGI IMG/M metagenome (GOLD analysis project Ga0351913, IMG submission 206865) | Enriched cells from coal bed in the Powder River Basin, Montana, United States - Total cells T11 rep1 HSBNCT.T11.300.1.M4 ... | reverse complement strand
CGATGATCGGCGACGCGGCCGGGCTGGTCTCACGTCCGCAGCTGGTGACGATCCCATCGGGCAACGATCGGCGACGCGGCCGGGACCTGGTGATCCGCTTCGCGCGCGGCAGAATCCGAAGTAAATCCGGTCCCGGTGGGCAATCAACAGCCCCAAGTGAATTAACCATTGACAGCATGAACTTAGCGGGTACCGCATTCCATCAACCAACTTTTGCGCGTCGATTTCTTGGTGGCGTCCAGCCGTCACGAGGACCACCTGGTCACGAGGCCATCACCACGGATCGGGAACGAGGGGCAACCGGTCTCGATGCTGCGGACCCGCCGGCGATGCAGCTGGCCCCCGTGGCGATGATCGGCGACGCGGCCGGGCTGGTCTCACGTCCGCAGCTGGTGACGATCCCATCGGGCAACGATCGGCGACGCAGCCGGGCTGGTCTCACGTCCGCAGCTGGTGACGATCCCATCGGGCAACGATCGGCGACGCGGCCGGGACCTGGTGACTGTCACCACGGGCGTACGACACGCCCCAGGAAGACAACCAGGGCAACGGCAACCCGTTTCCACTTGGCAACGATCGGGGACGCGGCCGGGACCCGGTGACCATCACCACGGATCGGGAACGAGGGGCAACCGGTCGCGATGCTGCGGATCCGCCGGCGATGCAGCTGGCCCCCGTGGCGATGATCGGCGACGCGGCCGGGCTGGTCTCACGTCCGCAGCTGGTGACGATCCCATCGGGCAACGATCGGCTACGCGGCCGGGACCTGGTGACCGTCACCACGGATCGGGAACGAGGGGCAACCGGTCGCGATGCTGCGGATCCGCCGGCGATGCAGCTGGCCCACGTGGCGATGATCGGCGACGCGGCCGGGCGTTTGGTCTGACGTCCGCAGCTGGTGACGGTCCCATCGGGCGATCGCCGCCGGCGTGGCGTCTTCATTTCCGCGGAAATGTCGGCATCGTCTGAATTGGGAAAATCCGGTATCATGTCCGTCTCTGAACGACTTGAAGCCAGCCAGCCCTAGCGGGGCGTGCGGTTGCTGATACTCCCGAAGCGACGACGCCCCGCTATGGGCTTCAAAAGCGCTGGTTGCGATGCTCTCCGCGACGGCTTTCATTTCCGCGGAAATGCCCGTGGGTTCTCTGCCGTCTGCAGCTGGTTGCGGCGACGCGCACCGGTCTTGACGGGAAAGACGGGAGTGGTAGATTCACGGAAGCGCGGCAGGGGTCTGCAGCCCTGGCCGGATACCTTGACCGGCCCGCCGCGCGTCTTTCTTCCCTCAAGGGTCACTAACAAGTAGGTGACAGGTGGCGAGCAATAAAACCGTTGTGCTCCAATTCCCCACACTATCTCAAGCTAATAAAGCTAATCTTCTTTGGCTTGGGCAAGTAATGCGTCCTCTGTCCATTCACTACGATGGGCCTGATGATGGTGAGTTCTACGAAATTGATCCAGTCACGAATGAAAAGTCCGCTGTGCTCATGTTGCGGGCCAACAGGGATTACAAAGTTTTTTTTCAAGAAGGGCATTCTTACTGCGTTTCTTCAAGCCCGGAGTCTACGTTTTCGTTGAAACTAGGAGAAGGCGCGACCGAGGCATTTGTTCACTGCAAAATAGGAGAGAATCAATCAATCATTGGCTTCGATGGTGTTGGAATTAAGGTGGAGGTGGATTCAGCGGCGGCTTCGGCTACCACTCCCGCCGCCCCGCCCCCGCCGGCCGACAGCCCAGCGGCGGATGCGATCGACCCGGACATTCCGTCTGTCGTCGCGTCCACCGACAGCGACGCCCCCGCCGATCAGATCAAAAAAAATGCCGACACGAATGGTTGGAAATCGAGGGCTGGGCAGAAGGCAGAAGCAAACGAACGAGTTCGCCAGTTGTTGGAACAAGACCCGACGTTGCTTGACAACATCCGCCAGCTTGCCAGACTCATTGGCCGTTCCTGGGAGTACACGAAGACGCTGCCGGCGGTTGAACATGCCGAAACGGCCCGGAACGAAGCAACGCGACGCCGAAATGAACTCCCGTTGAGTCCCGAAATGCTGAACGCGATTCCCGACGCAGAAGCCGAGCTTAAGCGCCTCGTTGGTCAATCCCTGGAGGATTCCGAGAGGGAAAGGAACTTGCCCCGCAAAAGAAAAGCCGCTTGCGAGCGATTATGAGCGCTCGCGAGCGCTCGCGAGCGCTCGCAAAAAATCGACAACGATTTCAGCCGGAAAATTCCGGCTTTTTTCGTTTCTTGGGCGTGTTCGCGCTGTGATAGGTGAGGGCTGAACATTGTTTGGAGATCAACCGCCATGTCACAGGCAGAGCCGATTCTACGAACACCGGGCGTGATTGCCCGGGAATTGAATGTCCCGATCCACCGCGTATTGAATGTGCTGGCCACACGCGAGCACATCAAGCCGGTTGCCCGGGCGGGAACGCTACGGCTGTATGACCTCGCCGCGATTGCCCACATCAGGCATGAACTGAACGCCATCGACGCCCGCCGATCGACGGGGCGCCGGAGACTCGCCGATGGATAGGATGATCCGACAGGACAAATCAGGGCAACGCCTGCTTTTCCCCATCCCGGGCTTTGGCGCCCGCACGGCCCCCAAGCCACCGCCGGCGCATCACGACGTGGACACGTCGCAAGCCGCGGCTGCGGCCGTGGCCCGCACGGTTCCATCACGCAAGGAGCTGGCCCGGCGGCTGATCGAGGCTGCCGGCGAGCGCGGCTTGACCAACCACGAACTAGCTGCCGTGACAGGCTGGTTACTGGCGTCCACAACGCCCATAACCAACGCCCTGGCTGCCGATCGGCTGATCCTCGACTCTGGCCGCCGGCGACCGTCGCCTTCGAACATGCCCTGCAAGGTCTGGATCTCGAACAAAGGGGGCACGCGGTGAGAGAAGCCACATCGGTTATCGTGCCCAAGCAAACCACACCGATTGTGAACGGCAGGGACGTTGTCAACTGGCACCTAACGCGTCGGGCAATCCGGGAATGGGTTTTACCTCGCGCTGTCTTGCGATCCGGACTTGACCCCCGAGCCCAAGAGTTGCTGGCCACGTTGTGGAATCTGTTTGCTGCTGCTTGCTACGCTCCCTTTCCATTCGTGACGGGTGAACTGGAGAAGTTCAATTGGAAGCCCCGTAGCGTGAACCGTTGGTTCCAGATCATCTATGACCAAAAATGGATCGAACTCTTGCCTACCGACGAGGCGTTGGGAAAGGGCTTTGAACATCTACGCCAGTTTCAATTCACAGACCGGATTTTCCCGCCTGTAGATAACAAAAATCGGCAGTTACTGCTGTTCGAAAAGGAGCCTTTCGCGCCGCCGGTCTTCTTGGGACGCCTGCACGATCTCACAAAAGTCATCGCCCCGACGTTGCTCTTGATGGATAGCCGCATCCCCGCCGGTCTGACCATTCCTGCCTGGTATTACGACCTGGATGGCGACTGGGAAAGCAAGATTACGCGGATTCGAATCGACGAGTTTGCGGACCTGTTTGGCCGCGATCAGAAACGCTTCCGAGAGCTGAAAAGGACGATGAAGACTCTTGGCTATTGGCGGGAAGTCGGATCGGGATCGGGCTTCATCGACATCCAACGATGCAAGGCGTTTCACCTGCCGCAACAGAAACGCATCCTTGCAGCGATGGCCGATTTTGACCCGAGCCTTGTGACGCAGTTGCTTCCGATGGTTGCGAGCACACCGCACGATGTGCCACTCGCCACCGTGGTGATTCCGGCGGCCGTGTTCCCGGGCATTGCGGCGGCGGTTTCGGCTACCACTTCCGCCGCGCCGTCCCCGCCGGCTGACAGCCCAGCGGCGGATTCGGTTACCAAATCCGCCGCGCCGTCCCCGCCGACTGACAGGGCAGAGGCGGTTTCGGCTACCAAATCCGCCGCGCCGTCCCGGATGGCCGACAGGGCAGAGGCGGTTTCGGTTACCACTTCCGCCGCGCCGTCCGAGAGCGAAAAGACACAATCTGACCGCATTACCATGCAACACGCCGCAAACACGGAGTATTTGCGGCGACTGGCAGAATCCGATACTGTTCGGCACGCGGTTTGCGATTTTAAGATCTTCGAAAATCAAAAATCTGAAGATCTTCCTTGCGCTGACCAGACGAACATCGAAGATCCGAAGATCAGCCCTGACGACATCAGTAGAACTGAACACGCCATCTTCAAGGGGCTTGTCAATCCGAGCGGTCTGTATCCGTGGTTCGTGTTCTTGATTGCGGCAATGGTCAACGGGTACAAGGCGCAATGGTACCTTCGGGAATCGGACGATGCCGACGATCGGCCCTTACCTGAAATCAGCTTCTCGGAGCGCGATCTAGCATCCATCATCGACTGGGCAAGAAACACCCCGCCCAATCAACGCGCCTTCGCATTCATTGGAGCCTGCAAACGCCGCGTTCTCGAAGTGGCGGGTTTTAGCCGCGATGAATCCGCAGAGCTCAAGGACAACCTCCAATCTCCAGCCATTCCCATGCTACGAAACTTCGCGCGTCAGATCGGCTATCCGTGGCCATCCGAACGCACAATGAGGGACGCTTACTAACATCCGACCCGAGGTTTTCAAATGAACCGATACGACGAAACATTCGACGCGACGGTCAAGCGCATCTTTGGCCCGAACGCCCGCCTGGTTGCCACCGTGGGCCCGCTGAAACGACCTGGCCAGTTGCGTATCGTGCTTGACCGTCGCGTGCTGGGCATCGGGCGGACTTTCGCCGAGGCCCTGCAGGACGCCCTACGACAGATGTGGAAAGACACAATCGCCGTCTGAACTGGACGACGACAGAAAAGAGCCGGCCGACTCCCCGCCTCGTGAGTTGGGAGCCGGCCGACAGGACACGAAGTTGAACGCCTTTTTTGAAGGAGCCCAAGACGTGTTGGTACTTAGCAGAAAGCCCATGGAACAAATCCGGATCGGCAGCGACATCATCTTAACCGTTCTCCGCTCGAGAACCAACCGAGTAACGATCGGCATTGATGCCCCGCAGGGTCTGCGCGTATGCCGAAATGAACTGATCGTCGGCAGCGTGGACAATCAGGTTGACGACTGTACAGCCGTTGCAAACGAAGGGAGGGACAGCGAACGTGATTAAGTCCAACAACGACAGGGACAGCGATAGCTGCCCGGTCACTATGGCCTTGCGACCGCGGGAGGCCGCCGCCGCCTTGGGCATCTCCGAGCGGCTGCTGTGGACGATGACCAAGGCCGGAGAAGTCCCCCACGTGCGTTTCGGGCGAGCGATCGTCTACCCCGTGGCCAAGCTGGAAGAATGGCTGCAGGGGAAAATCGGGACAGAAAAACCGGCAGGGTAGTTGACGCCGCCCCGCCTGGCGCGCAAGAATCGGGGTACTTAAACCTGAGTCTTCGGACTCACGACCGGAAGGAATGTTTGATGTTCGACAAAAAGGCCGCATCCCTCGTTTGCCGTGCGCGTTCCGTAAGGCCGCGCGGGCGCTCTTCCGGGCGCCTAAGTAGCGACAAACGAGGGTTGCGGCTTTTTTGCTGCGCGGTCCGAAAGATGGCGCCGCTGCAGCTGGGAGAATTTCATGATTCCCATAGTAAGTCACGATGGCAAAGCCAACCTTTCGATTTTCTTCGAGAAGTGCTATTTGCCGAATTTGTTGCAGGGCAAGAAATGCCAATACCTCAGCCAATTCCGTACGGCGATACGTTGGCTGTCCAAGGCGCTCGAGCGTGAAGCGACGCTACGAGATTTGAGCCTTGAGGCAATCGAAATCATGACTCGGGCCATTCTTCAGGAAGGATTGAGCGAGGGCCATGCGAGCGTACTCGCTTCCCGAATAAGGAGCATCTGGCGTTTTGCCTACCAAATTGGCGCGGTTGAAAAGTTGCAGATCAGGCGTCGACCGCGAACTCCCGACAAGGGGGCGGGTTCATCCAACTCCGTTCCTGAAGCTGCGGATGGGACTGTTCGCCATTTTTTCGCAACGGTCTATTGTCCGGAGAACATGATCGGGAAAACGGAAAAGGCCAAGAACGACCATCGGCGGATGTTGCTCGGTATGCGAGAGGTTTTCAAGCGAGACGTCTTGCTCTCCGAGTTGAACGACACCGTCGCGGCGAAGTTCTTGAACGGTCTTGTTTCGCGCGGCATGTCAAACGTTACCGTGAACAATTACCGGGCTAAGTTGTTCTCCATCTGGCGTTTCGCGTATGATCGCGGACTCTTGAAAGCGTTGCCTCGAGTACCCAGGTTGCAGGAATCGGTTGACGAGCCGGACGCCTGGACAGAGGATGAAGCCCGCCGCATCGTGGAAGCTGCTAGCCGACTTACGGGCAGAGCAATTGCAGGAATTCCGCGTGGCAAGTTCTGGAAAGCGTTCCTGCTGGTCGGCTACTGGACAGCCTTGAGGCGAGGTTCCCTGCTGGCTATCAAGCGAACGGACCTTGATTTGGAAGATGGCTGGTTGTATGTCCAAGCGAATCGGATGAAGAACCGGCGCGGGAAATGTTTTCGCTTGGGCGTTGATGCGCTCGACGCCATCCGCCAGATTTGGCTTCCTCCGCGTGAATTGCTTTTTCCTTGGACCGGCGATGTTTCAAGCACAAAAGTTGATTTTCGGAAGATCCTCCAACTCGCAAACATCCAACCGAGTCGGCGAAAATCTATGACTCAGATGCATAAATGGCGGCGGACCGTCGCTACATTGGCAGCGGCTCGAGGTGGTATGGCAGCGGCAATCTCTTTACTCGGACACAGCGGGGCGGACGTGACCAAACGCTACATTGACCCCAGCAAACTACCGGGAAACGATGCGACGAGATTCTTGCCGCCAATGGAATTCCCGCCTGCCCCGTTGCCTCCGACCATGGACAATGGCGCCCGCGGACCTGACGACGGCGGCGGACCTGACGACGGCCGCGGACCTGACCACGGCCGCGGACCTGACGACGACGGCGGACCTGACGACGGCCGCGGACCTGACGACGGCCGCGGACCTGACGACGGCCGCGGACCTGACCACGGCCGCGGACCTGACCACGGCGGCGGACCTGACGACGGCCGCGGACCTGACGACGGCCGCGGACCTGACGTCCAAACCGGCGCTAGCGTTGGCGACGAATTACTTTCCCTTCCCGACGATGGGATTTCACGGCGAGGAATGCTGAGAGCAGGCTTAGGGCTTCTGTGCGCCTTCACGTTGCCCAAGCCGGGACGGGCCGCCGATTTTGCCGTTCAGGCATGGTTGGATGCCAATGGCGTAGAACTCCCCGAACTTACCAACGAGCTGGCACGATGGGAACGGACGGCAATCGCCCAATCGTTTCCCGCGGTCCGGAATTGCGTAAAGTACATCACGGTTATCCGTTGGGTGCCCGGTATCGTTTTCTGTGTCGGCACATCGCCTGATGATGCGACGGCGATGTTGGCCGCCGCCAAGACGGCGACGCACCGAGCTGGATCCCGAGTCTTAGCGGAGGGCTGGTCGGATGATCGCCGCGTGTGGGCGTTCTTTGCGACTGGCGACATGCAGACCCTTGCGCCAATCATGGAAACCATCGCCCCTCCCGTCAAGGCTTGGCGGGAGTTCGACCTTCGTTCGGTCCACTACCGCTTGCCGGAGCCCAAGAACGGGAGCCAAGATGTCGAACCGTGCAACGGAAAGGAGGCGGCCCGGTGACCCAAACAAAGCTACACTTTCCCCAAGACGCCATCTGGCAGCACGCAACCCAGATGACTTTGAAGCTGATGCTGAGCGCCGAAAAGAAATGGTACCTGACATTCAGTGTTGAAGGGCTGATTGGACCGAACCCGTTTGAAGACGACGACGAAGATGAAGCGGCGGGGGGCTTGCTTCAAGAGCGGGCCGTTTGCGACCCGGCCGCGGTTGTGCAGTCCATTGTTTCCGAGCTTATTGGACGAAAGGACGACGCGTCCGATGGCGACTTTTGACGCGATTGCGGGGCCGATTGTGGCCGTTGTCGGGGCGTTTCTGCTGGGCTGGATTCTGCGCGGACTTCGCGCTGATCAGCAAGCCAACAGGTAACGGACAAGAACGAAAACGGCCGCGCCGGTCACGGCAATGATCGGCGCGGCCAAAACAAACTTTCCGCAAGGGCATCGTAGCATGGCCAGTATTTCGACGCGAGGGAACGGCCGTTGGTTTGTCCGGTTCATCGACCTGCAGGGTGATCGGAAAACCATGTCGTTGGACACAAGGTCCGAACGGCAAGCCACGGCGATCAAGCTGCACCTCGAAAACATTCTTTCCGCCAAGGGCACAGGGCAAACCATTGACCCCGCGACGGCCGCTTGGCTGGCGAACCTGGAACGGGACAAGGCCGGTCGCCGCTTGCGGCTGAAACTCATTTCGGCCGGCTTGGTCGACCCGACTGCAGGGGAACCTCGGCCGGCCGAGAGCGCGGCCCCGGACGTGTTGACGCTGGGCAAGTTCCTGGAACGGTACTTCGCGAAGCGGAACGACGTGAAAACCTCGACACAAACCAACTGGGCGCACACCCGCCGAAACCTGTTGGGCTTTTTTGGCAACGACAAGCCCCTCGAGAAGATCACGGTTGCCGACGCCAAGGACTTCGAACGCTTCCTGAAAACACAAGCCCGGGAAGGCCGATACGGGGACGCCAGCAAGAAGGACAGCTTGGGGCTGGCTACCCGTCACAAGCGGATCGGCAACGCCAAGCAGTTCTTCCAGGATGCCGTGGACGCGGAACTGATCCCCAAGAACCCCTTTGCCGGCCTGGAATCTTCCAGGAAGGCAAACGACGAGCGGAAATTCTTCGTTACCCAAGACGCCGCCTATCGCGTGCTGGAAGCCTGCCCAGATGCCGATTGGCGGCTGCTGTTCGCCTTGTGCCGGTTTGGCGGGATGCGTTGCCCGTCAGAAACACTCGGCTTCCGTTTGGCCGATGTGGTTTGGGACAAAGACCGGTTCATGGTCCGCAGCCCCAAAACCGAACACCACGAAGGCAAAGCCAGCCGTTGGGTTCCGATCTTCCCGGAACTCAGACCCTACCTGACGGCCGCTTGGGAGCAAGCCCAGCCGAAGCAAGAATTCTTCCTCGAGCGCTTCCAGGGAAAAAGCGACGCCTACCTTCGAACCATGCTGATGAAAATCATTCGCCGTTGCGGTTTGGACCAATGGCCGAAACTTTTCCAGAATTTGCGCTCGAGCCGACAAACGGAGTTGGAAGAAACGTTTCCAACCCACGTGGTCTGCGCTTGGATGGGCAACAGCCCCCAAGTTGCCCGAGCCCATTATCTGCAAATCACTGACGATCATTTCCACCGCGCGACAGCGGAAACGACCGGAAAAGCCAGTGGAGCGCTGGCCGTCGCGCTCCAAAAGCGCTCCACACTGGCGCCGCAAGACGTCGCACAAGCCGGGGTGACACCCACGAAACCCGCACTAAACCGCATGGTTTCGCATGACGCACCCCTTGAAATGGGCGTTACTGGACTCGAACCAGTGACCTCCACGATGTCAACGTGGCGATCTAACCAACTGATCTAAACGCCCTGTGCTAGCTGGGGCGGCGAAATCGCCTCTTGGCCTCAGATGTACGTAAATGTGATCGAATCTCCGTTGCAAGTCAAGGTGGGGTGCCGTTCGAGATCTCAGATGTTGTGGCTCGCAGAGGATCGGGCAACAGGGCTGCGCCCGGTGCTTGCAGCCAGCCGGAATTATGGACGTGGGGCTTCGGATCTTGCTGCTCCGAAAATGGGAATTTGTTTCGAACTGCGTTGTTTACCGACGGAAAACAGCACGGGCGCGCCCCCACGTGGCAAACGTTCACGGCCCGGCAGCTAGTTGCTCGTCGGGCTCCGTCCAGTCGGCGGCCAGCCATAGGATCGCGGTTCCGTCTTGGCTGCCGGTCAATACCGACTTGCCGTCGGGCGAGAAGGCGACCGAGGTGACCTCTTGCGAGTGCCCTTTCAACGTAAGGATCTCTTGCCCCGTCTTCGCGTCCCACAGGATCGCCGAGTAATCCTCGCTGCCGGTCAAGATGCGTGTCGGCTCGGCCTCGGGCGAGAAGGCGACCGAGGTCACGGCGGCGGTGTGGCCTTTGAGGTGCTGGACTCTCGTGGCATGATTCCTTTCCAACTTCCACACGATCGCCGAGTTGTCGGCGCTGCCGGTGACGACCCACTGGTCGTTGGCGGAAAAAGCCGCCTGCGAGACAGCCCAGGTATGCCCGGACAAGATGGTCAGCGATTGCCCGGTCGCGACGTCCCAGATCTGCGCCGTCCTGTCGCGCGAGGCGGTCAGGACGCGGCGACTGTCGTGCGAGAAGACGGCGTGCAGCACGCCGCCGTGATGTCCGGTGAGCGTCCGCAGCAAACGCCAGTCCGCCGTGCTCCACAACTTGGCCGTGCCGTCGTCACTGGCCGTGACCACCATCCGGCCGTCCCGCGAGAACGCCGCCTGATGAATTCGGCCTCGGTGCGCCTGCTGCGGCTGGTCGAGTTCCTCGCCCAGTCGGCAGACGACTTGGCCAGCGTCCACGTCCCAGACCCGCGCCGAATTGTCCCAACTGCCGGTGATCAAGTGCTTGCCGTCCGGCGAGAACTGGGCCGAGGCGATGGCGCCGTGCGGACTGAAGTCCATCAATTCGCGGTTCCGCGGCGCGACTTCCCGGCGCAAATCCCACAGCCGTGCGGAATCGCCGCCGACCGTCACCACGCGGTCGCCTTGGGGCGAGAATTCCGCCGCCCAAACCAAGCCGCGGAGCACGCCGCCGCGAAGATCGAGGAACGGCCCCAGCCGATCGGAACCGGCCGAGTAGAGCACCTCTGAGCCGTCCGCCAGATTCCAGACCCGGACCTGCCGATCGTCGGCGGCGACGGTCAGTCCAGTCCTGCCATCGGGCGAAACAGCTACGGAAAAGGTGGTTTTCCACAGATCCGCAGCTTGACATCCGAAGGCGGCGGCCAGTTTGTCGGCCAACGCGGATGTGGGGTCCGTCTTGATTGTCAACAAATCCGAGATCGTCCCTTCGGAAACCTGGCACTGGGCGGCCAGTTGTTGGACGTTCCAGCGGAAATCGAGCATCCGGCGGCGGACGTTTTGGGCCAGGGCCGCACGGCCGCCGGTCGCCGGCAAAGTCCGAATTTCTTGCGCCGCGGCGAGGTCCCACAACCGCACCGCGCCGTCGGAGCAGGCGGTCAGCGCCAAGCGGCCGTCGTCGGAGACCGCCAGCGACAGCACGCCGCCCGGATGTCGCAGCAGGCTCTCCTTGATTTCCGTACCGGCGGGAATCCGCCACTGGCGGACGGCGTTATGGTTGCTGGCGGTCAGCAACCGCTGGCCGTCGGGCAGAAACGCCGCTGCATTGATTTGGTCGTCCTCCCACAGGGTTGCAAGCAGTTCGCCGGTCTCGCGGTCCCACAGGTTGCCGCGTCCGTTCCGATCGCCGCTGAACACCAATCGATCGTCGGGCGAGAACGCCACCGCCGAGACTTCGGTCTTATGCCCCTTCCATTCGCGCACCTGTTGCCCGTCTGCCGCGTTCCACAGCTTGGCGGCCCAGGCTTCGTCCGGCGGCGGGTAGTGGCTTCCGGTCACGATCCAGCGGCCGTCGTGGGAAACGGCGGCGGTGCCCCGCAAGCCCGTGCCTTGCAGGCGGAGGCTGACCAATTCCGCGCCGGTGGCTACGTCCCAAGAGCGAGTGGTGTTGTCGATCGATGTGGTCAACAGCCGCTTGCCGTCGGGAAAGAATCGCGCCGTCGCCGCGGTAAACTCATGGCCCTCGCGCAGCTGCCGAAGTTCGCCCCCCGTCGCGGCGTCCCACGTCTTGGCAGTGCGGTCGCGGCTGGCGGTCGCCACGCGGCGGCCATCGGGCGAGTAGGCTGCGGCGAGCACCGCGTCCAGGTGGCCGCTCAGCACATGGCCGCGCAGCACCCGGGCCTCCTCATACCCTTGTACGTCCCAGAATTTGACCCATCCATCGTGGCTGGCGGACACCGCGAAACGACCGTCGTCCGTCAACGCACACGCTTCAACCCAGCCGTCATGACCTCGCAGCGTCTTGATGACGGCTCCCAAGGCGACGTCCCAAACGATGACCGCGTTGTCGTGGCTGCCGCTGACAAGCCGCCGGCCGTCTTGCGCGAAGGCGAGCGATCGAACGGCGGCTTTGTGGCCCGTCAGGGCCACAAACGGTTGCGGCGGCATTTTCTGGCCCGCGATCGCCTTGGCATAGTCAAACGGCTGCAACTCGTCCGGATCCCAAATCAGCACGCGATTGTCCAACCCGCCCGATGCCACGTGGCGGCCGTCGGGCGCGAACACGGCGGTATACACCGGCGTTTGGCTACCGTCCTTGCGGTGACCGGTGAACGGCACCGCCACAGGTTCGCCGGTCTCGACCGACCAGACGAGGGCCGATCCATCGTGGCTGGCGGTGACAATCCGCTGCTCGTCAGGCGAAAAAGCCGCCGACCAGACCCACCAATCGTGGCCGGCGAAGGTGCGGATCAATTCGCCTGTATCCACGTTCCACAGCCGGGCTGTCGTGTCGTACGAGCTGGTCAGTAACCGTCGTCCGTCGCGGGAGAACTGGACGCTGCAGACGGTATCGGTGTGGCCTTCCAAGCGGCGAACCAACTGGCCGTCGGCGGCGTCCCACAGCCGCAGGTAGCCACCGGCGCGATCGCTGCTGGCCGTGGCCAGCAACTTTCCGTCGGCCGAGAGCGCGACGGCGTTGACGAAACTGGTCTGGGCGTGTGCGATGACCAGGGGCGGCTGGTCCCCGTCGAGCCTCCAGAGCTTGACCATTCCGTTCCAGCCGCCGGCAGCGAGGCGTTGACCGTCGGAGGAGATCGCCAGTGTCTCGAGCCGCACCCCGGCTTCCAGCGAACGGACGTCTTGTCGGCAGAGGAAGTTCAATCGCCCCCATTCCCAGTTCCGATACATCGGGCGGCAGTGTTTCAGCAATTCGCGAGCTGTGTCGAAGGCGTTCTCGTCGATCTTGGCAGCCGCCAGGCCGATCGAGGTGATGTACGCTTGGTACTCGGCTTCTGCCTTGGCCTTGCGCTCTCGCTCGCTTGCTCGTTCGGCTTCGGCCTGAGCCAACTGGGCGGCTTGGCGAGCTTGTGTTTCGTGTTCCTTGGCCGCCAAGGCCGCCAATTTGGCCTCCTCCTCGGATTTCCTCGCCAAGCGTTCCTTCTGTTCGGCCGCTTGGGCCAGTTCGCGAGCCCGCCGCTCGTCGGCTTGTGCGGCCAGCGCCGCATCCTTCGCCTCGCTTTCCTGTTCGCGAGCTTGTTCGGCTTCCGTCTTGGCATGCTCGGCCGTCTGGCGAGCCTGCTGTTCCAGGTCCTTGGCGTCGACCGCCAGTTGCCGCTGCCGCTCTGCCTCCTTGCGTTCTTCGTTGACGGCGAAAAAGGCCCCGCTGACGACCAGGAACACTAGCGCCAGCAGCGCCGCCACGGCGCGTTTGGCGGTCTTCAAGCGCCGTTGCCGGGCGTCGCGTTCCTGCTGGGCGGAACGGATTTCACGCAACAACTCGGCCTGTGCGGGGAACTGAGGGTCCAACAGCGAAGCCCCCAGATCGAAGTCGCCCTTGGCATAGGCGCTGCGGGCGTAGGCCAGCTTGGCCGCCTTGACGCCGGCTTGGGCACTCGCGTTCTCGGGCCACAGGTTCGCCGCTTCTCGAAAGCCGAAGATCGCCTGAGCAAATTCCTGATAGTCGTCAGACCGCCGGGCGGCATCGAGCTCCTGCTCGGCCCGAGCCGCCAGCGCGATGCTCTCCGAATGGGCCTGGTAGCCGCGAATCGCGGCCTGAAAATCGCGGACCGAAGCGAACCGTCCCGTCGGCTCGGTGGCCATGGCTTTCAGGGCGATGTCCACCAACTCGCCTTTCTTCTCCGTCGGCGCGACTTTGTTCTTCGAGGCTGACAGCAGGCAGGTTGTGACGTCCTTGCCCGTGTGCGGCGGATGGCCGGTGACGATCTGGTACAGGATGGCCCCCAGCAGATAAACGTCGCTGTGAAAGCCAATTCGCTTGATCGGTCCCAAGGTCATCTCCGGTGCCATATAGGCCGGGGTACCGCCCATACTGACCGGCGGCGTGACGTTTCGCCCCTTGCCAAACTCCAGGGTGGGCAAGGCCAGGCCCCAGTCCATCACGAGGACTTCGCCGTACTCGCCCAGCATGATGTTTTCCGGTTTCAGGTCGCGGTGGATGATTCCGCGGGAATGGGCAAAGGCCATGGCGTCGGCGACTTTTAGCAAGATCTCCAGATTCTCGCTCAGCGGCAACTGGCCGATGCGGGCGTCCCAGGGCGTGCCCAGCACGCGCTTCATCGAGTAAAACAAGGCGCCTTCCTGGTTGGTCCCCAAGTCGTAGATAGGCACGATATTGGGGTGATCCAGTTCGCCGGTGATGACGGCTTCGGAGAGGAATTTCTGTCGCTGATGCTCGTCCGCTGCCTTCTGCTTCAACATCTTGATCGCCACCGTCCGGTCGATCGACGCTTGGCGGGCCAAATAGACCACGCCCATGCCGCCTTCGCCCAAACGATCGATCAAGTCGTAATCCGCACCACCCCCGGTAGCGTGCGGAGAGCCATCGTTCGCCGAACGCATCGCGCGCGGCTGAATGACCAGCGTCGACTTGCCGGGCGAACCCGTCGCCAATTTGCCTTTGATGGTCATCCCCGGCTTGGCCTCGGCGGCGTGTTCGCCCCAAATCTCCGTCAACTGGCGAGTGGCCTGAGGTTCTCCCTCCGTCGAGTCCATCGTCGCCCTGATTTCTGCGGACATCGGAGGGCCCCCCGCCGGAACGTAATCGCTGGCGTCGTCGATCGTCCCGCCGATGTTACCGTCGGAGGCGTCGGCGACGGTGGGCAAGCCCCTTGTTGCCCCCTCGCCCGGCGACGGATCACCGAGATCGTCGAGGGTGGCGTCGATCCGGCCGCCTTGCACGGCGGCGATGGTCGGCGAACCTTTGGGACCGTCCGCCGGCGCAACGGCAGAAAGATCGTCCACGGTCGCATCCCCCGAGAGTGCTCCGCCCGAATCGAGTGGCAAAGGCAATGCGGCCGGATCGACAGATTCAAGCGTGGCGTTCAAGTCCGCTGTATCTGGAATCGTCTTCTGGGGATCTTGTTCTTCAGATGGTTCGCGTGCCATAATCGCTGTCTCTGTCCGGTGCTGCCGTACAAGTTCGTGCCAAGTTCATTGCCAGGGGAGATCAATCGCTCGGATCCCGCACTGGATGGAATGCCTCCCGCCCTTGAATCCCCAGCTCAGATCTCAGATTTCAGATTTCAGATTTCAGATTTCAGATTTCAGATCTCAGATTTCAGATCTCAGATTTCAGATCTCAGATTTCAGATCTCACTCTCTCCGCTCCGCGTTCCAGCCGTCGCATCAACCGCGCCCCGGCGGTCAGCGATCGGCGGCTCGCGACAAACGCTCGATCGAACTGGCGATTCCATTCGTAGAAGCTCGCGCCGCCGATCGCGCCCGCAGCGAGGGCCGCGTCGCCCCAAACGGCAGCCGAGGCGTCTGGCACCGTGGATTGCCCCTCGCCACGCGTGTTTTCGGCCTTTGATGCATCCGCTGGTGCAGTCGGTGGCCGTTCGCTTTCCGAGCGGTCACCGCTGGCGTCCCTTTGGTTGACCTCGGCCGGCGGTTCGTCCCGCGGACGCTCGTCCTGCGGCCGCGTGTCTTCGATCTCCATCTGCCGCTCACTGACGGTATCGCGGAAATCCGCCGGCACAATTCGGCCTTGGTACACATTCAACTCTTGAATCATGCGTTCGCGTTCTGAATTGGCTTCCTTCAGGTAGATCCGATAGCGGCCGTTAGGAAACCGTTGGAACACTTCGAACAAGCCGCCCTCGATCAGTTCAGGCGGTAGATCAACGTCTTCGCCTTCCTGACCGGAGGCATCGACGCGCCGGAAGAAAACCCGCAGGCCGGTCTGGGAAGTGAACTCCAATTCCACCGCGGCCTGCTCGTACGTACTCGTCTGCTGGCTTCCGCCAATCGCCTGCGTCACGATCGGCACCGTGCCGGCCTCTTGACGCAGGGCCACCGGGACGATCTCCGACTTGATCACTTTGATTGCAGCGAACAACCCCGTGCCCGGAACGGTCAGTACGTCGGAAACCGTTGTCGTGAGGACTTGGCCGCCCTCTTGAAATACGATCCCGTTCAGCGGTTGATTCGCCTGGCTGCGTCCGTCGTAAGCAATCGTCACGTGGACCGGAATGGGCGCCGATGCATTCGTCGGATCGGGATTGCTCGTGTAGTACCGCTCGAAGCGATACGTCTGCCCAGCCACAAATCGCGTCTGGTTGGCGACGCTCGAGGCAGGCGGGTAGGTGACCACGCCGTTCGACCAGTCGATGGTGATTTGGTAGTTCTGGCCCACATCGCCCACCGTCACCTCGATAAACGCATGCCCCATCGAATTGACATTCGAACCTCCCTGGTCGACCGGGATCAACCGCACATCGACCGGAGGCGGCATGTCGCCGGGCGTGGGTGCGGCCGTCATCTGCCCCGTGCCAGTGGCAATCGTGACGCCGGGCTCGAGGCGGATCCGGCCACCCGCAGCAACGAGGATCACGCCGCGATCGGCGTTCACTCCGCTCTGGACTCCGCCATTGGTGGTCACGTCCTGCTGGATGACGATATCGCCATCCGCCTGCAAGTGAATACCGCCCCCGCCGAGATTGCCGGCGACATCGCTCGCGATCGGGGCCCCAACCGTCAACGACCCGCCCGTGACCGTCAGCAGGGTATCGCCCCCGCCGACATTCCGCACCGGATCGCTGACGAGGAGGTCCCCGTGATTCGCGACGGTGAGGATGCCGCCACCGCTGTTCGCCATGCCCAGCAGGCCATCGACGGTCCCGATCACCAATGGACCATCGTTGGCAACTTCGATACCGCCCGAACCGATGTTGCCCGCCGCCATCGTCCCGACCTGGGTTTCCAACGGATCGTCCACGCCGATTCCGCGTGCAGCCCGCAACGCCAGCGACGGGCTCACAATGTCGGCGCCACCGACATCCCCGGCATCCTGGATCGCGCCGTCTGCGGAAGTCAAGACCACCAGCGTCTCGGACACAAACCGTCCTACCGTGATTCCCGCATCGGCCGAGACTCGGATCGTTCCAGCCCCTGTGTCCATCATCGCGCCGTCGGCCATCAGCAGGCGGCCGTTGGCCGCAATGTCTACAGGGGCACCCGCCGTGGCAATCCGCGCCGTGGGTGACATTCTCACGTCGCCTCCGGCCTTGACAGACACAGTTCCAGAACCGGTTTCGATAAGAGCCTTGATCCAAATGTCGCGGGTCGCGTCGATCACCAAGGGACCATTCGCGTTCAAGGTGCTTACGTGATTGCTGAAGATCACGCTGCCAGTCGTCAAATCGATTCCATCGGGACTCGTCACCGATACCGCGCCATCGAATCTGGTCGTTCCATCACCGGCCTCTTGCACCAAAGTGGCCGCTCGTACACTTGCCACAGCGGTCACGTCGTGGGCACTTACAATCCTTAATTGATCCAGCCCCCCGCTTGCCCCGACTTGATCGCCAAACGTGACGTCTCCGTTTCCAGCGTCAAGCGTCAAGTCCCATGGCCCATTGTCGTCTCCATCTACCGTTCCCTCGAACGTCACCGAGGTCGTGCCGGTCAACGTGGTGTCAGCGCCTAGGATCACCGCGTCGCGAAACATCAGGACATCGCCGCTGATTGTGGCCGCGTTGATCGTCGTCGCGCCGGCCGCGTCCGTGGTCAGCGTGCCGATGCCGGTTATCGTGTCGAGCGGATCGTCTCCCAACGTTGTGGTGGGCGAATTGATCGTCAGATCATGGCCGTTGCCAGTCACCGGCCCGTAGAAAGCCACGGAGCTTGTGCCGGTCAACGTCGTGTCAGCGCCCAGATTCACCGCGTCTTGGAACATCAGCACGTTGCCGCTGATCGTGGCCGCATTGATCGTCGTCGTGCCGGCCGCGTCCGTGGTCAGCGTGCCGATGCCGGTTATCGTGTCGAGTGCATCGTCGCCCAAC
>Ga0351913_1119_pt1 | contig 23558 bp, 21 predicted proteins | sample TotcelHT113001M4_FD_206865 | JGI IMG/M metagenome (GOLD analysis project Ga0351913, IMG submission 206865) | Enriched cells from coal bed in the Powder River Basin, Montana, United States - Total cells T11 rep1 HSBNCT.T11.300.1.M4 ... | reverse complement strand
AAGAAATCACTTGATTTCTAGATTGTGTCAGTTAAAAGGTATTTATATACCGGTAAATCAATCTATTTTTCTTGAGATTCAGGCACCTTCTGGCAGCCTGGGCTACATTCTCCCTATCTTCGCCCCGACAGTAGATTCCGAAGCGCCAGGTAGCCCTGTGCGCTCTTTCCAGGATGCTGACCAGAGGTGACACCTCTCGTAGTGGCCTGACTTCTCCCTCAACAAGGGCAGGAAAGTTTCCCTCCGGTGTATCAGGAAGCGCTGGATTGTCCACCAGAATGTAATCTGCATCCACTCCCGCCTCATGGGCAATCTCCTGGGCCAGCATCTTTTCGCTTACCCTGAGAATTGAGGGATCCAGGCACTCCAGGCCGACATACACAGCCCGCTTAAAAATTCTCCGAGATCTGATGCGAGCGGCCATCTCAGCCGCATAACCGCCCGATCCATCCATGGAATTGAAGAGCTGGATGTCATCCATATATTTTATGGCAGGTGCACTGGTTCCCTCCTCAATCATGCGCCGGATGGCGGCGGAGATCATACACTCCGAGATGCGACAGACATGATGATAATAAACGGATGGACGCATGAGCAGCCGGGAAATGAGCAGGGATGTCGCTGCCTGCACGCCTCCTGCCTCCACCACGAGCTGTCCGCCGTGAAGGGTCATCTTTTGCAGTAGGCGCAATCGATCTATCACTCCGTAGGCCACGCCCGTGTAGTGAGCATCTCGGATCAGGTAGTCCATCCTATCCACATCTATCTCTCCGCTCACGATCTGCCCCAGACCAACACCATTTATCGCGGCCTGAATATCGGAGGCCTTTAAGTCGTTTTTGTCTAAAACCTGCCTGAGATCGCCCTTCTTCAGGAGATCAATGATGCTCTCGTGCTCCTTTCGCAGGTAGGGGGCAAGGGCTGCCTCCGTGGCATGAGAGAGGGGACCGTGGCCCACGTCATGCAGAAGTGCCGCGGCGCATACCAACATCTTATCCTTTTCTTGCAGGCCAAGATGGTTCGCGAGCAGGTCAGCCAGATGGTAGGCCCCCAGGCTGTGCTCGAAGCGAGTATGATTGGCCCCGGGATAGACCAAGCTCGCCAGGCCAAGCTGTTTGATCCAGCGCAGCCGCTGCATCTGAGGCGTGTCCGCCAGTTCCAGGGCAAGGCCCTCCAGCTTAACATAGCCGTGCACTGGGTCTCGGATCTCGGTCATTGGTCGCAACTGTTAATCTCCTACATTAAATATTGTTCTGGATCAATATTGTTCTGAAACACTATTCATCACCGGTTGAGACAAATGCCCTCAAGGAAATTAAACGGAACATTTATATCTCGGGATAGATAGTATGGCGAGCTTCAGGTGCAGTCAACTGTCGTCCTAAAAGAAATCTGTGCAGGTTCCCATATCATTCGGGCTAAATATCCCGGAGAGATAGCAGGACGCCGGTTAGCATGAGGTTTGCGAACCTTGGAAAATATTAATATTCATAATGGTGAGCATATCGCGGAAAAGGCCGAATATTATCCAGCCCGCCATCGCCAGTTGTCCATTCAAGGCTGCCTTTGCCGCTTTGGAATTTCTTTTTTAGCCATTGTCAGGATGCCAGTCAAATCCCGGACTTTGCCGGAAATTGGTGCGATCAGTGGTCAAAGGCCAAAACGGATCGATTCCGTTTGGGCAAAGTCCACCTCTCCTCTCTGAAATCATAATCGGACTTATAATCCGGTGGTGGGTGCAAACGAAACTTCCAATTGTCTTTGATATCATCGGCACTGTGCTCAAGATCATAGGGCTCTTGCTCTTAGTGCCGGGATTTGTCTCGGCTTATTATCATGAAACCAGCGGAGTGGTCGCCTTTGCTCTGACGGCTATGCTTTCCATATGTACAGGCATCATCCTCAGCCGCCTGGGGACAAAAGGAGAGGTGGGAAATAAAGAAGCCTTTGCCGCCGTCTCTTTGGGCTGGCTTGCTGCCACCTTCTTCGGCTCTTTGCCCTTCGTATTTCAGGGCCTCGCCCTGGTCGATGCCCTCTTCGAGTCGGTATCAGGCTTCTCGGCAACTGGAGCTACAATTCTTAGTGAAGCAAACGCACAAGGTTACTACATTGTAAATTCCACGCTCGTCGATAACAGCATATGCACCGCTCTTATGAACAACCTGGACCGAACACTAGCCAACGGAGGATACGAGGTCGCCTTCTCGGTCGTGAATAACCATACTTTTTACGGCCTGCTCTTCTGGCGCTCCTTCCAGCAGCTCATTGGAGGCCTGGGCATAATTCTCATGGTAGTTGCCATCTTTCCACAACTGCGCGTGGCCGGCCGCCAGCTTTACCGGGCCGAGACGGTAGGGCCGAGCAAGGATACTATCACGCCGCGCGCCACGGCCACAGCCAGAATTCTCTGGAAGGTGTATCTGCTCTTCAATGGCCTGGAGATAATACTGCTTTATGCTGCCGGCATGCCTTTTTACGATGCTGTCTGCACGGCTTTTTCAACCCTGGCTACCGGCGGCTTCTCTCCCCAGGCATCCAGCCTCGTAGCCTACAAGAGCCCCATCATCGAAGCAATTGTTGCCGTCTTCATCATCCTTGGCATGTCCAGTTTTACTCTGCATTACAGGGTTCTGACGTCAAACCGGCTGGCCTGGTTCAAAGATGAAGAATTTCGGTTCATGCTCTTTGTCCTGGTCATCGCCACATCGGTTCTGCTGCTTGCAGGTGGAATAGACGGAGATCTGGCAACCAAATTCAGGTTTGCGTCCTTCCAGGTAATATCCTTCATGGGAACGTGCGGCTTTGTCAATTCCCTGGATTATGATAAATGGTCCACCGCGGCAAAGCTGGCTTTGATCATGGTCATGCTCACCGGTGGCTGCATCGGCTCGACCGCAGGAGGCATAAAGGTGGGCAGGCTCCTGGTAGACTGCAAGTACGCCTACAATGAGCTATTGCATATGCTTCATCCTCATGCCCTCATGTCTGTCCGGCTGGGAGAGGCGCGGGTACAGGAGGGCATCCTGCGGCCAATGCTCTTCTACTCGTTCTTCTACCTGGCAGTATGGTTGGCTTTATCTTTGGGGCTGGCCATGGTAAGTAGCGGAGATCCGCGCGTGGATCTGCAGGTCGTGGCGGCAGGTATAGCTTCCTGCATGGGGGGCGTGGGCCCGGCCTATGGCATCATAACCTTTGACTGGTCACAAATAGGAGCTGCCGGCAAGATGATAGGCTTTTTCGCCATGTACATCGGTCGGTTGGAGCTGATGCCCGTATTCCTATTATTTATACCTGAATTATGGAGGAAATGATATGCGTATTCTTATCACCGGAGCTGGCGAGGTGGGCTTTCTCATAGCCAGCGAGCTTCATGCCGATCACGATGTTACCGTCATAGACAAGGATCCTGGGGCCTGTGCCCGTCTGCAGGATATGGATGTGAAGGTTTTGCAGGGCAATTCTGCCAATGCCCGTCTTCTTCAGGAGGCCGGCATCAAGAAAGCGGACATAGTGGTAGCTGTTACCGGCAATGACGAGGTGAATGTAATCACCTGCATCGTAGCCAGCCACCTCGGCGTGCGCCAGACCATTGCCAGAGTCAGCAATCCTGAGTATATTGATCAACCGGTTCAGGATCGAAAAGAGATAGGCATAAGCTACATGATCTGTCCAGAGCTGGCCATGGCCGAGGATATGGCGAGGTCCCTCTACTTCTCATCCATGCTCATGAACCGAGAACTTGCCAAGGGATTGATTGAGCTGATAGAGTTCAAGGCGACGGAGGAGATGAACATCCTGGGCCCCATCGGAAATGTCAGCCTGCCCAAGAGCTGCAATATAGTTGCCATAAACCGGGCCGGCGAGATCTTCATACCGAAGAAGGGGGATGCCGTCCAGCTCAATGATCATCTCATGCTGCTTTGCGACTCCAAAACACTTCCCCTCTTAAGGCAGATGCTGCACGAGTCTCAAAGCTCACCCAAGGTTATGATCGTAGGCGGCGGAATGGTCGGATTCTATCTCGCCAATCGGCTGGAGAAGATGGGAGTGGACGTCAAGCTGATCGAGCAGAACGCTGAGCGTTGCGCCGAGATCGCAGATAAGCTCACCCATACTATGATCCTGAATGGCGATGGCTCAGACCTGGCGCTTCTCCGAGAGGAAGAGGCAGGCAAGATGGATGTGGTCTTCGCTGTGACCGGCCAGGATGATAAGAACCTGCTCTGCTCTCTGCTGGTAAAACAGCTCGGCGCCAAGAAGATTCTGTCCAGGGTCAACCGGAGCGTCTACATCAAGCTCTTTGAGATGGTGGGCGTGGATAGAGCAGTGAGCCCCGGACAGGTGACTGCCGACGCTGTGCTGCAGAGGGTAATTGGAGGAGAAGAAGTGATCACCCTGAGCGACGAGAGGATGGAGCTGGTGGATTTCATAGCCCGGCCGGGGGCCAAGATCATAGGCAAGACCATTTCCAAGGAGCTGCCCAAAGACTCGCTGGCAGGTCTGGTTATAAGAGACGGCATCCCCCTGGTGCCAGCAGAAGACTTCAAGGCCGCAGTTGGAGATCGTATCTTCGTGATGTCCATGCCGCAGGTTGTCTCCAAGGTGAAAAAGCTATTTGTCACCTGATGCACATCTTTTTTATAGCAAGACAGAAGGGTGATTTGGCCTAATGGAGGATGCTCTCCATCCACGGAGCAGCATTATTCAATGAAGATCAGAGTATTTCTGGGGCTGTTTGCGTCGCTTCTAAAGATTTTGGCGGTCTTGCTGCTGGTCCCCGGAGCCGTAGCGGCATTCTATGCCGAGACAGGAGGCGTTATCGCCTTTGCCATAACATCTCTTCTTACCCTGGCAGCAGGCATAATTTTGGGAAGGCTCTCGGTAAAGGAGGAGCCGGGCCTTAAAGAGGGCTTTGCCCTTGTCTCTTTGGGGTGGCTGGGGGCGGCCTTCTTCGGGGCTCTGCCTTACGTCTTCCTGGGAACCAGCCTCATCGACGGCCTCTTTGAGTCCATGTCCGCCTTTACCACCACCGGCTCGTCCATACTTACCGAATCAAATGCCCAAGGGTACTGGATCATCAACTCAACTCTGGCCAACAGCAGCCTGGCGCACCACCTGGAGCTTTCCATAAGGAGCCTGACGGCAAACAGCACATTGCTCCAGATCAGCAGCAGCCCTGACAAAACCTATATGGGACTGCTCTTCTGGAGGTCCTTTGCCCAATGGCTGGGCGGAATGGGGATAATACTATTATTCGTGGCCATACTGCCGCGCCTGGGCGTGGCGGGACGCCAGCTCTACCGGGCAGAGGTACCCGGCCCGGACAAGGACGCCCTGACGCCGCGAATTAAGCAGACCGCCCAATTGCTCTGGGTGGTTTACATCCTCATGACTGTCGCTGAAGTTGTGCTTCTTTACCTGGCTAAAATGCCCCTCTTCGACTCGCTCTGCAATACATTTGCTTCCATGGCCACGGGCGGCTTCTCTCCCCAGGCCCAGAGCATAGCCGCGTATAAAAGCGGGATAATAGATGCCATCATCACACTATTCATGTTTTTAGCGGGGGCCAACTTCGCCCTGCATTACAGAATGCTAAACACCGACCGAAAGGCCCTTTTCAAGGACGCAGAGTTTCGGTTTTACAGCCTGATCGTCCTAGTGGCTACAGCTATCATCATCCTCTGGGGCGGCCTACAGGGCGACATTATCCGCAAAATCCAGCTGGCAGGATTTCAGGTGGTCTCCATCATGACCACTACAGGCTTTGCCACGACAAATTTTGACCAGTGGACGGCTGCGGCCAAGTACACTCTCCTCTTGCTCATGATCATAGGTGCCTGTGCCGGATCTACCGGGGGAGCCATAAAGGTGGTAAGAATACTATTAATGCTAAAGAGCGGATACCGGGAGCTTCTCCATGTCCTTCACCCCAAAGCGGTAATTGCCCTGCGCCTGGGAGGCATCTCCGTCAAAGATGAAGTGCTGCGGCCCAGCAACATCTTCGTGGCCATGTATCTCTTCATCTTTGCTTCGGCCTCGCTTCTTTTAGCCATCATCTCCTACGGCGATCCGGGCATGACCATCGAGACCATCCTCTCAGCGGTCGCCACAACACTTGGCAACGTGGGGCCGGGCTTTGGCATGGTAGGGCCCATGTTCAGCTTTGCGGAGATCCATCCTGCCGCCAAGATGCTGCTCTTCTTTTGCATGTGGATCGGCCGGCTGGAGGTCGTAACGGCGCTGGTCTTGCTGGTGCCGGAGTTTTGGAAGAAGTGAGATCGCAAATATGTATCCAGGACCAATTCGTTTTTAACGACAAAGTTGGATAATGCGAGCTATGAAAGTCCTCCTCTTCGACCCAAGCGCTGGAGCCTCTGGAGACATGATCATAGCCTCTCTCCTGGACCTGGGGGCGGATGTCGACGCTGTCCGCGAAGCGGTCGAGTCGGTAGGCTGCCGCCTTGAAGTCTCCCGCCAGGAGAAGAGCCACATCATAGCCTGCCGGGCCAGGGTGATCTCGGACCGGAGATACCAATCACTGGACGAGGCCAAATCCATTCTGCAAAATTCCTGCCTGGAGGGCAAAGCCCGGGAAAAGGCGCTCGCTGCCCTGAACATTCTGGCTGAAGCGGAGGGCCGGGTGCACGGCGTGGCCGCGCAGCATGTTCGGTTTCATGAGATTGGCGCCCTGGATGCACTGGCGGACATAGCCGGAGCCTGCGCAGCGAGGCATTGCCTGGCAGCAGAGAGCGTTTTTTCCCGGCCGGTATCTGTGGGAGGGGGCTACGTGCCGTCGGCGCACGGTCTGCTTTCTGTGCCGGGACCTGCGGCTCTGGAAATACTGCGATCTCATGAAATCCCCTGGAAAGGTGGTCCGGTGGAAGAGGAACTGCTCACGCCCACGGGCGCGGCCCTGCTGGCAACTCTGGTCGATGAATTTGTGCCTGACTTTCCACTCATCCGGGCGGAGAGGGTGGGCTATGGCGCAGGCAAAAAGGAGCTAACCCTGCCCAATGTTCTGCGGGCCATAGCTGCGGAAACGCTCCCGGCCCCCGAGGTAGCGGCCCGGCAAAATCACGGGCCGCACGGGGACCGCATCGTGCAGCTGGAGACAAATGTGGATGATGTGACGGGTGAGGTGCTGGGCCATTTGATAGAGTTGCTCATGCAGGCCGGAGCCCTGGATGTTTCCGTTCTGCCTGCCCTGATGAAGAAAGGACGCGCCGGATTTGTGATCCGGGCCATTGCCAGGGCCGAGGAGACAGAATTACTGGCCAGAGTTATGATCCGGGAGACGGGCTCCCTGGGCGTGCGCGTTTTTCCCAGCATTCACCGACTGGTAGCGGAGCGGGAGGAAAGAAATGTGCAGGTAGAGATATGCGGCCGCATCTACCAGCCCCAGGTGAAGGTGAGCCGCATGGATGGCGAGCTTTTAAGCGTCAAGCCGGAGTACGAGGACTGCAAGAGAATAGCTGACGAGACAGATCAGCCGCTACGCATGGTTATCAAAAAAGTGGAAGAGGCGGGGTGGCAAGCGGTAGCCCACTAATTCGTGCCATCCCTTTTAACATATATTTTATTTTATTACTATACTACCTAACCAACTCGCCTCTTTAGCCGCATTAATTCTTATCACTCACTTATAATACTATTATAGATAGGATTGTAGTTGGTATTATATATACTTTTCGTAAATAATAATAGTAGCAGCATGAACGGCTCGCAAGTTTGATTAATCTGCGCCGCAGGGTAGCTCTTCTCATGTATCTTGATTCTTCCACCCGGCTCTTTGATTGTGCCAAAAAGCTGATGCCAGGCGGCGTATCCAGCCCCGTACGCGCCATCTCACCCTGCCCCTTTTACACAGCCAGAGCAGATGGCCCCTATCTATGGGATGCGGACGGGAACCGGTTCATCGATTATTGCTTAGCATACGGACCCATGATCTTAGGCCACCGCCATCCGGCCGTCGTCCGGGCCGTGACCGATCAGATGAGCCGCGGCTGGCTTTATGGAACACCTTCCGAACTGGAAGTTGCCGCTGCACAGAGAATCACCCGGCTTTACCCCAGCATGGAAATGGCAAGGTTCGTCAGCTCCGGCACGGAGGCCACCATGGCGGCCATTCGCGTGGCGCGCGGCGCTACGGGCCGGGATAAAATCATTAAAATCGAGGGCGGATTTCACGGGGCGCATGACAGCGTCCTGGTGAAGGCAGGCTCGGGAGCCACGACTCTGGGCATTCCCGATTCACGAGGCGTGCCTGCCGACACTGCCAAGAACACTCTGCTGGTGCCCTACAATGACCTGGAGGCCCTGGAGAGCCTACTGAAGAGCTATCCCAGCCAGATCGCCTGCCTCATCGTGGAGCCCGTCTTGGGCAACATCGGTCCGGTGCTGCCGGAGAAGGGCTATCTAGAGGGAGTGCGCCGGCTTACAAAGGAGCATGATGTGCTCCTCATCTTCGACGAGGTCATAACCGGCTTTCGGCTATCCCTGGGCGGTGCGCAGGAGCTCTTTGGCATTAAGCCAGATCTTACCACTTTAGGCAAGATCATAGGTGGGGGCTTTCCCGTGGGCATCTTTGGCGGCCGGCGCGATCTGTTAGAGCAGGTGGCGCCCAGCGGCGGCATCTACCAGGCAGGAACCTTCAACGGCAGTCCTGTCTCTTTAGCCGCCGGCATGGCCACCCTGGACGTCCTGGAAAAAGAGAAGGTTTTAGAGAAGCTCAATGACACGGGAATGAAGATGAGAAAAGGGCTGCAAGAGATTGTAGACGACCTTGGATTAGGCTACAGCGTGGTGGGCATAGCCTCCATGTTCAAGATATTCTTTGGAGAGGAGCCACATAATTATGCCCAGGCCCTGAAATGCGACAAGATTGGCTATCTGGCCTTCTTCCGTCGCATGCTAGATGCCGGCATTTTCCTTACACCCAGCCAGTATGAAACGGATTTCATATCAGCAGCCCACAGCCCGGAAGTTATACAAACCACTCTGGAGGCGTTTAAGTCCTGTCTGAAAAGCTGATCATAGGCAGCCGGGGTAGCCCTCTGGCAATGCGCCAGACCCAGATTGTGCAGGAGTTGCTTCTGCCCCTGGGCGTGGAGACGCAGCTTATCAAAGTCAAGACCAGTGGAGATGTCTTCCTGGACAAGCCTTTGCACCAGCTCACCGGCTTTGGCGTCTTCGTGGCGGAGATTGACGAGCGCATGCTCAGCGGCGAGATCGATTTAGCCGTGCACAGCATGAAGGACCTGCCCACAAAAAGGCCGGAAGAGCTGACTATCTCCGCGATCTTGAAACGCGACTCGCCTTACGATATTATGCTCTGCAGGGACGGCTCGACGAAGAGTTTAGAGGAGCTAAAGAAAGGCGCAACCATAGGCACATCCAGCATGCGGCGAACAGCGCAGCTACGCCGGGCCAGGCCTGATCTGCAGATAATATGCTTGCGAGGAAATCTGCAGACGAGAATGCGCAAACTGTATGAGGGAGACTACGATGCCATAGTCCTGGCGAAGGCTGGCCTCGAGAGGATGGGCCTTGAGAGGGATTATGTGCCGCTGGATGGGGAGAGGTTCGTTCCCTCCGCCAACCAGGGAACCATAATAGTCGTAGCCAAGAAGGGATCAAAGGCAGAATTTTATTCCAGATCACTGGATGATGCGCCCACCAGAACCGAGACCATGATCGAACGCAAGATCCTGGAGACTGTGGGAGGCGGATGTGTCGTTCCCATGGCAGTGCATGCCTCTGCAAAGAACGGCCAGGCACGTGTCCTGGCCGAGGTCCTCTCCTTAGACGGCAAGAGGTTTGTGAGATTGGATGAAAATATCTCTTTGCATGAAGATGATCCCTTGGGCAAGGCAGAGGACATGGGGCGAAGGCTCATGAAGATGGGTGGAAGAGAGCTGGTAGATGAGGCGGTGAAGGAATTTGGCACGCGGTAAGGTTTATCTGGTGGGAGCTGGCCCTGGTGACCCCGAGCTTATGACCCTCAAGGCGAAAAGGCTGCTGGGCATTGCGGATGTGGTCTTATTCGACAGGCTGCTTGACCCCAGGATGCTGGAAGGAGTTAAAGCGGAATTGATCGACGTGGGCAAGAACGCTGGTCATCACAAGCTGAACCAGGAGGGCATCAACCAGCTGCTTATCGAGAAGGCGGAAGCGGGAAACATCGTGGTCCGCCTGAAGGGAGGGGATCCCTACCTCTTTGGCCGGGGCGGAGAAGAGGCGCTGGCGTTGCAGGAAAAGGGCATACCCTTTGAGGTTGTGCCCGGTGTGACTTCCTCCATTGCCGCTCCCGAGCTGGCCGGAATTCCCGTGACCCACCGGGGTGTAGCCTCTTCGCTTATCATCGTGACCGGCCATGAGGAGCCGGGAAAAGAGACGCCACTGGACTGGAAGGCGATAGCAGCGTTGGGCGGAACTCTGGTTGTGCTGATGGGCGTCTCCCGCCTGGAGCAGAATGTCGCAGCCCTGATTGAAGCAGGGAAATCCCCCCAAACACCGGCGGCCATGGTTGAAAAGGGAGGCTGGCCGGAGCAGAGGATGATTTCAGCAACGCTGGCCGATATCGCCGAAAAGGCCAGGGAGTCTAAGATCGAGTCGCCGGCCATACTGGTTGTAGGCGAGGTGGTCTTGCTGGCGGAGAAGCTGGGGCAAAAGAAGATCGCCATTCTTCGGCCCGCCGCCCAGCAGAAAGAGTCGGCGGCCCTGGCAGAGAGCTACGGCTTCTCACCGATACTGGCTCCTGCAATCGCTCTGGCAGAAAAGCCTTTGCCCGATGATCTGGTAGAGAGGCTTTGCAGAGCAGAATGCGTGGCTTTTACCAGCGCCAACGGAGTGAAGATGGCACTGCATAGCCCCGCTATCCGGAAAACGCTGGAGGAGAAGACGATCGTGGCCATTGGGCCCAAGACAGCCCAGGCTTTAGCCGAGCAGGGCTTGACAGCACAGGTGCCGGAGGAGTACAGCTCAGAGGGAATGGAGAAGATGCTGCGGGGGAAATGCAGGAGCATTCTCTTCCTGCGAAGCGCTCAAGGGAGCCAGTATCTTTCGGAGGGATTAAAGGCGGCAGGGCTCTATGTGGATGACATTGCCCTTTACGAGGTTGTGCCCTCCGGGGACGCCCGCCTGGACGAACTGATAAAGAGGGCAAAAAGCGTGGACATCTTTGCCTTCACCAGCTCCTCTACCGCTCGCTATCTGATAGAGAGAGCCAAAGCGATGGGACAGGAAAAGCAACTGCGGGAAGCGCTCGCCGCCGGCACGGTGGCTGCCATTGGCAAGCCCACGACAGAAGAGTTGACCCGGCTGGGAGTGGAAGTCGACGTGATGCCGGACAAGTTCACCTTTGAGGCTATGCTTTCCATTTTGCAGGAGAAGAAGAGGTAAAATGATTATTTTTTCCAAAGCCCTGGCGGATCAGGCCACTGTTTGGGAGGCGCTTCGCGCCAGTGAGTCGTGCCAGAATCTACCGCCTGATTTGCTCAGGTTCTCGGCCCAGAAGAGGCCGGTCGTGATGTGGAATTTGACAGCGCACTGCAACCTGGCCTGCCAGCACTGTTACATGGATGCCAGCCACGAGGCGCGAGAGGAAATGTCTCTGGAAGAGGGCATGCATTTGGTAGATGAGCTGGCCGAGATGAAAGTGCCCATCCTCATCTTCACCGGAGGAGAGCCCCTTCTCAGCCGCAATTTCTATGCCCTGGCATTTCATGCCCGCGAGGTGGGCCTGAGGACAGTCATCTCCACCAATGGAACCCTGATTACCCCGGAGGTGGCCAGGCTCCTGGCGGAGGCCAAGATCAGATATGTGGGGGTAAGCCTGGACTCTGCTTCTGCCCAAAGCCACGACGCCTTCCGGGGCGTTCTCGGAGCGCATGCCCGGGCTTTGCAGGGCCTCAAGAACGCCCGCGATGCCGGCCTGAAGACGGGGCTACGCATCACCCTAACTCGCGACAACTGGCAGGATGTTCCGGCTCTGCTCAGCCTGGCACTGCAAGAGAATATCCCCCGATTCTGTCTCTATCATCTTGTCCCTACGGGCCGGGGAGCGGGCATGGCCGACAGGGACGTCACACCCGAGCAGCGGCGCAGCGTTATCCGCCTTCTGGCCGAGGCGGCAGAGGAGCTGAAAGGAGAGAACATTGAGATTTTGACCACGGACTCGCCCATGGATGGAGCCTATTTGCTGGAGCTGTTGAAGGACGATCCCCGGCGCGAGAACGTGCAAAAGCTGCTGACCAATGCAGGCGGCTGCTCCACTGGAGTGAAGGTGGCCAACATCAATCAGCGAGGGGATGTGCACCCCTGCCACTTCATGCCCCAGGTAGTGGTGGGCAATGTGCGAGAGCGCTCCTTCCGGGACATCTGGATCGATCATCCTTCACAGGAGCTGCAAGCGCTGCGGGGCATAAGGTCCAGCCTTAAAGGCGCCTGCGGAAAGTGCGAATATCTGGATCTGTGCGGAGGATGCCGCCAGAAAGCCTACTACTATCATGGAGATATGTTGGCTGAGGATCCCACCTGCATTCTGGAGCAGAAGAGCCTCTGACCATCTTTTTTCCCCGTGTCTTTCTGCGTAAAATGACGTATTGCGGTTTTTTAACTCAATTAGCCTGCGAATTTAGATTATACTATTATTTATATTGCCGCAAAGCGGTATGTATGGCTTTTTGCCATCATTTCATCATTTTTACACCCACACCCAGCTAAAGAGTTTCATCATTTCAGCCCATCTATTTTCGATAATTGCCATAATTTTCAGCAATAATTACCGTCATATGCCGAAAGATTAATAAACCAAGAACGCTTATTTAGTATTTGAAGTGAAAGCAAATGACACACCACGAAGAGAAGAAAAAGGCCGAAGAGAAGGAAGCAAAGGTCGAGCCTATCAAACTCGGTGACAAGAGAGGCGGAAAGAAGAAGGGACTGCTGGACACTTGCGAGTGAGATAGGCAGCAGATTTTTATCCATTTCCCCCAAACATCGAAGCTTAATTGTTTGTATTGTTCACCGGAAGGTATAATTAATATCAACTGCAAGAATATCAGCTGCTAGAATAAATGGAGGCTGCAAAATGACACACCACGAAGAAAAGAAAGAGAAGAAGGAAGAGCCTGAAGTAAAGGTAGAACCCATCAAACTCGGTGACAAGAGAGGCGGCAAGAAGAAAAGTCTGCTCGATACTTGCGAGTAAAAGCCTCTGTATCAAACCATTTTTCTAAATTTTATCTTTTGCATATTTAAAACAATTGGATTATTGCCATTCGGTTTTCATCAGTTTTATAGTTTTATTGCCAGACCTTTTGTCGAAATGACAGCGCACCCCAGGCCACCAGCACGGCAAAGAGGGCGTATGCCAGGGGCAGCCAGGCTGGCATTCCGAAAAGATCCGGCCGGGAGTAGACCCAGGCTCCTGCGGCTACGGGCATAGCTTCACAAACCGGTCCGAGGACGCTTCCCGCCACCATGAGGATGACTGTTGATTTTTCCGGGCGGGCGCGAAAGGCAGCCGCAGCCAGGAGCAGGGCGGCGGCAATGACCAGCATCGTTTTTTCGCTCAAAGCTAGGAAGAGCACGATCTCAATGGCGATGCCGGCCAGAGCCAATGGCAGAGTTCCCGGCCTGGATGACGGCATCTCTCCCAGAAGACTTCTCACGATCAGCCATAAGGCAGTAGGAAAGCAGGCCCAGATGACGAAAAGCCAGGGAGGGATGAGGGGCAGGCCGCCCGTTTCTGCGTAGCTCCACAGGCCCCCGGAAACGCAGGCCATCTCAGTGAGCGGGCCGATGACGGCCCCGGCCACAGCCATCGCCAGAGCTGAAGGCCCCAGGCGCAGGGCGAGCAAAGCTGGCGCAGGCAGGAGGAGCAAGACCAGGAGGTAAGGTCTCTGCCAGCAGGAGACGATGGCGGAGACGGCGTAGACGACGAGGACGGCGACGAGGGCTAAATCGAAGAGGCGGGTGGCGAGAGGGATTTCTGGATGCGAGGATGGCGCGAGAGTGTATCGGGTCATGGGAAGATCTCGATTATGATTATGAGGCGATCTTAAGTAAATGATCCCTGGCCGAGGCGAAAGTTGATGCCATAAGAAGAGAAGAGATGATAAAAGGACTGGCAAGCAGCTCGTAATTAGTCATTGGGCGATACAATTCGTACCGGCATTAATCTATTGCAAAACGCAAGAGAAGCAAGCTCTTGCAGCCTGCAATCCAAGCTCAACCCCCTCAAGCGCCACCATGGCAAGACCGCCGCAAAGCTTGACGCGCTCCTTCCGGCTGTGCAGGATCCTGGCCTTCCGGGGCGAGCTGTAGATATTAGGATGAAAAATTTATACTAAAAGGCCCAATGTATCCAGGATGAGTGAAGATGCCTGCATCGTCGTATCGGTGGATGACATAAAGGCCTTTGAAAGGCTGAAGCTGATCTCTCAGATAGCACCGGTGAAAGAGAGGATAAGGTCATTTGAAAGTAAACACAGATCCAATCTTGATGCCTTCGAGGAAAAACTGAAACATCTTCCGGAGGATTTCGAACGCTGGGATGATTTCATCGAGTGGAAAGCCTACCGAGATAGCTTGAAGGATCTCGAATCAAGGCTCAAAAAGATTGAAGATGCAACGAACTTTAGAATCGCTTCAGGATAAGCTTATCAAGAGTTTTGAAATCCTGGATTTCAAGAGCGGTGAAAGCTTTTATTATTTCAAGGTGAAGGCCGTTATCGTTGATGATAGCGTGCTTCAAATTAAGGAGTATAGTTCTTTTGATAGCTATTTCTATTCTTATCACTGGCAGGACAGTAATGGCTCTCTGAGGATACGATGGGATAACTCCCCTCATCATAGAAATCTTTGCACCTTCCCAGATCACAAGCATTCTCCTCAACTCGAAGAATCAAAGGAAATGACCTTGGAAGAGGCTTTGGATGAGATTAGAAAAATTCTACACGAACAAGGTGCCGAGTAACAGTTTCAATTCAAATTCATAAGAAGTTACCGCCGCCTTGCCACGAGCCGCCCGGCTGTGCAGGATCCGGGCCTTCCGGGGCGAGCTCTAAAGCCTACCACCAAGCGCCCCTCTCTTTCTGAAGTCCGATGAGCGATTTAGTATCATAAACTTTGATATGGCTCAGACCATGGAAGTGTCTATCATTGAACCAGAACGGACAGATCAATTGAAGCGCCAGAGGACAGGATTCTTATCATCCGGTCCCCCAAATGACATGAGGCAGTAATTTCCTATGCCTGAGGACTGAATCCCGGAGAATCCATAGTCGTAGAGGTCCGGAAAGTCGCAGACCATGTGGCCGTTTTCATGGCAGAAATTTGATGAAATAATCCCAATCTTGCTATTTAGGGCCTGCAGCCGGCTTTCTGCGTTTCGTCTGGACCAACGGGCCGGCTGCGCTCTATTGCAATCTGCAGCTCTTCTATTCGAACCGGCTTTGAGACATAATCATTCATGCCTGCCTCAAGACATTCCTCTCGATCGCCTTTCATAGCATGGGCCGTCATGGCAATGATGTAGGGCTGGCAGCCCGGCATCCTGCGAATGCGCCTCGTAGCTTCCAGGCCATCCATATCCGGCATCTGCACATCCATGAGCACCACGTCGTAAGGATGGCTTTGCAGTGCACTTAAAACCTGTAGACCATTGGCTGCGACATCGGCTTTGTAGCCCAGGCGCTCTAGCATGCGTATTGCCACCTTCTGGTTGACAACGTTGTCTTCAGCCAGCAATATGCATAGGTGCTTTTTCGCTTCATGGTCCAAACCTGCTGGAGGCTGGAGCGGTTCTCCTTGCGGCTCTTCCGGAGAAGGCTCGGGAGATGCTTCCGCCTCTATGGTGAAATAGAAGACAGAACCCTTTCCAGGCTCGCTTTCTGCCCAAATTCTCCCGCCCATCAGCTCGGCCAGATTCTTGCTAATAGCCAGGCCAAGGCCAGTGCCCCCGTACTTGCGGGTGGTGGAGGCATCCACCTGGCTGAAAGATTGAAAGAGGCGGCTCATGCGATCTTTGCTGATACCGATACCTGTATCCTTGACCGCAAAATGGATCTCATGTTTTCCGTCTTCGGGCTGGGAGGATACGCTGACAAAAATCTCACCCGCTTCAGTAAATTTGACGGCATTGCCCAGAAGGTTGACCAAAATCTGCTTGAGCCTTGTCAAGTCTCCCAAAAGCATGCGAGGGACGTTCGGCTCTATACTAAAGCCGAGCAGAAGACCCTTCCTCATAGCAGCCTGGGCCACCATATTCAAAGATGCCTCCAGGCATTTCTGCAGATCAAAAGGCTCCTTTTCTAAATCCAGCATTCCGCCCTCAATCTTTGAGAAGTCCAGGATATCGCTTATCACAGCCAGGAGAGAGTCGCCGCTGCTGCGGATGGTCTCGACGTAATCACGCTGCTCAGAATCGATATTTGTATTGAGAAGAAGACCGGTAAGGCCGATGACCGCATTCATGGGCGTGCGGATCTCGTGGCTCATATTGGCTAAAAATTCGGACTTGGCCTTTGTAGCCGACTCGGCACGCTCCTTTGCCAGGAGCAGATCCTGCTCTACCTTTTTTCGCTCTGTAAGGTCAATGGAAACACTTACAAATCCCATGCTTCGTCCTTGCCGATCCTTAAGAGCATTGAATACATAAAAAGCCGGGAAAAGGCTGCCATCCTTTCTTCGGACCATATGTTCGCTTTCTCGATAGCCATAGAGAATAATATCCTCTATCACCCCTTTTATGAGGCCGCTTTTTCCCTCCGGCACAATGGTCTCGACAATGCTCTTGCCGAGCACCTCATCAGCCTTCCATTGATAGAGCACCTCAGCGAAATGATTCCAGTATACGATCTTGCCATCGAGATCGGTGGCGATTACGGCGTTTCTGACCTGGTCGAGCAGAGAAGCCTGGAAGATTACCTGACTCTCGGCCTCTTTGCGCTCCGTTATATCCTGACCCTGGGCGATGGTGGCCACTACCATTTTGCCGTCTTCATCGTAGATAGTAGCCGAGTTCCAGAGCACGGTTCGAACCTCTCCATCTTTTCTCAGAATGGGGATCTCAACTGCATCCCAGCTCACACCGGAGAGCGTCTTTTCGATGTAAGCCATAGATGTGGCTTTACTTATCTCGGGAAAGAGAATGTCGAGATGCCCACCCATGACATCTTCGGCCCGGTGGCCGGTCAGCCTCTCAAAGGCATGATTGAACCTGGTGATCTGAAATGATGGGTCCCAGACGATTATGGGTGCATTGGCATGGCCGATGAGATTCTCCAGATAGTCCCTCGTTTCGCGCAGGTCTTGCACCACTTTTTTCAGCCTCTCCGAGGAGCGCCTGTTCTCCGTCAGATCATTGCCGATGCAGAGGACCTCCACGATTTCGCCATTGTCATTTTTTACGGGCCTATTGGTCCAGAAGATCCACACTCTTTCGCCGTTAGAGCGCATATTCTCATTTGCATTTGATGCATAAGCTTCGGGATTCTTTCCGATGCATTCAATCATCTTTCGCAGATCCCGTCCCTCAGAATCCATAGATGGAACAATGGTTCCCACCACATTGCGACCAATGATCTCCTTTTGCCGGTAGCCGAAGAAATCCTCAGCATATTTATTAATGAAGGTGATATTGCCGAATGTGTCCATTCTCATAATGATGCTGTTAGCGCTCTCTACCAGCTCTCGATATTTCTTTTCGCCTTCTTTTAAAGCCGCTTGCGTCTCCCAGCGGTCCAATGATGCGCCGATGGCCCCGGCGATCGTCATCAGAACTGATACCTCGCCCCAGGTCCATACCCGTTCGTTCTTTCGATCATCAAAGCCGATGAAGCCCCAGAACCTATCTTTTATAAAGATGGGGACCATTAAAAAGGAGAGAACATTAAGCTGCTCCAAAAGCACTCTTGCCGGCAAAGGCTGATCCCTGGTAAATCCTTTAAGCGGCATGCCGCCAGCAAGGGTTTCATACCAGAAGATAGGGGCGCTGTAAGATAGACTGTGGGAAAGAGAGCAGTCTCTTTCAGCCTTGAAGCCCTCTTTGAACCATTCGTAGCTCAATTTGCAGTGGTGTTCACCGGCTGCTATATCATAACACTCATAAATATAAACCCGGTCCACATCAGCCGAACACCCCAGGATCTCTAGAGCCTGGTTTAAGGCAGGATCCAAATCACTCGTGATCAATAGCTGGTTTGTGGCTAGAGCTGCACCAGCTAATATTCGGTCCCTTTTACGCATGTCATCTTTCTCATTCTCCTCTGACACTAAAAGTCCAGGTGAACTTTTTTCTACCTTAAGGGTGATGTCAGGCGTCTTTTTCAGGGATAATAAAAAACCGCATGGCTGCCCCTCATCTTGCATAGGAGAGACGGAATAATTGAGAAGCCTGCCGTTTAATTCGATATTTCCGCTGGCGGTCTGGCCAAAATCGATTTGGCAAGATTCATGATTGATGGCGTCCACATTGTTCAGGATTTGCCGGCAGCACTTATCCAAAGCAGACCCTTCCTGCCATCCCGTCAGCTCTTTTGCAGCTGAATTCATGTAAAGGACAGCTCCGGCATCGTCACAAAGGCAGATTGCCTCATGCATGACTTCCAGGGCGGATCGGAACATATGTTGCGGGTCCGTATCATCGCCTCACTAAAACGGCTCGCAGAGGAGAGGCTTCTGCATCTTTTATGCTCAGGGGAAGGCAGATGAGAGAATATTTGCCGCTTGGGACATCGGCAAGATCGATGCCTTCCAGGATGAGCACATCATTTTCCAGAAGAGTGCGATGCACGATCAGAGAGTCGTCCCCATATTTATCTACGGAGAGGTAGTCGATTCCCACCAGTCCGACCTCTCCGGCAACACAAAGATGGGCAACATCCAAAGAAAGGTAGACAGACTCTTCCGAGAAGACGGCTTGACGCAGGAGTTGCTTTTTGGAATTGCCGGTCTTGAAGAGCAGGGCCTGACCCCGATCAATCTTGCAGCCCTGCAAGCTGGACGGCAGGACCGGCCCATCTCCTGGGACGGAGATGACCTCGGCCGGGATGATAAATCGCTTCAGGGAATAACTGTCCTGGGCCTTTCCCCCCCTCAGTAGATGGGAAGGAAAATCCAGATGAGTGCCGGCATGAGAGCTGAGGGCCAAGGCAGATAAACAATAGTCATCCCCCTCATCTAACCTTGCCATCCACTCCCGAAAGTACGGCCTGTCGCCAGGGTAGGCGGGCACCATGTTTAGGGGCGCACTTATATCGTACACTTCCCGAAAATCCAGGGAATTGTTAAGGATGATTTCAGATGCAAGAGGCATAAGATAAGACCTTTTTCAGGGGTGATCCTTCTGAGCATACTACTATTTAAATGGGGCTCTTCGCCATTTCCTGTGGCGAACCTCTGTGAGCTTTGTGCCTCTGACTACCACAGAGCGCACTTAGAACTCACAGAGGACTAAAGACATGAGTCCGCAAAGCCTTATAACCTCTAAGCAAGACTTTTGTCCATGAAGAACCTGGGCACCTCTGACCGGCTTATCAGGGTGATAATAGCTGAAGCATGCATTCTCGCGGCATTCTTCTGGGCGGCAGAGAATCTGCAACTTTTGCTTGTTCTGGCTGCTGCGGTAATGATGATCCCGGTGATCAAGGGAAATTGCGGCCTGTATGAAATGCTGGGCTGGAGTAGCTGCGAGATTGTAAAGCGCAAGGACAAGAACATCAAAAAGACTTTTGTGGTGGTAGCCCTGCTTCTGGCCGTGGTGGGAAGCTTTGCCAGCGCCGTTCTGACCAAGAATATATTTATGGACGATCTGGGAAGTGTAGATGAGGCTTACTCTCTAGCTCTTCAGTCCACCGGCCAGGGAGAAACGAGCAATGCGACTTTGCAGTACGAAAAGCTGGAGAGCGCTTTTGCATCCTTCCAGGACAAATATTCCAAATACAGGCCGCTGACGGTTAAATTCGATGGAAATTTTACATCTCAAATGAATAATATTTCGGCGGCAATTGCCGGATCAAAGAAAGACATGCTTCAGGGCAATCTCACCTCTGCTCACGAGGAGCTGCAGAAGGTAGGGCCGATCATTGAGAAGATGCAGGATCGATAGGCATTATTGATGAGAATGTCAAAGATGAGATAGGTCGAATTGTCGACTCGACCTGATCCCCCCAATGAAAGCCTTTTTCTAATCTTCTATTTCCTATCCAGGACCTTGATCAAGTGATATCCGAACTGGGTCTTCACCGGCCCCAGGATCTTGCCCTTCTCTCCCTCGAAGGCGGCCTTCTCAAACTCCAGGGCCATTTTCCCCTTGCCAAACCAGCCCAGGTCGCCGCTGTTTTTGCCGGAAGGGCACAGCGAGTATTTGCGAGCCATCTCGGCAAAGTTTTCCTGCCCCGTGGCCAGCTTTTCTGCAACCTCTTTTGCTTTCTTTTCCGTCTTGCACAGGATGTGAGCGGCGTGTACTTCTTTTACCATGGCAGGGTGTGTGGAAAAGGAGGGATAAAAAGCTATTCGATGATCTCCTGCACCCGGCCCACCTGGCCGTCCTGCAGCCTCACTTTGATGCCGTGCGGATGAGTTGGGGAACTGGTCAGCAGCTCTTTGACGATGCCTCGCGTCCGCTTGCCGGTGCGCTGGTCATTCTTGAGGACGACGTCCACGGTCAGGCCGGGGCGAATGTCCTTACGATTTTGTCCGTTTTTTGCGGGTGACATTTAACCTCTAAATCGTTTCGCAATGGATTCCAATTATAGTTAACCCCCGACTATCGAAAGCCTTTTACAGATCAATGATTCTCTGGATTCAAACGCCCGGCGAAAATGAGGTGACCTATGCGTGACTCCTGAAGAACTCAAGTCCAAACTCGCTGAGATGATGGCCCTCCCTACGGAAACTGAGTGGATCGAGTTCAAGGAAGCCAAGAACGACTATCACTTCGATGAACTGGGTCAGTACTTTTCCGCACTAAGCAATGAGGCCAATTTGATGGGACAGAAAAGAGCTACAAGGCAGGGTGCTCTTATTTCAGATTCCTCCTGCCCCCCGTGGAATCCCGGCAACATGGAATGGGGTAGCCTACGGGCGCATCTCCGAGCGCCTGGGCCCGCTCTCCCTACAGGAGATCGAGCAGATCAGACGGCAGATAGCTTTTGAAGATTGGTCCGCCCAGATATGCGAAGGAGCTGCTATCAACGACCTTGATCCCCAGGCCATCGACTTTGCCCGTCAACAATACAAGGAAAAAAATAAGAATAATCATCATCTGGCCTCAGAAGTGAATCTATCGGAAGGAAATGAGATTTATATGGGTCATGTCTAAACCCACGTCATAAATCTTCGGGTTGGACTTATGAAGATGTCTAATATGATATCATAGATCTCAAAATAACTAGCTACAGATGCATTGGCGTTAGATTAAACACGTCTAAAATGCCTAGATTTAGACGATGTTTAGACCAGAATACAAGAGATGCCTTTTATCACAGCATCTCTTATCCCATCCATCCGCCCTGCAGCCAGATATGATTCAGAAATCGAGGCAGTCCCGCCTTAAAGCCAGGGCATTGCTATCCCAGCCAGACACAGGATCGCGATTATCACCGGCTGATGGACCAGATAGATGGCAAGTGAATTTCTCCCCAGGAATGCCAGGGCTATCACAAAAGGTGACCGAGAAAAATCGGGCACCGGAATCCTGCGCCGGTAGCCAGGATAAAGCTGGCTGCCCAGGCTCATTCCCACCAGAATCACCCCGAACCAGGGAAACACAGGAAAGTAATCGACCGAATAGAAGTCCAACGGTGCCAGTCCCAGCCAGAGCAGCCAGGGAAAGCCGACGCTGATGTCCTGCAAATATATTCCTAATAATACAAATAATAACCCGAAAATAATGTTCGCTCTTTTCAGCCGAAGAAAGGGATAGGCCAGCAGCAGTGAGAGACCGATGAGGTGCAGCACTCCGAATACGATGAATCCTTTACCGATGAAGAGAGAGGTAACGATAGTTATGCCCAGGGCCAGGCTCAGAATCCAGCAGCTCCTCTTTAAAAGTCGGAGGCGGAACCGGTCTTCTTGCCCCTGCAACCGGGCCCGGGAGTGGCTCAGGGTGAGGGAGAGGCCGACGAGGAGGAGGAAGAGCGAGACGGCGGCGCGGGCCACCGCCAACCAGAAGCCGGAGGAGACATCAATATCGTAAACTGCAAAATAGTTGAGATCGAAGACCAGATGGTAGAGGACCATGAGAAGAATGGCCACGCCTCGCAGCAAGTCCACCTCCCAGAAACGGACCGTCGGGCTCTCTCTTGTCCATTCGTCTCTCAAAGCTTCGCTCTCTTTTTTGGCATCTATATTCAGGTCTTTGTACATTCCTCTGTACTTCGATGGTTCCCAATCTGTTTTATCATCATAATCATATTGGGCATTCATTTTCAACTCCGCCTTAGTTGCCTTTTTGTGTCCGCTTAATATAACCAATGGCCTCTTCCCTCTGCTCATAAAACAGGGCCAAGGTCGATCTGCCGGTCGGTGGCCTCGATCCGGCGGGCTGCCCCAGGTCGTGATCAGTGCCATTGGTGGCGAGAATGCCTCTGCAATCGGCAAAAAAGCAATATTAATATACAATGAACCCACTAATGGGAATAGGGGGATTAGTGTCCCATGCCGTTTACAAAAGTCGACGAAAAAGGAAGAATGGTTCTGCCGAGCGAGATAAGGCGCAGGATGAGCATTGCAGCAGGGGACGAATTTGTGATAGACGAAGTGAGCCCGAACGTGATTCTTCTCAGAAAAGTAGATGTAAAGGCCATGATTCAAGACGCAATTGAGCGCGCCAGGTCCGTAGACATCGACAAGCTGCAAAAGGATATGGAGGAAGAGGGGAACAGAGTTGCCAGAAAGATGTACAAGGTTCTTGATTGACTCCAATCTCTTTATTGCAGCTGTTAAAAGCGGTTGGACAAAAAGTTCGGAGCTTCTTTCTGTCCTCTTAGACAGCTCATCATAGTTGGTTGCCAACAAAGCACTTCTTGCAGAGTATGAGAAATATGCGGAGCAGTTCGAAGCAGAATATATTTTTTTCTATCTAAAGAGCAGGATTGTTTTGATTAATATATCTGATGAGGAGATACAAATTTGCAGGCAATTTTTCCCCGATAGCCAGCTTTCAGATGCGGTTCATGCGGCGACTTGCCTTCAGAGCAAAGCGGTCTTGATCACAAATGATAAGCAAATGCCATGGCATCAATTTCCCTATTTTGCCGCTTCCTCCACAATCCCGATCTCCTCTCCCGTTAGCCCGTAGAGCTCGTACACCAGCTTGTCGATCTGCCGGTCCGTGGCCTCGATGCGGCGGGCGAGCAGCGTCTTGTCGTGATCGGTGCCGCTAGAGGCGAGCTTGTGAAGATCGAGCATGGACTGCACCAGCTCCACCATGCGGTCGTGGCGGGCGACATCGACGGGGTCGGAAAAGTCGATGGTGCGGATGGGAACTTTCCCAAAGTATTTGAAGATAAGTTGATATCCACTCTGTATCTGCGTACAGTAATTCGAAA
>Ga0351913_1113_pt1 | contig 24913 bp, 20 predicted proteins | sample TotcelHT113001M4_FD_206865 | JGI IMG/M metagenome (GOLD analysis project Ga0351913, IMG submission 206865) | Enriched cells from coal bed in the Powder River Basin, Montana, United States - Total cells T11 rep1 HSBNCT.T11.300.1.M4 ... | reverse complement strand
GGTGGCTCCGGTAACCACGGCCTCCAGGATCTCGAGTTCGCGTGCGCTCAGTTCTTCGGGGGGTCCCTGCGCCATGCTGGTCCTCACGTTCTGTTGACTCGTGAAAGATTGTACCACAGGCGCAGGGTAGAGGGAAACCAGCGGCCCAAGAGGGCAGGAGCTTCACCTGCAACCTTCACCTGCACCCTACGTATAGCATATGTCTATGGCATCTCATGAAAGGAGTTGCATACCATGGAGACGAACGAATTGGCGATGGACCCCTGTTGTGCCCAATCCGCGGGCGAGAAGCGCGCGGTGGAGGCGGAACTCAAATTGCCCAAAGTGAGCGAGATCAAACTTCCGGTGATTGATTTGAGGCCGGCGCGCAAGGTGGCGGCAGATGTGCTGCTCACTGGTCTGGGGATCGGCGTGCTGGCAGTGCGCGGGGCTTGGGCGGCGGGCAAGGCGGCCTATCAGGCTGGGGCCTCGGCAGCGGAAAAGCCCGGGACGGTTGCGCACACGGTGGTGAGCGCCGTGCGCGGCACGGCCACAGCCTCATCGGCGGGGGGCGCGGGGATCAAGCGGCGCGTGCCCGTGTTACCACTGGCCGACTATGACACGTTGAGCGAGAGCGACGTTCTAACCAGGCTCAACGATCTTTCGGCAGAGCAGCTGACAGTGTTGCGGGAATACGAACTGACGCATGCCAACCGCGGTGCCGTGGTTGACGCCATCCAGGCGCGTCTGGCTTAGGCAGTGCGCACTATCCTCTTTACCGGCAAGGGCGGTGTCGGCAAGACGACCCTGGCGGCGGCCACGGCGCTGCGCAGCGCGGCGCTGGGTCACAAGACGCTGGTCATCAGCACCGACATCGCCCATAGTCTCGCCGATGTGCTCGGGATCCCCTTGAACAATACAGCGCGTGCGGTGGGCGATCTGCCGTTGGACGCTGCCGAGCTTGACACCGGCGAGGAGTTGGAGCGCTACTGGGGCGATATCAAGCGCCGGATCGCCACCATCCTGCGCGACGAGGGCGTGAGTGCCACCGCTGCGGGCGAGCTGGCGGTTTTGCCTGGTCTGGACGAGGTGCTGGCTTTGGTGCGCATCAAGCGCTACTATGACGAGGGTCACTATGATGGGTTGATCATCGACAGTGCGCCTACAGGGGCGGCCATGCGCCTGCTGAGTGCGCCCGACCTTACGCGCACCTATACGCGCCACCTGCTGGGCCTCTCGCGCGGGCTAACGCGCACCCTGCTGCCCCTCATCCAGGCCAAGATCAAGCTGCCGCTGAGCGAAGAGCTGATCCAGCAACGTCTGGGGCAACTCTTTAAGCAGGTGGAGGATTTGCGCGTCATCCTCAACGACCGCGAACAGACCTCGGTGCGCTTGGTGTTGAATCCCGATCATATGTCGCTGCAAGAGACTCAGCGGGCCTACACGTACCTGAGTCTGTTCGGCTTTGCGGTGGATGCGGTTTTTGTGAATCGCGTGTTGCCCACAGAGGTTCACGACCCTTTCTTTGAGCGTTGGAAGAGCAGCCAGGCCGCACACCTGGCGCGCGCGCAAGAGCTGTTTGCGCCCTTGCCCGTGTTCGAGGTGCCACTGCGTACGCATGAAGTGGTGGGCGTGGATGACCTGAGCGACTTAGCGCGGATGCTCTATGCCGCGACCGATCCGCTGCCGGCGCTTTCGCGCGAACAGCCCTTGCAGTTCAGTGTGCAAGACGGCCGCTATGTGCTCACGTTGCGCATGGTGGGCGTGACGGCGACAAACGTGGCCCTGGAGAAGCGTGGCGATGAGCTATTCGTGCAGCTTGGCAGCTATCATCGCTCGCTGGCCCTGCCGCAGTATCTGGTTGGATTGCAGCCCACCTGGGCGCAGGTGGAAGGTGAGCGTTTGGTGATTGTATTCGAGGATAAATAGCATCAGAGCGCCTCTATACACCAGCTCGCAACTGGTGTATAGAGGCGTTTTCGCGTACGGGTGCGCGCAGGCCCCTACCCCTTGAGCCCTGCGGACGCAAACCCCTGGATGATATACCGTTGCAGCCACATCAGCAGCAGCAGGGGCGGGATCATCATGACCGTGGAGATGCCAAACACCAACGGCCAATCGGTGTTCGATACAGAGCCTTGCGTCGAAAGCAGGGCTACATAGGCTGGCAAAGTCTGGTATTTAAAGTCGTCAAGGTAGACAAACGGCACAAACCAGTCGTTCCATGTTCCCAGAGCAACTCCCAAGGCGATTGTGACCAGGATAGGCTTTTGCATAGGAGCGACGATGGTGAACAGCGTGCGCCAAAAGTTAGCGCCGTCGATGGCAGCTGCCTCCTCAAAGGCGACATTCAAGCCGTCGGTGGCCTGTTTGAAAAGAAAGATGTTTAAGAGCCCTCCGGGATTGCTGAGCACATATAGCACAAGAGGGTTGTTCACCAGGCCATGCCCGCCCATGCCACGCCAGTTGTTGCCCCCGATGAAAGGAAACCTGGCGGCCCAGACATAGGTGGGAATAAGCAACAACGCGCCCGGTATGAGCTGCGCTCCCACGATGGCGCCCATGAAAACGCTCCGCCCGCGAAAGCGAAAGCGCGAAAGGACATAGCCCGCCAGCATGGCCTGCGCGCTCATAATGACAACGTACCAGATGGTTCGGGTGACGCTGTTTAGCAGCGGCCGCACCGCAATCGGCTGGAAGATGGCCAGCAGTGCTCTGAGGGAGGGCTGATAGGAAAGCGGAAGCAGCGAGCCCTGCACCAGGTACTCGTCTTTTGTGAGCAGGCTGGCCATGATGCCGAACACAAAAGGATAGGACATGACGAGAAATCCGGCGACCATGAACACTATCCATAGCAGCTTGACCAGGCGCGCGGACAGCTTTTTCATTCGGATTTCTCCGAAACAAAGATCCTAAAGTACAGAATCGAAAAAATCGATATGATGATTCCCAAGACCATCGAAGATGCTCCGGCCATTCCGAGGTTAAAGCTGCGTAGTCCATCGCGAAATACACGGAACATGAGAACATCCGTCGCGCCCACAGGCCCGCCGCCCGAGATGAACATCACATCCTCGAACATCTGCATCGCGCCGATGAAACCCGTGATGATCAGGAACGCAGCGATGGGTTTGAGTCCCGGGACATAGATGTACCAGATGAGTTGTGCTGTGTTGGCTCCATCGACCTTGGCGGCTTCGACGACCTGTGGATCGATGCTCTGCAACCCCGCCAACCACAAGATCGCGCGTGGCCCTATGCCTCGCCACAATCCGTAGACGACGATCCAGAAGGTCATCCAGAAACTGGAGAGTGTCCAGAGAACAGGCTTGCCGCCCATGCCGCGGATGAACCCGTTGATGCCGCCATAGGTGGGATCGAGCAGCGAGGAAAATACGGCCGCTGTTGTTGGCACGGCGGTCACCGCTGGCACGTACCATGCCACGCGGAAAAAACCGCGCAGCTTCATCGGGACGTCCAAAAAGAGTGCTAGAATAAAGCTGGCCACGAGGCCGACGGCCAAACAGAGCCCCCCAAGCCAGAATTGGATGCCCAGTGACCTGAGGTAGGCCTTGCTGGTGAAAAAGGTGATAAAGTTGCGCAATCCCACCCAGATTGGGCGCGGTGTGAGGGCGTTCCATTCTGTGAAAGATAGACCGGCACCAAAGAGTAGAGGAATGGCAATAAAGATAAAATACCAGGTAAATATCGGAGTAAGTACGCAGTAGGGAATGATGGTGTTTCGGTGGCGACGATACCAGAGCATCATGCGCTGCCGACGCTCTCCGAAAAGTGATGGGGAGCTGGATGTGACCGATGCATTCGCATGGGTCATAGAACTCCTTTCTCTCATCTGGTCCTGGGCTTCTCTGCGTCGGGAAAAGCCCCCACTCTTCCCGACACAGAGAACGTTGAGCAATCACCTGCGGGCGGGGCGCAGGGGCCCATCGGATGGTAGATTGGCGATCCTACACCAGATAAGACTCGGCTTCCTTTTGCGCTTCGTCCAGGATGTCTTTGACTGCGTCTTTGGAGATGCATACCTTGACCAGGGTTTGATGGATCACATCCCACACCTGCGCGCTGTTCTTGGCAAAGCTCGGCAAGGGCTCGGCGTTGCCGGTGTCGATCAGGTCTAGCATGACTTCGGTTTGCGGGGGGGCCTTTTTGCGGGCCTCGGCGTCATAGTAGGCTTCTTTTACACCGGTAGCCCAGCCCATCTCGATGAACTTTCTCGATCCTTCCACGGCATTGACCATGGCTCGGATAAAGTCCATGCCCGCCTCGATGTTGGGGGCCTGCTTTGGTACGGCGAAGAAGGTAACCCCCAGCATGATGCTCGCCGCCTGCCCGTCGGGAGCGACGGGGATAGGCGTAAGCGAGGCATTGAAGGGGTTGCCCTGCTGCGTGCGTGCGCGCTGCACATCGCCCGAGACGCCGTACATAAAGCCCGTCTTGCCCGCAAAGAAGGCTGTATTGAGCGGCCCTTCGTCTGCCGCGGTGATCTGCTCCACCGGGCCGTTGGGTGCCATCGCGCGGATGAACTCAAAGGCCTCAACATTCTGCGGCGTGTTAATCGTGGGCCGTCCATCGGCACCGAAATCACCGAAATTGGAGCGCAGGATAGGTGCGGTGCGCAGCGCGCCGCCTGAGTGTGGATGGCAGGCAACGCCGCCGCCGTAGAATTCGCCCTTGCCTTCTGCGCTGATCGCATTCGACATGTCTAGCCACTCGTCCCATGTGGTGGGGGGCTTGCTGCCATCCAGGCCGACGTTGTTGATTAGGTCTTCATTGTACATCAACAGGAAGGCCAGGCCATTGCGTGCGATGCCGTAGGCCACGCCATCATCCTTGCCTCGCAACACGAATTTCGGGTGGATCTTTTCGACGATATCGTCGGGCAGCGGCTCCAACAGTCCACTGTTGGCATAGTCGGGCATGAACACCTCACCGTAGAACAGGCAGGGGACATTGCCTGCTGCCAGCGCAGCACGCTGCTTTTGGTCAAGGGCTTCGGCCCAGCCCCAGTCCATGTAGACGGCATCGTACTTGGCATCGATGACTTCGCGGACCTGGTAGGTGGTTCCCATCCAGGCGTTCAGATCCTCAAAAGGGACGCCCTTGACGTCATCGGCTTCCCAGCGCTGGTCCAAAAAGTCACCGCCGGTCGCAAAGGCGACTTTGGGCTTCTCGACGACTTTGATCACTTCCGTGGTGACTTGTTTTTCTACGACGCGCGTCACCTCCTTCTCTACCTCTTCGGTCACAACGATGGTTTCTTTGACGATTTTTTCTACTTCTACTGTTTCTTTAACGACCTTTTCGATTGTCTCTGGCTTGCAGGCAGCGAGCAGCGCGACGCCCAGCCCGGCGGCTGCACCCCTCAACAGCTTTCGGCGCGAGATACCCCTTGTAGCCATTTGACCTCCTTGTGATAGCTCACTCACCCTACACACTACTGCATGGCTGCTCCGCGGGAAACTGGAGCCACAGGTGGACGCCCGGATGATGCCTTGCGGTGGTCGGTTGACATGCGCGTCGTTCCCTGTAGACTCTGGATGACTTGGCAGACAATGCGTCCACCCCATTCCCCACCCCGGATGAAAACACGGCTCACATTGTAGATGCGGTCCCGCCTTGGATGGCCATCCAAGACGAGTATAGCATAGGGGAGGGGGCGCAATGGGAGCATTTGTCCGCAAAAAGTGCGCACTTTTGGCTCATGGGAGTGTCAGGTTGTATGGATAAAGCCAAAACACACCTGATCAGAGACCTGCATGCTGCGCTCGCGCATTTCCACGATCCAACACGCTTGGTCAAGAACCCGCTCGTCGGCTTGCTCAAGCTGCAAAACACTGCTGCTCCGGTGGTGGGGTTGCGCCGCATGCTGCTCGAGCTCATCGAGCGCCTGCGCCCCGGGGAGATCGTTCCCTATGGCGACCCTGAATGGATGGCTCATCGCGTCATCTATATGCGCTATATTGAAGCACAGGATATCGAGCGGGTTTGCTCAGAATTGGCGATTGGTCGCACCAAGTACTATGAGCACCATCGGGATGCTCTGCGTGCACTCACCACAATTCTTGCGGCACAGCTCGAGGCCGAAGGAGCGCCTACAGCCACCAGCGTGTCGCCCGACCACGAGGTCGGTGGGCTGGTTGGACAGGAGGCCGCCCAGGTACTGTCAGGGTCGGCCTCTACCACCGTGGACCTGAGCGCACTCGTTGCCGATGTCGTTGATACGGTGCGCCCGTTACTGGCAGAGACCGGACTGACGCTGACACTGAATATCGCTCCAGACCTTCCCAACATTGCCGCTGATGCTGCGGTGGTTCACCAGATACTCGTCGGCTTGCTGGTTGAGATGCTCGCGCATGCGTCTGCGACTGGGCTTGCTGTGATGCTGGGTGCCAGTGGTCAGCATATCGACTGCCGATTTGACATGCCGGGGGCACATTTGCGCCCATCCTGGCAGCTCTCGCCCGGGGTTCGCGCCAGCGACGCATTGCTCACACGGCTGGGTGGCCGGCTGCAAGTTGCCTGCGCCGAACGGGGCCAATGTACCGTCTCGCTGCGGATACCGCTGCGACAGCCCAAACGTGTACTGGTCATGGACAATGACGCCGATACCGTGGCGCTCTACAAGCGTTACCTTCACGACGAGAACGTCCTTGTGCTCACCGTAGCCGAGGGCGAGACGGTCTGGGCCGCTCTGCGGCAGACACAGCCCGAATTGCTGCTCCTCGATCTGCTCATGCCCCAGGAGAATGGCTGGCAGATTCTGCGTCGTCTCAAGGAGACCCCCGAGACGGCATCCATTCCGGTTATCATCTGTTCGGTGCTAGAACAACCCCGTTTGGCGATCGCGCTGGGAGCGGAATGTGTGCTATGCAAACCCATCAGCCGGCAAGAGTTGGTCAGAACCGTTCGGAGGGTGTTGATGTTGGATGCGCAGGCTTGAGCGACTCTATCGCGGCGCGGATACAGTGTGCGCCCGTGGATATGTCTACGGGACTCGGCAAGTCGATCGTGAAAGGTGACGAGATCTGTGCGCAATCGTCCAGCCAGTCTTGGGCGGAAAGCACCACGATCGGGATCGTGCGCGTGAGCGCATCGTTCTGTAAGGTCTCAATGACGCCGCGTCCATCCAGGCGGGGCAGCCAGAGGTCTAGCAAGATGAGATCTGGGGGTGTCTGCCGAACGATGTCCAGCGCCTGCAATCCGTCGTATGCCTTGAGGATACGAAATGGGCGTGGCAGCGCCAACAACATGCGCTCCACCAGCCGGATGGCATCGGGGTCATCGTCCACAAGCAGGATGGTCGTTTCGCCTTGGCACTGTACGCAACGCACCGCAGCCAACAGAACGTCTTGGGTTACAGGCTTGACCAGATAACGCAGCACGTGTCCTAGCGGATCGTTGGGTTCGCGCCGAGGCAGCCCACAGCTCACAATAGGAATGCTGCGGGCTATCCTCGAAGAACCTTCGATCATGCTGCTACGCATCTCTTGGTCTACGATGATGGCGAGGGGCTGCAGCCCCTCGGCCGCCAGAACCAGCTCTTGCGGATCGGTTATGGCGATGACTTGGCAATCGCCGATGTGGCGGCTCAGCATTTGGGCAACGCGGGGGTCTTGGTGAAGGACAAGGTAGCTGCTGGTCGCCGTGTTCGGTCCGCCTGGGCTCGCTGTGCGGGTCTCGGGCAGGGCCAATGCTGTCGCGTCGACAGGCAGACTGAAGGTAAAGGTACTGCCTCGTCCTTCCTCACTTTGGGCCCAAATCTGCCCGCCGTGGAGTTCGACCAGGTGCTTGCTGATCGATAGGCCCAGACCTGTGCCAGTACGGTCTTCCAAGTCACTTCCTCGCAGCTGCTCGAATTCGCGGAACAGCCTGGCCTCCAATTCCTTGGGTATGCCGGGGCCGGTATCCTCCACACTGACGATGACATCGCCATCTTTGTGTCGGGTGCGCACGGTGATGCCGCCCCTGCGTGTGTTATAGATTGCGTTGTTGAGCAGGTTCATCAAAACCTGGCGGAGTCGGGTGGCATCGGCGATCACATTCGGCAGACCCGGGTCGAGTTCCCGGCACAGATTGAGTCCCTTGCGCTCTGCCAACGTCTGCACACTCTCGATGGTTTTGATGACGACATCCTCGTTGATGCTGATCAAGTCGCGGACGAGGGGAAGCTTGCGAGCCTCGATCTTGGAGAGATCCAACACGTCGTTCACCAACGTTAGCAGGTGTTGCGTGTTGCGATAGACGGTGAGAATATCCCCGCGATAGGCTTGAGGAAGAGGCTCAGGGTAGCTTTCGGGCGACAGTGCCATAAGCTCGACGAACCCCAGGATCAGATTTAGGGGTCCCCGCAGTTCATGGCTGAGCGTTGCTGCGAGGTGCGCCTTGATGGCACGTGCTGTCTCGGCCTCGCGCTGCGCTACAATCAGTTGATTGTTAGCGCGTTCGAGGCGAATGGTGGTCTCCTCCAAAGCACGCACTGTGCGTGATAGCTCGGCGCGGCGCTCGCGCAGTTCGGTCAACGCCTCACGGGTTTGGCTCCAGGCATGTAGTGCCGACTCGACCAGCCCTTGAGTGGGGCGCTGTGAAAACCAGAGAAGCAAGGCAAAAGTAATATAGTATGCGAAAATAGGGGTGGGGCGGTAGCCGCCCAATTGCAGCGAGAGTATCGTTGCGGAAGCGAAAATCACCAGCGGTATGAGCAAGGCCAGGAATACGACCGCGACGGTGCCGATCAGCGCATTGGCGATGAGGACTACGATCAGACCCAAAGCCAGGGCTGTGACTGGCGAACCTATCGTCACAGGCAAGAGCAGAGTTCCGGTCATGAGGAGAATCAACAACACTGCCGCCACGCCGTAGCGGCGCGTGCGCCAATGCCACGACCATCCCAGCCCGACGGTGATGAGCAGGAGAGGCAGGATATAGACGCTGATATCCACATCTGTGCGGCCATACAAAAGCCGCAAAACGAAAATATAGAGCCCGATTGCCGTCAAAAGAACAAAAGTCGGCAAAAGAGCATGTCGGAGTTGGGCGATCTGTTCCTGGGTCTCGTTGCGAGGGTTGTGCAGTGTGGTAGCCATGGCATATGCCTCCTCTCGCTCGGCGCTGGCCGAACGGTTGGTAGTTAGTGTGAACCAAAATCTGACCAATGGCAAATGCGTTCCCGCCGTGCAGCTTGGCCTTTGACAGCCCCATGTGGGTGTCTATAATTCCACACCATAGGCTCGGATGACACAGCCCGGGCGCATCTATGCAGATAGTGTGGAGGGTGTTATGCGGCGCGTGGCTTTGGGCAACACTGGGTTGATGGTCAGCCGGTTGGGGATCGGCACAGATATTTTGCGCGGCGACGAGCCCGGCGCGATTGAGCGTGAGACAGAGGTGTTGTTGTGTGCCTGGGGCCTGGGGATCAATCTCATCGATACCGATCGCTGGTATCGCACCTATCCGGCCATCGCGCAAGCGCTACCGCACATGGTGCGAGATGAGGTTGTGCTCATCACCAAGACCTACGAAAAGACCGCCGAGGGCACGCTGAACGACGTTTGCTATGCGTTGGATACGATGAAATGCGACTATGTCGACGTCTTTTTGCTCCACGCGGTCGATAACGTTGAGCATTACCAATCGGTAGCGGGCGCGCTCGAAGGGCTGCAAGAGGCCAAGTCCAAAGGCTGGATTCGGCATATCGGCCTTTCGGCACACGAGGTGCCCATGGTGCAGGCAGTCTCGGCGTATGCCGAGATCGAAGTGGTGCTGGCAGCGCTCAATGCGGCTGGCAAGAGCATGCGCAAGTCGGGCACGCGTGAAGAGATGGAGCAGGCCTTGGAGCGTTGCCAGGCTGCCGGGCAGGGAGTGTACATCATGAAGCCGTTTGCGCGCGGTCGCTTGCATGATGACGAGAACAAGAACGAAGAGTTGCTGCCCGAGCAGGTGGAACCCGCGCTTGCCTACCTCTATAACCTTCCCTATATCCATGCCACGATTCCCGGCATGCGCACTGTGCAGCATGTGCGGCAGTGCGCCGAGATCGTGGAGCGCATCGGCTAGCACCTCCGGCAGTCTCTGAAATAGTAAGAGCGCCAGCCACAAGCTGGCGCTCTGTGCTGCCAGGGCTTGGCATCTGCTATCGCTGTGGAGCATCGCCCCAGTCGGGAATGGCCAGACGTTCGCCGTCGCGCAGGGCGGACTGGTGCGCGATGATGCCGGGAGCGACATAGCGCACCGCCTCCCAGATGTTGGTGCGTGGCAAGCGTTCGCGGTTGACCGAGTCGACGAACTCGTGCACCAGGTAGGCGTGCGAGCCGCCATGTCCTCCCAAGTCGCGGGCCAGTGCGTCGGGCAATGGCTCGGTAGCTGTCGTCAGGTCCACCGGTTCCCAGCCGGTGCGCGAGGTCCACTTGCTGCCCGCCACGTCCACCAGGAACGACCCCTCGGTGCCGAACAGCCGAAAGCACTCGTAGCCAGGATGTCCGATGCGTCGGCCCTCCATGTGGCGTACCGTAGCGCCATTACTCATGGTGTAGAGTGCCACCTCGTTGCTGAACTCGTTGTGCCAAATCGTGTCGGCGCGGTGCCAGTCGTCGTTGGGGAAGCGATAGCCCAGCGCTGAGACCGAGGTCATGTGTGCACCCATTAGCGATACCATGCTGGCCGTGGAGTGGGTGGGATAGTGCATGGGAGCGTCGCCTCCCTTGTCGGGGCCGAACTGGTCGCCCCAGCGCAGGCGCGCTACCTCGCGCAAGTTGCTGTTGGGCAGGTCGATGTCGTGCCAGTATTCACATTCGCCATAGACGAACGCGCCAAAAGCGTGCTCGGCCACCTTTTGGCGGCAGTAGATCGTCTCGCGTCGGAAAAACGTGGTCTCGCCGAGCATGTAGGTGAGGCCGGTGCGCCGCACGGCTTGTACCAAGCGGTCGCATTGCTCCAGTAGGGCATTGCCCTCGCCGCCGTATACTGTCGGCACGGCACTATAGACATGTTTGCCAGCCCCCAAGGCCTGCATCACCTGGGAATAGTGCAGCCACGGCTGGGTGATGATGGCCAACGCCTGAATGTCGCTGCGACAGATTTCGTCGAGACTGGTGTAGCACTCTTTGACGTCGTGCTGTTTGGCCATGGCAGCAAGGCGCTGTGGATCCATGTCACACAAGGCCAAGCGTGCTACATCGGGATGCTCTTTGAAGGCTTTGACAAAGGCTCGTCCGAATTGCCCCAGGCCCACGAGGCCGAGAGAGATGGTCATATGCACTCCTCCAGTTGTTTTTGGTGACGCTCTACTGCAAGTGGTGAAGCGAGCATGTAGCCTATTCTGAACACCTTGTGCGCTTCTGTCAAGTGATGCCGCGCGCAGAGATCTCGGTCTATTATGTTCCTTTGTCTTATTTATGTCAACCCCATTGACAATGATGTTATGTATATGTTATACTATATAGTAGCTTGGATGCTATCGTGCCCGATGATAGCCTCTGCGAGCTCGAGTACGGTGACTCTTGTATATGGAAAGGAGGTTTGCTGAAAAGGGCACCCACGGTCGACAGGCTCGGTCAAGTCGTTGGTGAAGGTCTTCTGTAGTGACAAGGAGGTCCGAGACGTATGGCCAGCAAGTTGTCGCGCCGACAGTTACTCAAGTTGGGAGCCGCAACGCTGGGTGGAGCCCTGGTGGGCTGTACACCGCAAGTCGTCAAAGAGACAGTGATCGTTAAAGAGACCGTCGAGGTCGAGAAACAAGTCGAGCAGGTCGTCAAGGAGACGGTCGTCGTCGAAAAGGAAGTCAAGGTGACCCAAGTTGTGGAGAAGGTGGTCACCGCGACGCCAGTCGTACAAGAGGTTACAGTTCGTTTCATGATCTGGGGCGGGGATGCCGAGAAGAAAGCCTGGCAAGCCCGCTACGATATCTTTCGCGAAAAGCACCCCAACATCCGAGTTGCCACAACCTACCCCCCGGGCAACTATCAGGAAAAGCTGACAGCGATGATCGCCTCGGGCACCGCGCCCGACGTGTTCGTCCCCAACCACTTGCGCCTGGACGTGCCGCGTGGCATCCTGTTGCCGCTGGACGCGTACATGGAGGCGGACACCGATTTCGACATGGATGACTTTATCCCCGGCACCCTGGATCGCGGCAAGTACCAAGGCGTGCAGTATGCCATCCCCGGCGGACTGGGGCCGCAGGTCATCTTTTGGAACGTGGACTTTTTCAAGGAGGCCGGGCTGGAAAACCCCAATGAACTCCACGAAAAGGGCCAGTGGACGCCCGAAAAGTTCCTTGAGTACTCGCTCAAGCTCAACAAGAAGGAAGGGGACACCTTCACGCGGTTCGCGTACCTGTTCTACGGTCTTGACCACATGGAATTTCTGTATCAGATGGGCTCGCCGACTTTCGACCATCCCAACTACACCAAGTGCCTCTTTGACGACAAGACCAAAGAGATCTGGCAGTGGACGGCTGATCTGATCAACGTGCATCACATCAGCCCGCTGCCCGAAGAAGTGGGTGCGTTTGGCAGCTGGGCGGGCTTCCGTGATGGCAAGTATGCCATGTATATCAGCGGTCCGTGGAACCAGGCGCGCTTGACGACGATGCAGTGGCAGTGGGATGTCGCCTGGCCGTTCCAGACCGCGGATGGTGCGCCCTGCATGCAGGCCGGCTTGGGCGGCACGTCTGTCTACTCGCTGACTAAGCTGCCCTGGGAGTCGTACCTGTGGGCGGCCAACAACGAGAGCAAGGAGGGCCAGGCCTTGTGGGCGGGGCTGGGGTTCGATATTCCGAGCCGCCAGTCGCTCATCGAAAAGTACAACTCGGGCGATATGTTCACGGATCCCAAGGCCAAGCCCCCCTCGGTCGATATCTGGTACAAGGCCGCCGCCGTGGCCAAGCCGCAGTTTAACGGCTGGGTGTTGCCGCAGACGTGGACGGTCTTTAACACGGCTTGGGGCATGGTCAAGAGCGGCGAAAAGACCGCTGCCGAGGCGATGGACGAGCAGTTCATCAAGGATATCAACGCGACGCTCACAGGCGTCTAGTCCTTTCTCCTGTCGTCTGCCGGGTGATGAGGCACTCGTCTCGTCACCCGGGACCCATCGTACGCCTGCATCAGGCGGCATCGCGGCGACCCGCTGGGGCCGCATAGCAGCCGCGATGCGGAGTTGGCGTGTCAGTTGGGTGTGTCAGTGGGCGGAAGAGCCACGGGAGGAAGGTATGTCTGAAGAAGCGGTCATTGCCCCGGTCACGAGGCGTCGGGAAGCCAAACATCGTCTCGGCAGGATGCAGTTGCGCGAGGAACGCGAGTTTTATCTGTTCGTCGCGCCATGGCTGATCGGGTTCGTCATCTGGACTGCTGGCCCGATGCTCTATTCGTTGTATATCAGCTTTACCACCTGGGATGTGTTCACCAAGCCTATCTGGGTTGGGCTGCAAAACTATGCCACGTTGTGGCACGATCTGTTCGAACCCAGCCAACTGGTGCTCTTTAGCCAGTCCCTCAAGGTTACCACCATCTACACGGTCTTGATGGTGCCCCTGCGCATGATCGTCAACCTCGTGGGCGCTATGCTGCTGAACCAAAAGATCATAGGGATGCCCTTTTTTCGGGCTGTCTTCTACTCGCCCACCGTGATTCCCGCCGTGGCCAGCGCGCTGGTTTGGACCTGGATCATGCAGTCGAACGGCGGTCTGGTGAGCCTGGCCCTCAACAAGCTAGGGCTGCCGAACCAGACCTGGCTGTTCCGCAGCAAAACCGCGCTGGTTACCCTGGTGGTGTTGGGCCTCTGGGGCTTTGGCTCGCAGATGCTTTTTTTCCTGGCGGGCTTACAGAGCATCCCCGAGCACCTGTACGAAGCCGCCAAGATCGACGGAGCGGGGCAGTGGCAACAGTTCCGCTATATCACTCTTCCGATGCTCTCGCCCGTGATCTTTTACAACCTGGTGATGAGCATGATGGGCACCTTCCAGGCCTTTGACTCTGCCTTTCTGTACACGGGCGGCGGCCCGAACTATGCGACGCACTTTTACGTGCTCAACATCTATACCTTTGGCTGGCGCTATTTCAGGTTCGGTATCGCCAGCGCCATGGCCTGGGTCCTGTTGATCATCATCCTGGTCATGACGATGCTGGTCCTCAGATCCTCCAGCGCCTGGGTGTACTATGAGGGGGAGGTGAAGGGGAGATGAGCACGACAACCAAAGCAGCTTGGTGGGGTGGGATCAAGTCGCGCACCCTGTTACACAAGACCCTGATGTACGTTCTCTGTATTCTGGTTGGTTCTTTTCAGATTTTACCGCTTATTTGGATGTTGTCTGGATCACTCAAGACGATCCATGAGCTCTTTGTCGATCCTCCGATGTGGATCCCCAAGAGCTGGCAGTGGGGCAACTATGACATGATGTGGAACAGCCTGAGGCTTGAGGAGGGCGGGCCGGCCATGCCGCGCTACCTCTTTAACACGGTCTACCTCACCGTCATTGTGTTGGTGGGCGTGTTGCTCTCAAACACGCTGGTAGGCTTTGGCTTTGCGCGGCTGCGCGCGCGTGGCAAGAACGTGGTCTTTCTGGTCCTGCTGATCACGATGATGCTGCCTTCGCAGATGACCTGGCTTTCGGTATACATCATCATGTCCCGACTGCCCTACCCCCCGCTGTTCTACCGCATCAGTGAGGCCGCCAAGCCGATTCTGCAGGCGGTCACAGGGATTCAGTTCAGCATCGAGAACATGCCCAATAACTGGATCGACACCTATCTGCCGCTGACGGTGCCTGCGTTTTTTGCCGGTGCGGGGACGGTCTTTTTGCTACGTCAGTTCTTCTTGACAGTGCCTATCGAGCTAGATGAGGCGGCGCGCATCGACGGTGCCAGCACTTTCCGCATCTACCGCTCGATCTTTTTGCCGCAAGCCAAGCCGGTGTTGGCCTCGGTGACGATCCTCACTTTCATCGGGCACTGGAAAGAGTTCTTTGGCCCGCTGCTCTACCTGAACACGTCGGACAAGTTCCCGATTGCCCTGGGCGTGCAGTACTTTCGAGGGTTTGCCGACTATAATACGCAGTGGCACCTGTTGATGGCGGCCGGCACCGTGTTGAGCATTCCGCCTTTTGTTATCTTCTTGCTGTTCCAGCGCTATTTCGTACAAGGGATGGCGCTCACCGGCATCAAGGGCTGAACGCCCTCGAACAAAGACGTCCACTGATGCGGATTGACGTACAATGCCTGCCGAGATAGCATAGGGCCTATCGATCAGATGCTCATCGTAGGGAGGCCGCCATGCACAGCCGCGAACGCGTCATCCGCGCCATCGAGTTCCGCAACCCAGATCGCGTGCCCATCACGCATGCCACCTTGCCGGGCGCGTCCAAGCGTCACGGTGAGCGGCTGCGCGCACTGTATGCCCAGTATCCGTCAGACGTGGCCGATGTGGGAGCGGCGACGTCGGGTGAGTGGACGCCGGAGATTGGCGTGCCCGCTCCCGACACTTGGGGCACCCTGTGGGTGCGCTACACCGATGAACACAAGGGGCAGGCGGTGGGCCATCCCTTGGCGGATTGGTCGGCACTGGCTGATTTTCAGCCGCCCGATACTGCCGGTGATGGCACTATGGCGGCGATCGAAGCGAACATCCGACGCAACGGCGGCAAGTACACCCTGGCCGACGGCGATACGCTTTGGCAGCGCATGTTCTACTTGCACGGCTATCGCGAGATGCTGGAGGATTTGGTGCTTTGCCCGGAGGCGAGCGCCGCACTGCGTGACATGATCTTGACAGTGATGCTGCGACGTGTCGAGCGGCTTTGCCGCCTGCCAGGGTTGGACGGCATCCATTTTCGCGATGATTGGGGCACCCAAGAGGCGTTGATGATCAATCCGCAGCTGTGGCGGGCCTTTTTCAAGCCGGCCTACGCGTGTCTGTTTGGCCTGGCGCGCGATGCGGGCAAGCATGTCTGGTTTCATAGCGATGGGGCCATCGCGAGCATCGTCCCTGACCTGATCGAGATCGGCGTGCAAGTGTTCAATCCTCAGGTGGGCGCGATCGGCAGAGACAAACTGGCCACGCTTTGCGTGGGACGTGTGTGCATCCAGGCCGATATCGACCGCCAGTGGACACTGCCCTATGGCTCGGCCGATGATGTGCGTGCCGCGGTGCGCGCCGACTATGCCGCGTTTGGCGGCGCGGAGGGCGGCTATATCGGGCGTGGCGAGGTGGCCAGCGATGTGCCCTTGGAGAACGTGCGCGCGATGTTCGAGGAGTTGTTGCGCTGCGCGTGACGCACCAATTGACGGGACGTCACAAATAAAGTATGCTTAGTGTACGTGGGGGTGGACGAGTCCCGGTGGGCTCCGCGGTCTTCAAAATCGTCTGAGGGGTGCTGTTGAGGCGGCCCTGGTGGGTTCGACTCCCATCCACTCCCGTAGCTTGGGCCAACAAGAAGAGGGCCGCGAATATCCGCGGCCCTCTTTGTGCTTGGGTGTCCTTGGTTATCCGCCCAGGAGCGCTAATAGCTCGCGCGCCTTGGCAATGCGTACCTTGACCACCTCGACGCCGGCTCGCGCGGTGGCCATCAATTTCTCGGCCTCTTTCATCTGTCGATCCCAATAGCCACCCGGGGCGATATCTGCCTCGTTGGCTTCGATCGTGGCCAGCAACCCGGCCATACGAGAGTTCAGGTCGCGCTCGCACTCGATCAAGAAGAGCAAGCGTTCTTCAGCCTGAATCTCTTCCCTGCTTGCATCTTGCAGAAAGCGCATGATGCCCAGACGGCGTGATTCGAGCTCGGTTACCTCGGCATCGGAGAGAGCGGCCTTATTCTCGAGCCGCGCCATGATCTGAGATCTCTCAGACTCGGCCTCGCGCCGACGATCTTGCAAGCTCTTGAGCCGCGCTCGCTCGTCTGCGATGCGCATTTGCTGCTGCTGCAACTGCCCGACACTCTTGACAGATTCCCTTTCGGCGTTCGTCTCTCCTGCCTCCTTCTTGGTTTCTTGAGGCTCCGTTGATTTGGTGGGTTCAGACGCGCTTCTCCCCCAAACGGAACCTTTCTTGATCCCGCCCGCACTATCCTGTGCACTCATTGCAGACTTGATACCAGCTCTCGCCAAAGCTGCATCACGCTTTGCGTTGTCCATGTGCCTCCTCTCCTCGCCACCAAGAGCACCATCTGCACTACTATTATACTATGCGCTTTCCGCCATTGCAAGTAGGAATCGGCTAACGGCGCGGAAACTCGAGTCTAGCCAGCATCTCGGTTCTAAAAAAAGGTTTCAACTATTAACAAAACGGGTTAATTCCTATGAGCTAGACGACATAAGATCATCCCGAGTGCTTCCACCTGAGTGCTTCCATAAGTTGAGCGTGCTGTGGGGACATTATAAATGGGCGAACAAGAGCGCTGCGTTAGTTTTGCGTAAACACTACCGAAACTCGCTCGTCCTGGCCTGCCATGCTGACCTGGCATACGCCACGGCTACCGGCTGCGGGGCTTGCTTGACGTCTCGCGATCGGATATAGTGTCTATGTCGCGTGCAGCCAGAGGGCCTCATATCCGCAGAAAGGAAGGGCAACATGTCGCAGATCAAGAGCACTGTCGCCTCGGCACCGGCCGCTATCGCTGTTGCGGGAGATACCTGTGATATCAGCGGAAAAGGCGGCACCCTGACTCTCGGCATTGAAGGAGCTACTCCCGAACGTGAGGTTGGTCTCCGGGCGTATGCGATGGTGGCGCCCGGAGGGAGTGGCGCCACTGCCATTCGTGTGGAGACTACCGACGAGTTCACGGCCGACACCTTTTTCGGCGCGGGGCGACTGCTGGAGATTGCCGGATATGCCGGCAATACTGGCATTGCCATCACACTCAACTCGCTCATCCCGCCCAGTTGCGGGTTGGGGGGCGCGGCGGCACAACTGGCGGCCTTGTTGTACGCTCTGGATGCTTACTTTGGACGCAGCCGGCCGCCTGAGGAAACCGCCGAGATCGTGCAGCGCGCGACACTCCGTCCGGGCCAAGTGCACGGCTATCAGAAACCTTATGGAGCCACCTATGGCGGGGTGCGCTATTTCGGTTTTTACCGCAAGCTGACGGGGCTTTGGGCCAGAGGCGTGGGCAGCATCTTTGACGAGCCCTACGCGCTGGTGAGCGAGCCACGCAACGCGGCCTGGGAGGCCCTGCACACGCGCATCTTGCTGGCGGTGCCCCAGAACCTTAACCTAGTCTCGGGAGAGGTCAACTCTGAAATCGCCAAGCGCTATCGCGAAGGGGATGAAGGCACCGTCAAGACGATGGATCGCAAGACGTTTGTTTCAGAGCTGGCGCACCAGCGCTTGATAAACGGCGATACGCGTGGTTTCTGGTTGCTCGTGGATAGTGATACTGGCATCATGGACGAATGGGGGCTGATCAGCGCCGATCACAAGGCGATCATGACGGCCGCCAAGGAGCAGGGTGCGTTCGCAGCCAAGCCTGCCAGCACCGGCGGTGCTGTAATCGTCTTTTACCCGGACGAAATCGAGCAAGCCCTTGTGAATGCGCTCGACGATATCGCTACGCACATGTACCTGGCGCACGTTGCGGAAGGAGTGCGGCTGGAGGCCGACTGGCCGTTCATCGATCGTCCTGCGAATGCGTAAGGCCGTTGCACGCCTGGAGGCGCTGCGCAGCGAGGCCGAACGACTGGGACGCGCCGCCGGCAGTCTGGGTGACTATCTCGATCGCGGGCACCCTGGCGCTGATGAAGCAACGCGCGCCATGGCCGACATGCATCGCTATCAGCGCGAATATGAAGAAGCTCTGTCGGATCTGAGTGCCGCGCTGATCTTGGTGCGGGCCGAGGAACCGGAGGCTGTGGCTGAGTGGGTTGCTTGGCATCGTGCCTGGTGCCAACGCGTGATTGCGGAGGGCACACCGCCCTCTGTGCCAAACGAACCGATTAGCACTCAGGCGGTGCGCCTGTACGTGGCCAAGGAAACGATGGGCTTGTGGGAACAAGTGCTCCACGGCCAGCGTGATTATGTCTCCATCAACGAGTACTTTATGGGCGATTACTCCATGGCAGCCGATGCCTGGCTGGCCGAAGGGGCTGCCAGCAGCGCCGACGCCGGTAATTGACGAGCGTCTTGAAGGTAGCCTTCTGGGGCACCGGCTCTGCTTGGCAGCTGACGTTCACTCCAGAGCGGGAAGCGCGGCCTCAATCTGGTCGATAGCGCGCGCATAGGCGTCGCGTGCGCGTGTTAGCAGGATTGTGGCCTGAGCATTGCGTGCTGCATCGGGCCCTTTTGGGGCGTGCCACCACAGCAAGGGGAGGCACTCTTCCAGGGCTTCCACCTCGGCGGTCATCTGTGTGGCAGCAGCCGCCAGCTTGTCCGTGACGTTGGGATAGCGCGGGGCGATCTCACGCAAGAACGCCGCTCCCGCACCGTGTGTGCTGCGGTAGACTCCCACGCAGTAGCAGTCGCCCACGCCCAATGTCTTTTCCGGGTTGGCCCAATCGCTCACCCAACGATCGTAGGCCAGCAACCCCTCCAAAAAGACCCATTGGGCGCCCCCGCGTAGATCGGCATTGTTCTGGTCGTGGGCGTGGCGCACTGCCTCTCGCAGGGCAGCTACTTCGGCCTCGCGTGCGCTCAGCGCGCTCGTCTTGAGGCCGATGAGGTAGGAATGCAAGGCCGGTTCGGCGGTGGTGGGGCGGTCTTGCGGCGCGCTGGCATATTCCTCCAGCCCGGCATATGAGCCGCGCCCCATCAGGTTGTCGCTGTCATCATAGCCCGCCACCACGTCGTATTCATACATGGTAAAGGCGTGCCACACGAGCGCGGGGCGTCCGGCATCGATGGATGCTTTGATGCGCGCGAGGTGCTCTGGCCAGACCGACTTGAAGTCGCCTTCTTCGGGGACGGCCAGACACTCTAGCTCGTATCCGAGCAGCGCGATCAGGTCGGCCGTGCCCATGGCGGCGCTGCAGGTGGGCGCACAGGGGCAGATCCCGGCTACCCGAAACGCCGCTCCCGACAATCCCTGGATGTAAGCCGGGGAGTAGGTCTCGCCACGATAGGACAGGATCACGCGCACTCCCTCGAAAAGCGGTTCCACAACACGATAGGGTTCCACGCCTTGTAAAATCATCTGTTCCTCTCATTGCCCAAAGTTGTAGCGCCTGAGCGCACCACCCGCAGTGGCGAGCATAAGCGCTTGAGTACATAGCAAAGCCGGCTGGACGCCTGTGAACGCTGGTGGCGTCTCCAGCGCGCCCGCGCCTCAACGCCATACAGGCAGATCGTGCTGCGGCGGTTGCTGATGAACGTACAGTCACCCATCACCCGCAGGTCTTGCCGGCTCCAATGTGCGCGATGGGCCTCATAGGGGTTGCCAAACGCGGCGTTCTGGGCTATAAAGCGACTCGGCAAGCAAACGAGCACGGACCTGGCTTGAGACAAGAGTACCTCCAGCAGTTGGGCACCCTCCTTGCGGTCCAAGTGCTCAAAAACATCGATCAACAGCACAAGCTCATAAGAAACATCGAGATTCGGAAGGATATCCTGAGCTTTTCCATTGTAGAGGTGGTCGTACACATAGGCATGTACCGGCGTGAGGTAGCTCGCATAGACTTCGATCCCATCGATCCGGTGCTGCCAGGTGTCGCGGCTGTAACAAGACTGGCCATCCCAGAGTTCCAGATATTCCCTGGCTAGGAATCCGTATTTACCAAAGCCCACCCCGATATCGAGAACGGACGCCGGGTTCAGCGCAACGATGATCTCTACCAGCTTACTGATCTGCCAGTAGCCGCTTGTGGGCATGGGATTCCTATCTTTCGATTGCGAGAGAGCGCGCGTCAGGTGCGCTTTTGAGCCAGTATACCATAGGAGAATCGGCGATGTAAGTGTTCGTGCCTGAGCTCTCAAGTCGGACGACCCGTCGTTTGCGAAACATAATCACCGTGGAAAACAGGAGCCAACGGGAGGCCGGTATTACAGATGCCTCGCGTTCAAGCGACTTGTTCGCGCACATCGACTACGATATTCCTGGCCCCTGCCAACAGCCAAAGGAGACAGTACCGTGACAAGAGTTGCTATCCTCGGTTTCGCACATGGGCATGTCCACGCCTATTGCACGCAATGGCGCCAGAACCCCGCACACGACGTGCAAGTGGTGGCGGGCTGGGATCATGACGCGGCGCGCTTGGATGCAGCGACTCTTGCCTACGCCTGTGCGCCTTGTGCCACGCCCGCTGAGCTGTTGGCTCGGAAGGATGTGCAAGCGGTGGTCATCGCTGCCGAGACATCGCTGCATTGCGAATTGGTGGAACAGGCCGCTGCGGCGGGCAAGATGATCGCGCTGCAAAAGCCGATGGCGCTCACGTTGCCGCAGGCCGATCGTATGGTGGCCGCCGTACAGCGCTACGGCGTGCCTTTTACCTTAGCCTGGCAGATGCGCACCGATCCGCAAAACGTGCGCATCAAAGAGCTGGTGCAGAGCGGCGAACTGGGCAAGATTCTGATGGTTCGGCGTCGCCACGGCCTGGGGGTGCACACCTGGCCAACCTTTACGACGCTCTGGCACAACCAGCCCGAGCTTAACCGCGACATTTGGGCCGACGATGCTTCGCACGCGATCGATTTTATTCACTGGCTGTTGGGCGTGCCCGAGAGCGTGACCGCCGAGATCGACACGTTGCTCGATCCGCGCGTGCCCAACGATAACGGCATCGCCATCTACCGTTATTTGGGCGGGCCGATTGCCGAAGTGGTCTGCTCCTTCACCTGCGTGGCCGCCGAGAACACCACCGAGGTGATCGGCGAGAAAGGGAGCATTATCCAGAACTATGGCGATGTGCCGAGCTGCAATGTGCCGCGCATGCTCGAAAACCCCGGCTTGAAGTGGTTCAAGCTCGAAACAGGGTTGTGGACGACCAGTGGCATCCCCAGCCCGTCGGGTCACGGTGCGCGCATTGCCGGGCTGGCGGGGCCGTTGGTTGAGTTCTTTCACGGGCGACGTCCACCCATCGCTACCGTGGAGGAGGGGCGCACCACGTTGCGCATGACTCTGGCCTGCTATGTCTCTACGCGCGAAGGCCGCCGGGTGAGCTTGGGCGAGGAAGGCATCGCGCAAGTCTAGTTACTTACCAGGACAAAGGCACCAGGCTGGGCTGGAGGACTGCGTATAGGTACAAAGAGGCACGCGCATAGACAAAGACTCGGCTCCTGATGGAAGCCGAGTCTTTTGTGTTGCCAGGTGATCAGGAAGCCAATTGCACGTTATTCGTGGCTCTTGCGTTTGGCCTCGGCGTCGGCGGCGATCTTTTCTACCAGGTGCGACGGTACGATGTCATAGTTGACGAACTTGACCGTATAAATGCCGCGTCCCTGGGCCATGGAACGGAGATCGGTGGCGTAGCGCTGGATCTCGGCCAGCGGAACCATGGCTGTCACCACGCCGTTGCCGCGCACCTGCTCCATTCCCAGCACGCGTGCGCGCCGGGTGTTCAGGTCGCCCAACACCGTGCCAGTGTACTCTTCGGGCACGGTCACGACGATCTCCATGATCGGCTCGAGCAGCACAGGCCCCGCCTCCGGGATGCCCGCCTTGAAGGCCAGGTGGGCAGCCAGCTTGAAGGCAATTTCGGACGAGTCCACCGGGTGGTACGAGCCGTCATAGATTACCGCGCGAAAGTCGACTGTGGGGAACCCGGCCAGCACGCCGGTGGTCATGATCTCGCGCATGCCCTTTTCAGCCGCGGGGATAAAGTTCTTGGGGACCGCACCGCCAAAGACTTCGCTGGTGAACTCAAAGCCAGCGCCGCGCTCCATCGGTTCAAAGCGGATGTAGACATCGCCAAACTGCCCGCGGCCACCGGTCTGCTTTTTGTGGCGGCCCTGGGCCGAGGCGGTCTTGGTGATCGTCTCGCGATAGGGGATGGTGGGCACGTCGGTGACGATCTCGACGCCAAACTTTTTGGCCAAGCGTCCCGCAGCAATCTGGATGTGCGATTCACCCATGCCCGAGACGATGGTCTCACCGGTCTCGGCGTTGCGCTCTACGCGCAGGGTCGGGTCCTCTTCAACCAAACGAGCCAAGCTGGCTCCGAGCTTATCCAGGTCGGCCTTGGTCTTGGGGAAGACGGCGGCGGAGAAGAGCGGATCGGGATAGACGATGGGCGGCATCATGCGCGGTGCGCCGCGATCGCACAAGGTGTTCCCGGTTGTGGTGAGCGCGAGCTTCGTCACCGCACCGATGTCGCCTGCCACCACCTGTTGTACGGGCGTCTGTTCCTTGCCGCGCACGGTGTAGAGCTGGCCCAGGCGCTCTTCTTCTTTGGCGTTGGCGCTAAAGACACGCGAATCGGAGGCCAGCGTGCCGCTATAGACACGATAGTACGACAGCTTGCCCACAAAGGGGTCAGCCAGCGTCTTGAAAACCTGCGCGATGAGCGGCGCATTGGCGTTGGCGGCGAGGATCTCCTCTGCGTCAGTGGCGACGTTGATGGCCTTACGCTCCACCTCGATAGGCGAAGGGAGATAGTTGATCGCTGCACTAATCAGCGGTTTGACGCCGATGTTCATCGTTGCCGAGCCCGCGAACACCAATACAAAGCTGCCTTGCTTGGAGCCTTTGATCAGACCGGCGCGAATCTCATCACTGGTGAGCTCCTCGCCGTCCAGATACTTCATCATCAGGTCGTCGTCGGTCTCGGCGGCGCACTCCATCATGGCGGTGCGCGCAGCCTGAACCTGCGCCTGCATGTCGGCGGGGATGTCGGCCTCGGTGCCCTCGGGCCCCAGGTAGGCCTTTTGCGTCACCACATCCACAACGCCTTTGAACGCCGTGTGTGCTCCGATGGGGAGCTGGAGCGTTACAAAGTTGCACTCGAACTTTTCGCGCAACTGCTCCAACACGCGCTCAAAGCTGGCATTGTCGCGATCCATCTTGTTCACAAAGACCATGCGGGGCAACTTGGCCTCATCCAGATAGGCCCAGTGCAGCTCGGCGCCCACTTCTACGCCCGAGGCAGCACACACCAACACAATCGCTCCATCGACTGCGCGGATGCCGGCCTTGACCTCGCCAGCAAAGTCCATATAGCCTGGAACGTCCAGCATATTGAGCTTGCAACCCTGCGATTCAAAGGGCAACACTGCCAGGTTGACGGAGAGGCCGCGGTTGTGCTCTTCCTCATCATAGTCCGAGGCAGTGTTCTTTTCCTCAATTCGGCCCAGCCGAGAGACTGCCCCGGCATCGTAGAGCAGCGCCTCGCTGAAGGATGTTTTGCCGCTGCTGCCGTGGCCGACCAGTACAAAGTTTCTCAGTTGATTCGCTGCGTACGTTGCCATGAAACCTCCCAAGGCTGTGCATCTGCAATTGCGCGCATTATATCACGGCGTAGGCCAAGCGGCAAAAGGGAGCTGCCAGAGCTTGCCGAAGACGGAGGCCCTTGAGGATATCGGGAGAGCGCGCTTTGCTAGCTGGCGCGTATAGTCTTTGGGATGATAGACTGGCCGACCTTCAAAACCCTGACAAGGGGATAAAAATCTGTTGACAGCGCACATGGGCGGGTTTATAATCACCAGTGAAGCATGCGCAGAGGACTGATTGGCTTGGTGTTGCGTCATTGGCCCCCGCGCTCTCGAGAGTCGCAAAGGGGGTAGCGGTCGCGGGGGAAAGCCCGTGGGTCAGATCGGGCTGCCTGAGACAAGAGACGTAGGAAAAGAGTGGGGACGCTGATGTCGGAAACGAGCTCCCAAATAAGCTGCCCTCAACCAGCGAACGCGTCGGTTTCGCCCAAGGCCGAAGATGCCCAACCCACGCCTGAGCTCGTGCCTGCCGCAGCGCCCCAGCAGGCTCCATCCGCTGCCCCCGCCAAGCCCCCCGAGGCGGCCAAGAAGAGCTTTTTCGCTACCTTGCCCGGCGCTCTGACGGCTGCGGCGGGAG